>Ga0209450_10001017_pt1 | contig 14162 bp, 8 predicted proteins | sample FrelakmetLWP11LW_FD_187149 | JGI IMG/M metagenome (GOLD analysis project Ga0209450, IMG submission 187149) | Freshwater lake sediment microbial communities from the University of Notre Dame, USA, for methane emissions studies - LWP11 LW (SPAdes)... | ecosystem: Environmental > Aquatic >...
GGCTTCCTCAATGCGGAAGGCAGCGAGTCGCCCACGCGACTGCGCGTGACCTACTTCCGCGACACCGGCCTCTTCCGCTTCACCGACCTGCGCACCGGCGAGGTGACCGAGCAGACCGGTTCGGCCAACTACACCGTGATCGCGCCCGTGCAGTCGCTGGGTTCGATGGTGACGATCGAGCATCCGTTCATGTACCGCGCGGCGCCAGCCGGCGGCGTGATCAGCCGCGAGATCGGGCCTGATGGCCGTTCCGCGCACTTCTCCGGCTGGGCGCATTTCTCGACCGGCTTCGATTCCGGCGGCGGCTTGGGCGGCGGAAACGGCAATCCCAACTACACGTTCACCAACCTGCCGCCGCGCAACATCATCGCTTTTCGCCATCGCGCGGACGCCGGTGGCCCGCTGACGCAGGCGCGCCTGGTGCTCGAGGCTGCATATCCGGGACAGCCCGAACTGGTGCTCGGTGACTTCGCGCCGGTCGCGAACCCGCTCGCCTGCAACATCCAGGACGACGGCAGCACCGCTGGCCGACTGCTGTACCAGCTCGAACTCGATCCTGCGCTGTGGCGGTTTCCGGGAACACGGCAGTTGATTCCCTACGCCGATCTTCCGGTGACGCTGCGTGGCCGGATCGAGTACCGCAACCAGCAGGGCGTGACGGGCACGCGGCCGGTGAGCTTCACGTGGCGTCCGTTCGAGGAGGCGCTGTGCCAGTTCGACGACTCGCAGTCGCCGCCGGTTCGGCTGCCGTGTCCGGACGTGCTCGTCGACGACACGATTCTCGGCAGCGAGCTGTCCGAGGCGCAACCCGTGGTGCACAGCAACCGCGAGGACCGGCAAACGTTTCCGTCCAACATCGACGGCAACCAGTTCCGTGGCGATCCGGTCAAGCGCAACAACTCGCGCGTGATCGAGCGCCGCGACGGCCAAAGCGGTGGCTCGCGCAGCACGCTCGACGGGCAGGTGGACCGGCAGTTGAACAAGGGCGCTTCGGATCGCAGCAAGGAGGTTCAGCCCAACGGTGCGGCGCTCGTGAGCTTCGGTTCGCAGCAGTACGAGACTGTGCTGGACAAGGAGATTCCGCTGCTGCAGGTGACCTTCGGCATCCCCGGGCTCGCCGGCGCCGATGCATACGCCTCGCTGCGCCTGCTCGCGCAGTACCTGTACTTCGGCCAGGCCGGGTTGGTCGACGGCGATCCCTACCTGAAGCTCGCCACCGACGCGGCATTCGGGGTCGGCATCGCCGCGGGTGTCGACCTCGACGTGCTGTTCGGCCTGCTGTTCGATGCCGGGTTCGGTCTCGCCGGCCTGGCGACCTCGAGCATGCAGGCCCTCGTGGAGACCCGGCGCCCGACGCGGGTCGACTCGTGCCTCAACTTCACGCTCGACTTCTTCGTCTACTTCGACCCCTGCCCGATCTGCCCCACGCCGGCGATCGAGGAGACCTACAACATCTTCCGCGAGGACATCTTCGACTGTCCGGACATCGTTGGTCGCTCGCCGCTGCTGAATGCATTGGCGCAGTCCGCCGCGCAGAAGGGGGCCGAGCCGGTGTTCGACCTGGCCATGCAGCGCAGCCTGCGCCGGCACCCGGCAGTGTCGTTCGATACCGTGGGCAACGGCTCCATGCTGGTGCTCGACAACTCCCGGCGCCTGGTCGCGCGTGCGCTCGTCGACGGCGCGCCCGGGGCGCCCACCGTTCTCAGCAGCGCGCCGGTGATCCGCAACGCGCGGATCGTCCACTACGCGCCGAACCGCGCGATCGCGGTCTGGGCCGAGAACGCGCTCACCGCGCCGCAGATCCAGGCCCTCAACCCGCTGGGCTTCGCCAGCGCAGGCTTTCGCGAAGTGGTCAGTCGCCAGCGGCTTGCGTGGGCGCAGTTCAACGGCACGGCGTGGAGCCCGAAGCAGTTCCTGACCTCCGGTGCCGCCGGCGAAGGCTTCGTCGACCTCGCCGCCTGCCGCGCCGGGGTAGCAGGCTGTCCGCAGGCAGGCGAGGTGTTCCTCGTCTTCCAGCGCAACACCAGCGCCGACCACACGGCACCGGCGCATCGCGTATTCTCGGCACGCTGGCAGCCAATCACCGGATGGTCGACGCCGGCCGCCGTCTCGACCACCGGCGGCGTGCAGGACATGGCCCCGGTGGCGACCTACGTCGGCAGCGCGCCGCTGGCCGCCTGGGTGCGCAGCACGGGCACCGATCCGATCCTCGCCCCGCGCCGACTGGTCACGCGCTTCGTCGGCACCGGTCCGGTGCAGGTCCACGACCTGCTGCCGCCGGGTGCCAACGCCCTCACGCTGTCAGGTCGCGCTTCGGTCGCCAGTGCCGGCGAACGGGACGCGTTTCTCGCCTTCTTTGCGCCAGACCCGACGACCGGGCCGATCGGCATCGGCCAGGCGCTGCACGTGGGCTCGGCCAACTGCGACACGGGTGCCGGTACCTGCACCTGGCAGGTGCGACGCGCGCGCGTCCAGGGAGAGCCCGAGAGTGCGGTATACGCCGACCGTCCGACCCTGCGCAATCGGGGTCGGATCGGCGTCGCGCGCGTGTTCGGCCTCAAGCCGAAGGAGCCCGACACGGTCGACAAGGCCGCGGCTGCGCCCGCGCCCAAGGCGGGTGGCATCGGGTATGTCGGCCCATCCACGATGCTGGTGACGGCCGGGCTGCTCAATGGCGCCGGTGACCAGATGCGCTTCTCGATCGACTACGCGACCGGCGAGGTCACGCCGATCGCGCTGACCGTGGACGGCCTCGGCTACTACGGCCTGGTGGCGGCGTTCGATGCGGTCAACGAGCGCGTCATCTCGATCGGTTCGCCCAACCCGGCGGCGATGGCGCCGCCGCTGATGGCCCGGCTGCTGAAGTCGGTCGACGCCCTGGACCACCGCGGCGCCGCCAAGTCCATCGCGGTGGTCGACGGCGTCGAACTCTCGATGCTGCCGGAGCTGCCCGACCTGGCGATCATCGGGATCGGGATCGCGGCGAGCCAGGTGGCGCCGGGCCAGCCGTTGACCGCCAACGTGACGATCAGCAACCTCGCCGCCGCCTACGACACCGCCACCGACGGCATCGCGAGGCTCGAACTGCGCTGGAACGCGCCGACCGGAACCGGCCAGCCGCTGGCCCAGGTCGAACTCGCCAGCCTCGCGGCCGGTGCGTCGCGCACCGTGCCAGTGGCGTTCACCACGCCCGCCGCCGCATTCTCCGACGAGTCGCACGTCCTGTACGCGCGGATCGTGCCTGCGGCCTCGCTGGCCGAGGTCGACGGCGGGAACAACGAAGCGCGCTTCGAATTCGCCGGGTTGCCGATTCCGGAGGCACTGCGCTTCGTGACCGCACCCGGCGTCGCCGCGGTGCAGTTGAACTGGGATGCGCCCGATGACCCGCGCGTGATCGGCTGGCGCGTCTACCGCCGCAGCGCGGCTGGCGACTGGGAGCCGCTGGGCGCAACGCTCGAAAAGGGGTTCCTCGACCTGTCGGCGCAGTTCGGCGTGCCGCGGACCTATGCGGTGGCCAGCTACTCAGCGCGCGGCGTCGAGTCGAGCCTGAGCGAATCGCTGTCGGCGGCGCCCGAGGCTGCGAGTCCCGCGCCAGGTGACGACGCCTTGTTCCGCAACGGCTTCGAAACCCCCACGCCATGACCCGACGCGCCGCCGATTGCCGTCGTCCCCCCGCTGTGGCAGGTTCCGCCTGCCGGCGGCGGGGGAGCGGGGCGGATGGTCGAGGTCACGCAGTTGATCGGACGCGCGCGCGAGGGCGACCGCGACGCCTCGCACGCGCTGTTCCGCGCGGTCTACGAGGACCTGCACCGGTTGGCCGCGCGCCAGGTCGGGCGCGGCGAGGGCGGCGGGCTCGGCAGCACCTCGCTGGTGCACGAGGCCTACCTGCGGCTCGCGAAGCCCGAGGCGCTGGGCATGGGCGACCGCTCGCACTTCTTCGCGGTCGCCGCGCGCGCGATGCGGCAGATCGCGGTGGACCATGCGCGCGAGCGGCTGGCGGCCAAGCGCGGGGGCGGGTTGCCGGACACCACGCTGGGTGCGGCCGACCGCGTGCCGGCGGACGACGACGGCCGCCACGACCAGATGGTGGCGCTCAACGAGGCGCTCGACGCCCTGGAGGCCGCCGATGCGCGCCTCGCCCGGCTGGTCGAACTGCGCTTCTTCGCCGGCATGTCGCTGGAGGAAGCCGGCGAACTGCTCGGCCTGTCACCAACCACGCTCAAGCGCGACTTCCGCAAGGCGCGCGCCTTCCTGCATGCGCGACTCGGGCCGGGACCGCTGGATGAGCGCGAATCCTGAGCGGCTGCTGGCGCTGTTCGACGAACTGGTCGAGCTCGACGAAGACGCGCGCGCGGCGCGCCTCGGCGTGCTGTTCGGTCAGGAACCGGCGCTCGCGCAGGAACTGTCGCGCATGCTCGCGGCCGACGATGCCAGCGGCGTGCTCGACCGCGGCATGCAGGCGATGGCGCCGACCGTGGTCGGCGGGCTCGAACCGCGGCCGAGCGCCGTGGAGGACGCGACCGGGCGCCGCGTCGAGCCGTTCGTGCTGGAACGCCTGCTCGGCCGCGGCGGCATGGGCGAGGTCTGGCTGGCCGCGCGCGAGCAGGACGGCTTCCGGCAGCAGGTGGCGGTCAAGCTGCTCAAGCGCGGCCTCGACGGCGACGATCTGGTGCGCCGCTTCACGCAGGAGCGGCGGATCCTCGCCGCGCTCTCGCACCCCGGCATCGCCCGCTTCATCGACGGCGGCGTGGGCGAGGACGGCGTGCCGTGGTACGCGATGGAGTACGTCGAGGGCGAGTCGCTGGCCGAGCACGCCCGCGCCCGCGCGCTCGGCGTGCGCGAGCGCGTGGCCCTGGTCGCCGAGGTCGCCGAGGCGGTGGCCTACGCGCAGAACCGCCTCGTCGTGCACCGCGACCTGAAGCCTTCGAACATCCTCGTCGACGCCCAGGGTCGGGTACGCCTGCTCGACTTCGGCATCGCCAAGCTGCTCGACGAAGCACCCGACGCGACGGCCACCGCCACCGGCCTGCGCGCGATGAGCGCCGCCTACGCCGCGCCCGAACAGATCCTCGACGCGCCGGTCAGCGCCGCCACCGATGTCTACGCGCTCGGCGTGGTGCTGTACGAACTGCTGACCGGCGTGCTGCCGCACGAGCGCGCGAGTGCCACGCTGGAGACACTGGCCGAGCGCGTGCGCCACGAGGAGACCGAACGCCCCAGCGCGCGGCTGCGTGGCGACGCCACCTCCACCACGACGCTGGGCGCCGACACGGCGCAGCGTTTCGCGCGCCAGGTCGCGGGCGAACTCGACACCATCGTGCTGGCCGCGTTGCGCCGCGAGCCGGAGCGGCGCTATCCCTCCGCCGCCGCGCTGGCCGACGACCTGCGGCGCTGGCTCGACGGCCGACCGGTGGCCGCGCAGCCCGACACCGCCGGCTACCGCGCGCGCAAGTTCGTTTCCCGCCACCGCTTCGCGGTCGGCAGCGCCAGCGCGGTGCTGCTGGCGCTGGTCGCGGGCTTCGGCACCGCGCTCTGGCAGGCGAACCTGGCGCGCGAGGAGGCCACGCGGGCGCAGGCAGAGTCCACCAAGGCCACCGCGATCAAGGACTTCCTGCTCGCGTCCTTCAACACCGCGTAGATCGGCGAGAAGACCGAAGGCGAGGGTGCCGCAACCACCGTGCTTCAGCTCATCGAACGCAGCGGCCAGGCGCTGCTCGAAGACACTGGCATCGATGTCGAGGCGCGACTCGAGCTGCTCACCGCGCTGGGTGAGCTGCAGCGCATCAACGGCCTCAATGCGCAGGCCGAGCCATTGCAAGTGAAGGCGATCGAAATCGCACGCGAGCACTACGGCCCGGCCAGTGAGAGGTACGTCTATGCGCTGGTCGAGCGCGGCACCAACCTGCCGCAGATCGGACGCCGCGACGAATCGAATGCCGTGCTCGACGAGGCGATCGCGATCATGGAGTCGGCCGGCCTGCGCGACACGGAGAGCTAGCCCTTCGCGCTGTGGATGCGCGGATTGAACGCGTACCGCATGGAACGGCTCGACGAGGCGCTCGGTCTGTTCGAGCGCGCCGAGACCGTGTGCCGCGAGCTTCGGCCGACTGACCCCACCCATGGGCTCGCGCTGCAGTGGCAGGCCAACGTGCACCAGTTGTGCGACCGGTTTGATGCAGCGGAAGTCGCGCTGCACCGCGCGATCGCAGTGGCGGGCGGGAGCCGCCGCGCGGAGAACTCCGAGGGCCTGGCGCGGCTCTACCTTGGCGATGCACTGTCGCGCAAAGGCGACTTTGTGGCCGCGCTGGCCGAATACGATCGCGCATCGGCGCTGCTCGCGGAGGTCGATGCCGGCGGCCGCGACCCGGATCGGGCGGTACTGCTGGCCAATCGGGCACGCGCGAAGGCCGAGCTTGGCCTTTCCGAGGCCGCACGGGCCGACGTGGACGCCGCGCTCGAGATCGCGCGGCACCATCCCGCCGCGGAGCCCGGGCGGGGGCTCGATGATCGGGCCCGAATCGCCCTGCTCATGGGCTACCTCGCCGAAGGCAACGCCGCGGCCGCACAGCGGCTCGCGCGCGAACAGGCGGCACGCTGGCCGCAGGATGCCACCGGCGGAACCTTCGCCAACATCCAGTTGCTGCTCGCGGAGGCGGAACTGCTGGCGGGCGACGCGTCGGCCGCGCGCCCGGCCGTGGAGCGCGCGCTCGCGATCCACGACGCAGCCGGCCCGGACACCCTGCTCGCGCGGCACGCGCGCCTGGTGCTGGCCGAGGTGCTGGAACGGCTCGGCGATGCCGCGGCGCAGCAGCAGTTCGAGCGCGTGCTGCAGCCCGCGCTGGTCGATGCCCTGCATCCGCCGGCGGCTGGACGCAACCTGCAGCGCGCACGGGCGCTGGCCGGGCTGGCGCGGCTCGCCGCCGCCATCGACTCGCAGGTGTCGGTGGGATATGCCCGCCAGGCGCTCGAACTGATACGGGAACCCCGGACCCTGCGCGAGCGGCGGCTGATGGTGCAACTGCGGTCGCTCGCACCAGCGTTTTCAGCCAGCTCCTGACCAGCCGAGTGGCCCGTTCAGCGCCCGGGCCGGGACGTCCGTCATCCGCGATCCCGATGGCCCGAACCGCCCATGGGATGAATGAGCCTTCGCACTCCGTGCAGAGCGACCCAGGCGGGGCGCGACCGGCGCATTCCTTCGGGTTCCTTCCTGTGCTTCGGCGGTGAGTCCTTGACGGTACGCCGTCGCCTCGCCTAGCGTGGGAGAGCGCCATCGTGGCGCGATCAAGGAGATCGGAAAATGGACGTCAAGCGAGTGATTTTCGCAGTGTCGCTGCTCGTGGTCACGGGTCTCGCCAGTGCGCGCGGCGTTGAAGCGGCAGGTGTCGCCGGGCAGTAGGGAGGAAGCCCGTTTGCGGAGTGGCTGCACGAATACGCGCGAACAATGGAGTTGAAGTCGTTGGCAACGTACCTCACGAGAGGTACGCGGTCGAACGCGGGCCTCAGTGCCGACGGACCGGATCCTGCGTCGGAGGACGTTGAGCCGCTGAGGCAGGAACCGGATCGAACGTTCCTGATGTGGTGATGGGTCTGCTGCGAATGGTCGAGGCGTTGCGCGGCGTGGAGGCATGCGCCCGGATACCGCACCGCGCCCGCGCACCCGCCCCGACCTGAGGCTCGCGGGGGCTGGGGAGTGATGAACGCTTCCTTCCCAGCCCTCCGCTTCGAGCGACCCGTCATCCGCTCCTGGAGCCAGCGAAGACCCAGGGTTCAGCGATGTCTCCCAGAGGGACGAAGATCGCCGAAGGTCCTGAGCTTCTCGAAATGCGACATCCGCAGGACGCGAACCTTGCGGCACACCCACCTCGGCTTGGAACCGATCCATGACGCCGATGCCTGAGCGCCTGCTGGCGCTGTTCGACGAACTGGTGGATCTGTCGCCGGTGGCGTGCGCGGCGCGCCTGTCGGCGCTGCGCGGCGAGGACGCCGTGCTGGCCGACGAACTCTCGCGCATGCTGGCCGCCGACGGCGCCAGCGGCGTGCTCGACCGCGGGATGGCGGCGATGGCGGCCACGGTGGCGGGCGAGCTCGATCGCGGCGTGCGCGCGGCGGGCGCGGCGCCGGGCCGTCGCGTCGGGCCGTTCTCGCTGGAGCGCCTGCTCGGTCGTGGCGGCATGGGCGAAGTCTGGCTCGCCGCGCGCGAGGAATCGGGGTTCCGGCAGGAGGTGGCGCTCAAGCTGCTCAAGCGCGGCATGGACAGCGAGGACCTGCTGCGCCGGTTCGTGCAGGAGCGGCGCATCCTCGCCGGGCTCTCGCACCCCGGCATCGCGCGTTTCATCGACGGCGGCGTCGGCGACGACGGCGCGCCGTGGTACGCGATGGAGTACGTCGAAGGCGTGCCGCTGACCGAACATGCGCGGCAGCGCGCCCTCGACGTGCGCGCACGGGTCGAGCTGGTCGCGTCGGTGGCGGAAGCGGTGGCCTACGCGCAGAACCGGCTGGTGGTGCACCGCGACCTGAAGCCGTCGAACATCCTGGTCGATCCGCAAGGCCGGGTGCGGCTGCTGGACTTCGGCATCGCCAAGCTGCTTGACGAAGCGCCGGATGCGGGCGCGACGGCGACCGGCGTGCGCGCGATGAGCCCCGCCTATGCGGCGCCCGAGCAGATCCTCGACGGCGATGTGAGCGCGGCGACCGACGTCTACGCGCTGGGCTTGGTGCTTTACGAGCTGCTTACGGGCACGCTGCCGCATGAGCGCGAGGGCGCGACGCTGGAGTCGCTGGCCGAGCGGGTGCGCGGCGAGGCGCCGGATCGCCCGAGTCTTCGGATGCGACGCACCGAAGCGACGTCGACTGCGCCGGACGGCGACGCGGCCACCATGCAGCGCTTCGCGCGGGCGGTGGCGGGCGAGTTGGACACGATCGTGCTGGCGGCGCTTCGCCGCGAACCGGAGCGGCGCTATGCCAGCGCCGCCGCTTTCGCCGACGATCTCCGGCGCTGGCTGGACGGCAGGCCGGTGGCGGCGCAGGCCGACACCGCGTCGTATCGCGTACGCAAGTTCGTCGCCCGCCACCGGCTGGCGGTGGGCAGCGCGAGCGCGGTGCTGCTGGCGCTGGTCGCCGGCTTCGGCACGGCGTTGTGGCAGGCGCAGGTGGCGCTCGCCCAGGCGCAACGGGCGGAAGCCGAGGCGCGGCGCGCACAGGCGATCAAGCGCTACTTCGTCGGCCTGTTCACCGCAGCCGATCCGGTCTCGTCGGAGGGCGGCGCGCAATTGACGGTGCGGGATTGGCTGGCCGAGGCCGGCAGGCACATCGACGAGTCGCTGGTGGACGCGCCGGATGCGCGCGCCGAGATCCGCGCCACGATCGGCTCGGCGCTGGTGGAGTTCGGGGCGCTGAAGGAGGCCCGTGCGGTCCTGGAGCCGGCCATCGACTGGTTCCGCGCCCATGAGCCACCGCCTCGGCACGACCTGGTCAGCGCCCTGATGGAATTGTCACAGGTCGCCCGGCGCGAAGAGCGCTTCGACGAGGCCGGCGCCGCCCTGGAATCGGCACTGCGCGAACTGGAGTCTGAGCCGGACGAAAGGCGGCGACGCGAAGAGCGCCAGCACGTCAACACGTACCTGCTCACGCTGGCCAACGCGCGCGGCGACTACGCGGCGGCGGAGCGCATCGGGCGCGCGCAGATCGAGGATCGCACCGCGCTGTGGGGCGCCGACGATCCGCGGCTCGCGGTGGACTGGAACAACCTCGGCCAGACGCTCAGCGCGCGGGCGCGCCACGTCGGCGCGCTCGAGGCGTTCGAGCGTTCGCTCGCCCTGCTGCGTGCCGATCCGAAGGCGCCCGAGTCGCGCCAGGCCTATGTGCTCGGCGGCATGGCGCGCAGCGCCTTGGGCAGCGGCCGGCTCGAACAGGCGCAGGCGCTGGCGCGCCAGGGCCTGGAGATCGCCCGGCGAACGCTCGGCGAGCGCCAGGTCGTGGCCTTGCGCAACCAGGGCATCCTTGCAGACGTCGCCCTTGCACGGGGCGATGCCGCTGCCGCAGTCGCGCTGGCCGATCCGCTGCGCGCGCTGCCGCCGCCCGCGGACGGCGAGGTGACGCGCGCGGCCGGGCTGCAGGCGGGCGAGGCGCTGCTGGCCTTGGGGCGGGTCGACGAAGCGTTGCCGCGACTGCGCGCGGCGGCAGCCGCTTTCGAGGCGGCCATGATCGGCAACAGTCCGACCACCGCATTGCGCGCCCAGGTGATGTTCACGCTGGCGCTCGCGCGCGCGGGCGCGGCCGAAGAGGCCGCAGCGCGCGCCGAACGGCTGCTGCCGGCCGTCGAGGCGATCGATCCCGGGGATTGGCGGGGCGGATTGCTGCGCATGGCCCTCGCGGAGGCTTTGGCGCCGCGCGACGCGACCCGGGCGGCGACCCTGGATGCGCAGGGCCGGTCCCTGTGGCGCGCGGCCTGGGCGGGCGGCGACGGCCAGGTGCCCGAGGTCCTCTATCCGATGCCCTGAGCACCGGTGTGCGGTGCCGGTCGCGAGCGCGCCGTGTCCCGCCGTGCGCATCGCACGGCCGGCCGCGTCGTTCGTGACCACCTGCACTGTCCCTCCACCCCTGCGCGCGGAAACTCGCAGGGTTGGGCCGCGCCCGCGGCCGTCTCCAGCGAGAGTCCGATCCCGATGCGCCTGCGTCCCCTTGCCCTGTTGATCGCCGTCGCCCTCGCCGCGCCGGTCGCCGCCGCCCCGAAGACCAACGAGCGCGGGCTCGAACTCGCCAATTTCGACAAGGCCACGCCGGCCTGCACCGACTTCTACGCCTACGCGAACGGCAGGTGGCTGCGGAACAATCCCGTGCCGGCGGCGTATTCGAGCTGGGGCACCTTCACCGAGCTCGAGAAGCGCAATTCCGATCGCCTGAAGGCGATCGCGATCGAGGCGGCGGCCCGGGTCGACGCTCCGGCCGGTAGCCCCGAAGCGCTGGTCGGCGCGTTCTACGCCGCCGCGATCGACGAGGCGACGATCGAAAAGCGCGGGCTCGCGCAGATCGAGGCCGACCTCGCCGCGATCGAGGCCATCGAGACGACCAAGGACGTGGTCGCGCACGTGGTCGCGATGCACCGCGCGGCGGATCCGGTGCTGTTCAGCCTCGGCGTGCGGCAGGACCTCAAGGACAACACGCGTGTCATCGCCTACGCCACCCAGGGCGGGCTGGGCCTGCCCAACCGCGACTTCTACCTGCGCGACGACGAGGCTTCGAAGCAGCAGCTCGCGCAGTACCGCGAGCACGTGGCGAAGATGCTGGTGCTGTCGGGGGTCGCGGCGAAGCAGGCTGCGGCCGATGCCGAGGCCATCCTCGCGCTGGAGGCGCGCCTGGCGAAGGTGTTCCTGCCGCGCGAGGAGATGCGCGATCCGAACAAGAGCTACAACGTGGTGCCGGTCGCGCAGGCCGACGCGGCCACCCCGAACTTCTCCTGGAGCGACTACTTCGCCGCGCTGGGCGTCGAGGGCATGGAGGACTTCTCGTTATCGCACCCGGCGTTCTTCGCCGAGATGGACGAAGCGCTCGCCGACACCCCGGTCGCGACCTGGCAGGCCTACCTGCGCTGGAACCTGCTGCGCGACGCCGCGCCCTACCTCGGCAAGGCCTTCGTGCAGGAGAACTTCCGCTTCTACGGCCAGGTGCTGCGCGGCCAGAAGGAGCTCAAGCCGCGCGCCGAGCGCGCCATCGACCAGATGAACGGCGTCCTCGGCGAGCCGCTGGGCCGGCTGTTCGTCGCGCGCCATTTCCCGCCGGAGGCCAAGGCGCGGATGATGGTCATGATCGAGGACCTCAAGGTCGCGCTGCGCGCGCGGCTGGAGAAGCTCGACTGGATGGGCGACGACACGCGCCGGCAGGCGCTGGAGAAGTGGGCCAGCTTCACGCCCAAGATCGGCTACCCCGACCGGTGGCGCGACTTCTCGGGCGTCGAGCTCGCGCGCGACGACTTCGCCGGCAACGTGCGTCGGCTGGCGGCGTTCGAGCAGGCCTACGACCTGGCCAAGATCGGCCAGCCCATCGACCGCAGCGAGTGGGGCATGCCGCCGCAGCAGGTCAACGCATACTACAACCCGGTGTGGAACGAGATCGTGTTCCCGGCCGGCATCCTGCAGCCGCCGTTCTTCGACATGGCCGCCGACGACGCGCTCAACTACGGCGCGATCGGCGGCGTGATTGGCCATGAACTGATGCACGGCTTCGACGACGCCGGCAGTCGGTTCGATTCGCAGGGCCGGTTGCGCATGTGGTGGACTGCCGACGACCGCAAGGCCTTCGACGGCCGCGCGCAGCGGCTGGTCGACCAGGCCGGCGAGTTCGTTGCGATCGGCGATATGCGGCTCAACGGCCGCGTCTCGCTGGGCGAGAACATCGCCGACCTCGGGGGCCTCAAGGTCGCTTACGACGCGCTGCAGGCGCGCCTGGCCAAGGACCCGCAGGAGGAAATCGACGGCTTCACGGCCGAGCAGCGCTTCTACCTCGGCTGGGCGCAGGTGTGGCGGCGCAACTGGACCGATGCGGCGCTCAAGCTGCAGGTCAACACCGGCCCGCACGCGCCCGGCAAGTTCCGGGTCAACGGCCCGCTGTCCAACCTGCCGACCTTCAAGGCCGCCTTCGGCTGCAAGGACGGCGACCCGATGGTGCGCCCGCAGGCGACGCGGGTGGCGATCTGGTGAGCGGCGCGCGGCGCGCCACCGCGCCGCGATACCATCGCGCCGGCCGCGTCGCGCGGCCCGGCGCGCCGACCGGCGCACCGTCCGGCGCCCGCGGGGGCCACGATGGCGTTGTTCGGCACCACGCACTGGAGCGTTCTGGTCGATACCCGCAGCGAGGGTGATCGCGCGCGCGCCGCGCTGGAGACCCTGTGCCGCGCCTACCGCCGCCCGGTGCTGGTCTACCTGCGCCGCAACGGGCACGCGCCCGACGCCGCCGAGGACCTGGTGCAGGCCTTCTTCGCGCACCTGATCGAACAGCGCGCGTTCGCCAACGCCGATCGCGAGCGCGGGCGCTTCCGCAACTTCCTGCTCGGCGCGCTCAAGCATTTCCTCGCCCACGAAGCGGCGGCCGCCAACGCGCAGAAGCGCGGCGGCGGCCAAAAGCACGCCTCGCTGGACGACGAGGATGCCGATCTCGAGCGCTTCCTCGCCGCCGAGGACTCGCCGGAGCGCAGTTTCGACCGTGCCTGGGCGCTGACCGTGCTCGACCGCGCGCTGCGCCGGCTCACCGACGAGGCCACGCAGAGCGGCAAGCGGGTGATGTTCGACGCCCTGCGCGAGTACGTGGTGGAAAGCGCCGAGCGTTCCGACTACGCCCAGGCCGCCGAGCGACTCGGCATGCGCCCGAACACGGTCGCCGTGGTGGTGCACCGCCTGCGCGCCCGCCTGCGCGAGCTGGTGGAGGCCGAACTGCGCGAGACGGTGGCCGATCCCGTCGCGCTGGCCGAGGAGATGGGCGCCCTGCGCGGCGCGCTGGGCGGGCGCTGAACCACGCCGTCCCCGGGCGCCTGCGGCGCCCTGTCATCGTGGCCGCCGTTTGCGGAAGCCCCTGTTGCCGCAGCGCGGAACCGGGCGATCCCGGCCCCGCGCGCGGTACCGGGCCCCGCGCGCAGGCGGCCGTCCCATCGGGTCCCGGTCCGGCTGCGCATCACCCGATGCGCCCGGGGGCGGCCGTCCGCATGGGGGCAGGGCGATGTTCCATCCGACCATCCTTTCGCACGCCACCGACCTGGCCGGCCTGTTCGAGCCCCCGGCCGGCACCGCCGCCGCGGCGGCAGCAGGCGATCCGGAGATCGCCCGCGTCGCTTGCGAGGTGCTGGCCGAGGCGCGCGACGCACGGACGCGCTGGGCGCGGCAATCGGACGTGCTGTCGATGATGGCGGACGAGGACTGGTGCCTGTGCGACCTGCACCGCCGGCGCGCGCGCATCCTGCTCGACCACTGGCGCGCGACCGGCATGCCGCGCGACGGTGATGCACTGCTGGTCGATCGCTGCTGGGCCGCACTGCAGGTCGAACTCGACGACTGGCGCGACTTCCGCGCGTATCGCGCCGAACGGGCGGCCGCCCGTGGGGTCGACGACGCCGACTGCCATCCGTCGCGGCGGCAGTGGCTGGCGGCACGGGCGCGGGCGTGGACGCGCTGGCG
>Ga0209450_10001018_pt1 | contig 14143 bp, 12 predicted proteins | sample FrelakmetLWP11LW_FD_187149 | JGI IMG/M metagenome (GOLD analysis project Ga0209450, IMG submission 187149) | Freshwater lake sediment microbial communities from the University of Notre Dame, USA, for methane emissions studies - LWP11 LW (SPAdes)... | ecosystem: Environmental > Aquatic >...
CACGGCCTGAGCCATCCATTTCAAAGAGCTAAACTGTTACCTTCATCCCCTGCGTTCCGATCATTTATTTTCTTGACATTCCCAGGACAAAGTGTATGTTTCAGGCTCAATATAGAGTACCCGGTGCTAGTAATCGGGCCGGTTTCATCCTAGGATGTTCCTTTAACCAAAGTGACAGCCTCAGGTTTGTAACCGCTATAAAATCTGAGGAAAGGAGGTTGGCACTATGGCACAAGGAACAGTGAAGTGGTTCAACGACAGGAAAGGTTTCGGTTTCATCCAGAGAGAAGATGGGACGGATGTGTTCGTTCATCATTCCGCCATCACCGGAACCGGCTTTAAGTCCCTCACTGAGGGCGAGCAAGTGACCTTTGAAGTTGAAAAAGGTCCCAAAGGTCTTGCGGCAGTTAATGTTGTAAGAAAGTAAGCTATCCAAGCGGTTTCGTGCAAGGCACCTTCTCGAAAGGGAGGGTGCCTTTTTCATTTCAACTGGCCTTCTGCAAGCCGCCGAAAAGATCAACTCCGAACCGCGGAATATCGAATAACCAATCATGAATGCCGAAGGAAGCCCTAAATTGCCTTTCACTTCATCATTCGAATTTCTTGTTCGACATTCGACATTCATCTTTTTCCAAGTCTAGGTCAATGACCGGTGTATTAAACTCCCACTTCCTATTCTTCTCGAGGCTTGACAATGAACACTGAAAAAGCCATAACCTCCCCTGACATCACACTGGAACAGGGGTTATCGTCTATGAAACTGCACGAGTATCAGGCCAAAGACGTCTTCAGAAAATTCGGCATTCCCGTACCCAAGGGCCGCGTGGCAACGTCCGTGGACGAGGCTGTGAAGGCCAGCCAGGACCTCCCGGGACCCCCATGGGTCGTCAAAGCCCAGGTGCATGCAGGAGGCAGAGGAAAAGGCGGAGGCGTAAGGGTCGTCAAGAGCTTGGACGAGCTCAAGCAGGCGACCTCGGATATTCTCGGCCGCCCCCTGGTGACGAAGCAGACCGGGCCCGAGGGCAAGAAGGTTCATCAGGTTTTGATCGAGGAGGGCGTGAACATCGATCGCGAGTTTTACCTCGCCGTGGTGATCGACCGATCAAAAGCCTGCCCTGTGGTAATCTTCAGCCAGGCGGGGGGCATGGAGATCGAAGAGGTGGCTGCAAGATCGCCGGAACTGGTGCTCAAGGAATTCATTGATCCGAAGGTCGGCTGGATGCCCTTCCAGGCCAAGAACCTTGTTTACACCCTCGACCCCTTGCCCGGTGCCGACACGGTGAAAGAACTCCTGTCTCTCATGGGGGCATTGTGCCGGCTCTTTATGGCTCAGGACTGCTCCCTCGCGGAGATCAACCCCCTGGTCGTCACCAAAGAAGGAAAGGCCCTTGCCATAGACGGCAAGATCAACATCGATGACAACGGGCTGGTCCGACAAAAAGAGATGAAGGCCCTGGATGATCCCCGGGAGAAGGACCCCCTGGATGCCAAGGCCGAGCAATACAATATCAACTACATTCGGCTGAGCGGCAATATAGGCGCCATGGTGAACGGCGCCGGGCTTGCCATGGCCACCATGGACGTCATCAAACTGGCAGGCGCCGAACCGGCGAACTTCCTGGATGTGGGAGGGGGGGCCAGCGAAGAGATGGTCAAGAGAGGGTTTGAGATCATCCTGGAAGACAGGAATGTGAAGGCCATCCTGATCAACATCTTCGGCGGTATTCTGAGATGCGACGTCCTGGCGCGAGGAGTGCTTGCCGCTGCGCAGAAGATCGACATCAAGGTCCCCATTATCATCAGGCTGGAGGGAACCAATGTCCAGGAAGGAAGAGCGATTCTGCAGAACTCCAATCTGAAATTTATGGTGGCAAAAGACATGGCCGAAGCGGCGGCCATGGTGACGGAGCAAGTCAGAAGAAGGGCGTAAAGAAGAGAGCATTGGAGTACTGGAGTGTTGGAGTATTGGAGTGTTGGGAAACGGCTGTTCAGTCTATTCTTTTGCATTACTCCAGTACTCCAGTTCTTCTTTACTCCAGTACTCCAAGAGCCCGAAGAGGAGATTTCGCTAAGATGAGCATTCATGTTGATGAAAAGACGCGAATTGTGGTGATGGGGATTACCGGCAAGGAAGGCTCCTTCCACACCAAGCAGATGCTGAGCTACGGCTCTGTCGTGGCTGCCGGCGTCACTCCCGGCAAGAAGGGACAGACCGTTGAAGGCGTTCCTGTTTTCAACACCATCCAGGAAGCCGTCAAGCAGGAGGGCGTCAACGCCTCCTGCATCTTCGTTCCGCCTCTGGCTGCTGCCGACGCCATCGTGGAGTGCGCTTCTGCGGGACTCGGGGTGGTCGTGTGCATTACCGAAGGAATTCCTGCTCTCGATATGGTCAAGGTCATGAGCTTTTTGGAGGACAAGCGGTGCGTCCTCATCGGCCCGAACTGCCCGGGCATCATTTCTCCCGGCAAGACAAAGGTCGGTATTATGCCTGGGCACATTCATCGGCAGGGAAGCGTCGGAGTGATTTCGAGAAGCGGGACTTTGACCTACGAAGTGGTGGATCAACTCACCAGGGCGGGTCTTGGGCAGTCCACGTGCATCGGGATTGGAGGGGATTCCATCATCGGCACGTCCTTCATCGATCATCTCAGGAAGTTCAAAGACGATCCCGAGACCAAGGGGGTCGTGATCATCGGGGAGATCGGGGGCTCTGCGGAGGAAGAAGCTGCAGAGTATGTTCGCCGCGAATTCCGCAAGCCTGTGCTCGCCTTTATTGCCGGACAGACCGCTCCCCCAGACAAACGCATGGGCCATGCCGGGGCCATCATCTCCGGCGGAAAAGGAAAAGCCGAAGACAAGATCAAAGCCCTCGAATCAGCAGGAATCACTGTTGTCCGCAATCTTGGCAAATTCGGAGAAGCCGCAGTTGCGGTGATGCAGAAAGCGTGATAGGATTGCATTATCCCGTCCGGTTTGCACAATCGCCCAATGCGCTTTAGCAGGACACCGTCCGGAAGAAGGGGTTTCCCTCAGGTGGACCAATGACCAAGATTGTCGACATCCATGACCAGCTTGAAAGGAAAAAGAAAAAGGAACACCTGGAGAAGTACAGGGGGAGGCTGGATTCCATTCAGAAGATCATTCAGTGCTCCTCTTGCCGTTTTCGATGCGCCATGTGCGGCACTCAGGTGACCTCGGGCGACATGCCGGAGCGTACGCCTTTGGGGTTGAGTTTTTGCAGCGATTGCATGGCTGAGTTTGAGGAGTTCGTTTCCGTGACCAAGGGGAAAAAGCCCCCTGAGGTCTTCTGGCACAACCAGGAGTGGATCGAGGTGTGGAGAGCGTGGATGGATTACCGAAAGGCGATTTCAGCCTTTGTGGCTTCGAAAGAATACCATCTGCTTCTGGAAGAGCTCGATTCCGATTCTTAAGAACGGAGGTCAACCATGTTCGGTTTAGGAATGCCGGAGTTGATCGTCATCCTGATCATTATTCTGATTATTTTCGGGGCAGGAAAACTGCCCGAAATAGGTAGCGGCATCGGCAAAGGGATCAAGAACTTCAAGAAAGCTACCCAGGATAAGCCGGATGAGATCACTCCTCCTGAAGACAAAAAGAGCAAACGCGACGATGAGGCCTAGGCCCTAAAACGGAATGTCATCATCCGGGATCGAGACAGGCTCTTCCGTAGGGAAACGTTCTTCTGTGGACTTCGCCATGCCTCCCTTTCCTGCGGCGGATCCCAGCATCTGCATGTTCTGCGCTACGATTTCGGTCGTGTACCGCTTGTTCCCTTCCTTGTCCTCCCACGAGCGGGTCTGCAACCTGCCCTCCACATAGATCTGGCTTCCTTTGCGGAGGTACTCCCCGCAGATCTCGCCCAGGCGGGCCCACGCGACGATCTTGTGCCAATCGGTGCGCTCCGTTTTCTCACCGTCTTTGCCGGTCCACTGCTCTTTGGTGGCGATGTTGAAGGTGGCGACTGCCTTGCCGCTCGGTGTATACCGCACCTCGGGATCGGCGCCCAGGTTCCCGACGAGGATTACCTTGTTGACACTTGCCATGGGATGACCTCCTCTTTGTGTTAGGGTGGGAGATGGGAAGAGAAGTATCACAGGCTCTCTCGCCAGATCAAGGCCTTTGGCGATTTCTGTGTTGACCTTAGCCACACGAAAAGGTAAGGTGTTGTTAAATCAATATTTTTAGAATACAATAGACAGAAGACAGCATACAGAATAAAAACCAAAGAGGCCACCACGAAAACACGAAATGCCGAAAGCACGAAAAAAGTCTATTGTTCTATTAACCCCTCCCCTTTCGTGTTTTCGTACCTTCATGCTTTCGTGATTGCTTTCTTCTTATCGTTTATCATTTGACATTTTCTCTTCTGTCTCCTGTCTTCTTTCGAGGTTTTTGAATGCTCAAACTAATTCCTCTCGGCGGACTGGGTGAAATCGGCCTGAACATGACGGCTCTGGAGTACGGCGATGATATTCTTGTCGTCGACTCGGGTCTCATGTTCCCGGAGGAGTATATGCCCGGTGTGGATGTGGTCATTCCGGACATTCAGTATCTGAGGGACAACAGGGAGAGAGTGAAGTGGATCGTGCTCACTCACGGCCACGAAGACCACATCGGCGCCATGCCCTTCCTCCTCAGGGAATTCGATCTCCCCGTATTCGGAACAAGCTTTACGATCGAGTTGCTGAAAGAAAAACTGAGGGAGCACAATCTTCCCCAGGAAGCCCGGCTTCAAAAAGTCAAACCGGGAGAGATTTCAGAGTTCGGCCCCTTCAAGATCGAGTACATCAGGGTCAACCACAGCATCCCTGACGGGGTGGGCCTTGCGATTGACACACCCGAAGGCATCCTGGTCCACTCGGGGGATTTCAGAATGGACCAGACTCCTGTGGACGGCCAGGCCACGGACCTTCTCCGTTTCGCCCACTATGGCGAGAGAGGAGTCCTTGCGCTGCTTTCCGATTCCACCAATGTGGAGAAGGAGGGGTTCACCCTGAGCGAGCGTGAGGTGTCCAGGACCCTGGAGGGCCTGATGGAATCCTCCGGGGGACGAGTGATCGTGGCCGTCTTTGCATCCAATATCACGCGCATTCAGCAGGTGGTGCACCTTGCCTCCAGGTTCCATCGAAAGATCCACTTCAGCGGAAAGAGCATGAGAACCAACGTGAGGATTGCGAAGGAAGAGGGGCTGCTTCACGTCCCCCCTGACCTGGAGATCGAGGAGCACGAGATCGACCGGATGGCCGATGACAGGGTAGTGATGATCACCACAGGCAGCCAGGGAGAACCCATGTCCTCTCTCACCCGAATGGCTGAGAACCGACACAAGGGGGTCAAGATCAGGAAGGGGGACATGGTCATTCTGTCTTCACGGTTTATCCCCGGCAACGAACGAGCGATCACCGCGATCATCAACAACCTCTACCGCATGGGCGCTGAAGTCGTTTATGAAAGAGTCTCCGACATCCACTCATCGGGGCACGCCTACCAGGAAGAGTTGAAGCTCATGCTCCATCTCGTTAAGCCGAAGTATTTTATCCCGGTCCACGGGGAGTACAGGCACCTGGTCAAGCATGCCCAGCTGGCCGGGCAAACAGGGATACCCTCGGACCGCCTCATCCTCGTGGAAGACGGCATGCCTGTGTGTTTTGACCGGGGCGAGGCGACGGTCGCGGAGCGCGTCCAGACGGGGAGAGTCCTCGTGGACGGCAAAGGGGTGGGGGACATCGGAGATGTGGTTCTGAGGGATCGCAGAAGACTTTCAGGAGACGGGGTGGTCGTGGTTCTTCTCGGAGTCGATGAGCAGACCGGGGACATCATCTACGGTCCTGAGATCGTCTCAAGAGGGTTCGTGTTCGAGGATCACAGCGGATTCATGCTGGAGGAGGCAAAGAGCCTCGTGCTCCAGGTCGTGAACGAAATCGAAAACCGTTCTCACATTGACTGGGCAGAGGTTGCGCCGGACATCAAGAAAAGTCTCAAGCGATATTTCTTCAACACGATCGAACGGAGCCCCCTCATTCTTCCCATCATTATGCCGGTGTAGAATACAACAGACCGGCACCGTGCTGATCGTTTTTCATGGGGCATTGGGGTGTTTTCTGTAGTGACTGGCGGGAGGCCTTCCTCATTTCACGGAGTTACGGAATGGGGGACCCGATGGCCCCGAGCGATAGCGAGGGGAACAGCGAGGGGGGAGGTACTGCCCGCCGAATCGCGAGCCGTGAGGCGAAGCGGGCGGGCATCACCCGTCCGTAACTTCTTGAAATGAGCAGGCCGGGAGACTAGGCCGCTACTAGCGGCCTTGGAACGAAAGAAAAGACACCAATGACCCATGAACCAATTCAGTTGCAGCAAAAGGCCGGCATATTGATTTCAGGTTGTCTTCATTTGCGATTTTTGTGATCAGAGGGTATTCTTTCATTGAGCAACAAGTCGAAGAACTCCGGCAGTAAACCTCAAGGTGGGGAGAGATCATTGAGGAAAGAGATTCGGGGCATCGTGTTCTTGCTTCTGGTCATCGTGCTTGGTGTGAGCCTGCTCTCCTTTCACCCCGCGGATCCGGTCTTTGGAATCAAGACCGACCATGCGAAGAAATTGTACAATCTTTTTGGCCCTGTGGGCGCCCACCTCGCAGGTTGGATTTTTCGCGCCCTCGGCTTTGCGTCTTTATGGCTGGTGGCGGTCTTCGGCGCTTTGTCCGTTATTTCCTTCCGGGGTCTCGCCTTTCCCTCCATTGCCAAGAGCGTCACTGCAACTTTTTGCCTCCTTCTCTCCTTTGCCGGACTTCTGAATTTGTATTTCCCTCAGGAAATCATGTACCGGGGTGGTAAAGTCATCAGCGGCGGCCTGATCGGCTACTTTCTCGCCCGTTTCATGACGAATCTCCTGAACGACTTTGGCGCCTGCGTCATTTTGGGAGCCGTTTTTATCATTTCCTTCATGGTCATTACCGACGCATCCTTTGGATGGATCTTCTCGAACATTTATCTTTGGGGAAACAGCCTCGTGAGGCGGATCAAAGAGCTCTCCATGAAGAAAACCGAACAAAAAAGAAAAAGGAGAGTCCGCGAGGAATACATCGAAAAGGAAAAGACCAAACCCAAACGCCAGGTGACGATCGTCGAACCCAAGCCCGAGCCTGTCAAGAAACCCGAGCAGGAAGCCTTTCCTTTCATGAATGTTGCTGGAGAGTTCAACCTTCCGCCCCTGGACCTTCTCACCAAAGCACCCACGGACAAGCCCGTGGAAATCCAGAAGGAAAGCCTTGAGATGAACGCCCGGCGGCTTGAGGCAAAACTGGCCGATTTCGACGTGGAGGGCGAGGTCGTCGAAATCCTGCCAGGCCCGGTCATCACGATGTACGAACTCAAGCCCGCGCCGGGGGTCAAGATCAGCAAGGTGGCAGGACTCTCCGATGATCTCGCCCTGGCTCTGCGTGCCCCCAGTGTCCGCATCGTCGCTCCTATCCCGGGAAAAGCCGCCATCGGCATCGAGATCCCGAATAACCAGAGAACCATTGTGTATCTCGAAGAGATCCTCTCCTCTCCGGCGTTCAAGAACTCGCAGCACAAATTGACTATGGCCCTGGGAAAGGACATCACGGGCGCACCCTTTGTCACGGATCTGGCCAAGATGCCGCATCTTCTGGTGGCCGGTGCGACCGGCTCCGGGAAGAGCGTGTGTTTGAATGCGATCATCAACAGCTTTCTCTTCAAAGTTTCTCCGGACATGCTCAGGTTCCTGATGATCGACCCCAAGCGGATCGAACTGAGCATGTACAACGATATCCCGCACCTGCTTCACCCCGTCGTCACGGAGCCCAAGGAAGCGACCAGGGCTCTCAAATGGGCTGTGGAGGAAATGGAGAGGCGGTACTGGCACCTTTCCGATCGCGGGGTGAGAAACATCGAGGCGTACAATCGCAAGGTCGTGAAGGAAAAAAGGCCTGCCACGGCGGACAGGAAGGAAGGTTCGGACAAGCCCTTTCCTTACATCATCGTGATCATCGACGAGCTGGCAGATCTGATGATGACCTCTTCGAGAGACGTGGAAGAAGCGATTACCCGGCTGGCCCAGATGGCAAGGGCAGCAGGGATTCACCTGATCATTGCCACACAGAGGCCTTCCGTGGACGTTCTGACGGGGATCATCAAGGCCAATTTCCCCGCCCGCATCTCCTTCCAGGTTTCCTCTAAAGTGGACTCCAGGACCATTCTGGACGCCATCGGCGCCGAAAACCTTCTCGGACAGGGAGACATGCTCTTTCTCCCGCCGGGCGTGGGCCGCATCGTCAGGATCCATGGAGCCTACATTTCAGAAGAGGAAATCAAGAAAGTGACGGATTTTCTCAAAACCCAGATGAAACCCGACTATGACACGGACATCATGACCCAGGTGACGCAGGAAGAAAACGGGGACGACGAAGACATCGAGCTGGACGAAAAGTTCGACAAAGCGGTGGAGTTCGTGATCCAGACTCGCCAGGCCTCCATCTCCATGATCCAGCGAAAGCTCAGGGTGGGCTACAACCGAGCCGCCAGAATGATCGAAGCCATGGAGAAGCAAGGGATCGTGGGCCCCTCGGACGGTATCAGGCCGAGAGAGGTGTTCGGAAGAAGAGAGGAGTGAGAATTTCCGGACAGCGCGTTCAGCGATCAGCATTCAGCGGTCAGCTCAAAGCGGAGTTTAATGGCTTTTGCTGATAGCCGATAGCTGACAGCCCGAATAGGAAGATGGCAGTTTTCGGATTAGTAGGTATCAGAAAGGCAAAGGTGGTTCTATGATTAAGAGATATTTAATGGCAGGATTCCTGCTTTTGTGTTTGTTCCCCTGGAGTGCCTTGGCTCAAGATCAGAAACTGTCCACGATTCTTGACGGCATCCGGAAACGCTATGGTCTTGTCCCAGGGCTGACCCTCACTTACGAAAGAGAGGTCATCACCAAATCCATGGCCATGCTGGGCCCTCAGGTTAAGCCGGAAGTCGCATCAGGCATGATTCACTACAAGTCTCCCCATTTTCTCAAGTTCCAGCAGGAAACCCCTTCCAAGGAAATTCTGGTCACGGACGGCAATGTGCTGTGGTGGTACATCCAGGCCAAGAACCAGGCTCACCGCTACTCTTCTCACCAGCTGAGTCAGGAAGTGAAACTCCTCGGCGATATTTTCCAGGGGCTGAGAGGGGTGGAGCAAAGCTTTGTGATCCTGCAGAAGGGGGAGGATGACAAGGGAGCCCTGATTCTGGAAGTCACACCAAGCCCGTCGTGGGGGGATATCGACCACATTGATCTGACGATCACCCCCGGGTCTTATCATATCCAGAAGGTTGAGATTTACAATCTCCTTGGAGGCTTGACCCGGTTCAAGCTCGGAGACTCCATCAAGGAGGAAAGGTTCAAGGACGATTTCTTCAAATTCACCCCGCCCTCCGGCGCCCGCGTCATCGAAGAGTAACCCGCTGTCGGCTGAAGCCGACAACTGGAGGGACAAAGGGACAGAGGCACAAAGGCACAAAGGGAAATATCGGCATGGTTTTTCTGCTTTGTGCCTTTGTGCCTTTGCTACTTTGTGCCTGCACTCTCGTTCAAGAACCAAACAGACGTCTTCACCTGGCAGCGATGGTTTTAATCCGATTACCCGAGGCGGCAATAATTAGGTCATTACCTTCGAGAGGACGCGCCCTACCCTTCGCAGGCTCTGCAGGCTGTCCGCAGCCAGCAGATGATCCACATAGGGCAGCACCGCTTGCATTCCCTTGCAAAGAGGCCTGTACTCAGGGTCTCCGGCAAGAGGGTTCAGCCAGATCACGGAGTGCACCTTGCCGGAGAGCGTTTGCATCTCCTTCTGGAGCAGGCTTCGGGCCCCAAGGTCCCATCCGTCGCTCATGATGACCACGACCGTCCTTTTGTTGAGATGCCGCTGCCCGTAACGCTCATGGAACTGCTGCAGGGATTCTCCGATGCGCGTCCCGCCGGACCAGTCCGGCACCACGCCGGCGATCCTGCTGAGCGCTTTCTCCACAGGGAGCTTACGGACAAAAAAGGTAATGCGCGAGAGGGAGGTGGAAAACACGTACACTTCCGATTGGGAACCAATGCCCCGGAGACCCAGGAGAAAAGGCATCAGGAAACGAACGTAGCGGTCCATGGAACCGCTCACGTCAGCAAGAATCACCAGCTTCTTGAGCCTCTTTTTCCGCCTCCTGTAGAAGAGTTGGACCGGAAGCCCTTCGACCTTCAGGCTGCGCTTCAGGATCAGCCGGAAATCCATGTCCCTGTCTTTTTTGGATCGCTTGAAGCGCCTTGACTCCGCCACTCTGAAGGAGGCCATCATGTTCTTCAGAATCAGGTGAGCGACTGCGATGTCCCCCCTCTCGAACTGGGAAAGGTCTTTCCTCTCGAAAAGCGCAACAGGACTGTAAAGGGTCCCCTCCAGAGACTCCTTTTTGCCCGGTGCCAGCTGATCCACTCTGTCTTCTGTGCTGCGCTGGGGCGGCGCCACCATGACCAGGTCCTCCGGGTTGGGAACCGACTCCTCCTCCTGATCTTCACGACCCTTTTCCTGAGGGTCTTCCTCAGCGCGCCAAAATTCCTCAAACAGATCTTTGAAGAGCTTCCACTCCATGTCGCCCGCAACCAGGTTGGCCCGCAGGATGTTGAAGAAATCCTCCCTGTCTTGGAGGCCCGTCTCCTCCAACCCTCTCAATGCATCAACGGTGCCCGTTGAGAAAACCTTGAACCCGTGGCTCCTCAAGAACCGCGCAAAAAGGATCACTCTCTGTGCAATGCTCTGGTCGAGCATCTTAATCCGCCCCTTCCAGATACTCTGATCGCTTTGCCTGGTCAGCCCAGATCTCCTCGCTGAACCGCTTGATGTCATCCTGGTACTTGAGGATGCAGCCCACCGTCTCTCGCACCACATTCTCGTCCAGGTTTTTCCGTTCCATAGCGATCAATGCACTTGCCCAATCCAGCGTTTCGGAGATTCCCGGCTTCTTGAGAAAATCAAGGGTTCTGATCTTTTTCATGAAGTGCGCAACCTGCTTTGCCAGGTTTTCCTCGATCTGAGGCACACGGGTCATCACGATCCGGTGCTCCTTTTCAAAGGAAGGGTAATCGATCCAGTGGTACAGGCATCTTCTTTTCAAAGCATCATGAACGTCTCGAGTCCTGTTGGAGGTGACAACGACCATGGGCCTCACTTTGGCCTTCACCGTTCCCACCTCCGGGATGGTGATTTGAAAATCAGAGAGGACTTCCAGGAGAAACGCCTCGAACTCCTCGTCCGAACGGTCCACCTCGTCGATCAGCAAGACCTGTGGCTTATCGTGGGAACTCTGGATGGCTTGCAGCAGCGGCCGTTTGATGAGAAAGTCCTCCCCATAGATGACCCGCTCGATTTCTTCTTTTCTTTTTTTCTCCTGCTCCGCTAGCCGGATGTAGAGAAGTTGCTTCGGATAGTTCCATTCGTACAGAGCCGAAGAGGCATCAAGACCCTCGTAGCACTGGAGCCGAATAAGCGAGGTTTGAAACAACTTGGCCATGACTATGCCCACTTCTGTTTTGCCAACACCCGGTTCCCCTTCCAGAAAGAGCGGCTTCTGAAGGCGATGGGCGAGAAAGACCACCGTGGCCAGGGCCCTGTCTGCGATGTACTGCGCTGAGGCCAGTTCCTGGGCGACTTGATCAATGGATTTGAAGTAATTTCCGGGCTCCATAGGTTCTCCTTTTACCCCCCCACCCTCCTCCTGAAAAGTCTGTGTCTTAATCGAGGGGGGTGTGTTTTCTGTCATTTCGACCGAAGGGAGAAATCTGACTCGCCGCGGCGAGTCATCCTGAGCAAAGCGAAGGATCTGATATTGACAGAGAGATCCCTCTCCTTGTTCGGGACAACGCTCCGCGTTGGATTTCTCGCCCCGCTTTTTGAGCGGGACTCGAAATGACATTGAAACAAAGTCCCCAAAGGGGTTAGGGAGGGAGTGACACCAGTCTATTGAGTGTCTTGAACTTAATTGAAATCTTGATTTTTTTCAACATGGGAATGTTTCTTGACAACCTTGAAAACCATTCCTTATGCTTACGCTGCCTTCTGATTACTGGGAAGTCATATAAGGGTGCGGCTTGAATCTGTTTGTTCCCTTCCTATCGAGAAGAAAAGACCGGAGTGAAAACGCATGAACTCCATCCTTGTCCTGATCTTAGGCCTCGTCGTCTTCTTCATAGGTTATCGGGTCTATGCGAAGCACATCGACGCCAAGGTCATTCAAGCCGATCCAATGAGGGCCACTCCAGCCAAACAGCGCATGGACGGAGCGGAGTTCATGCCCACCGGCAAGAGCCTTCTTTTCGGCTATCAGTTCACGTCTATCGCAGGGGTAGGTCCCATTCTTGGCCCCATTGTCGCCCTTCAGTGGGGATGGTTGCCGGCCTTGCTATGGATCCTGGTCAGCGCCCTTTTCATCGGCTGGGTGCAGGACTATTCCAGCGCCATGATGGCCGTGCGAAAAGAAGGCGCCACTCTGGGCGAGTTGAGCGGCAAGTTGATCTCTCCAAGAGCCAGAATTGTCTTGCTTTGCTTCATCTATTTCTTTCTCCTCCTCCTTGCTGGAGCTTTCGGCAACATCGTCGTTGACGCAGCCATAGCTCAGAAGACTTCCCCAATGGCATGGCTTTTTCTCACCATCGGCGGCCTTCTCGCCGGGCAGATGATCTATCGCTGGAGGAAGGGAGTGATCCACTCCACGGTTGTCTGTGTCCTGATCGCATTGTTCGGCATATGGCTGGGAACCGTCGCTCCATCCGACAAGATCCTTGGAACGTTTCTTTCGAGCTACAGGCCCTTTTGGGCCATTGCAGTGCTCCTCTTCTGCTACGTTGCGGCAGTGCTGCCGATCTGGAGATTTGCGCTCCCGATCAACTATGTGGCTTCTTACGTCGTTTTCTTGGGCCTCTTGTTCGGGGTGATTGGAGTCCTTGTCCTGCATCCCGATTTCACTCTTCCTGCTTACACAGAGTTCGAAATCGAGATTGGCCATCTATGGCCGATCTTGTTTGTGACCATTGGTTGCGGAGCGGTCTCCGGCTGGCATGGCATTGTATCCAATTATGGAACCGGCCGGCAGCTCGAAAATGAAATGGACGTCCGACCCGTCTGCGGCGGCGCGATGTTTGTGGAAATGATGCTTGCCCTATTCGCCTTGATCCTTGCAGGAACCATCTACGCCTCGTCCGCCGACTATGAAGCGGGCCTGGCTAAGGGACCGATTGGGGTCTTTGCCGGCGGGGTGTCGAAGTTCCTTGGAGCTTTGGGGATGCCGTATCCTTTGGGAAAGTCCTATGGCGGCGTTATGTTGATCATTCTGGCCATAACGGTTCTTCACATGGTGATCCGGTTCATGAAAGTGACGATGTCGGAATTGTTGGGTGAACTTAGCCCGCTCTTCAGAAACGCGCATGTAGGAACCACGATTGCCATCGCTCTGACGCTAATCCTTATTCTGACAGGATGGTGGCGGTATCTCTGGCTCCTTTTTGGAGAATCAAATCAGCTAATGGCATCCCTGGCTCTGATGCTGGCAACGGCTTTCCTGATGTCGGAAGGGAAATCCTATGCATGGACCTTTTACCCGATGATTTTCATGTTTCTCACGACCACGGCGGCCTTGGTCGTGACCTCCTACAAACGTTTCAAAGCGGTTTTCAGCGGGCCCGTGGATGGGGGGGGCTACGCAGGGAAGCTGCTAATGGGATTGCTTGCCCTTTTCATGGTCGTCGGGGCTATCCTTCTGGCCATTGAGGGGATAAAGGCATTCAGGCGTTATCGGTCGGTGCCCAAAGAAACCAAGAGAACATGTGCAAGAGGATAAAAGAAAAGGGGCGGAGGGGGTTTTCAATTTGAAGAGGGCGGTTTACAGTGAATCAAGAACATCTTGAGACCGACATCCTCATCATCGGCGGCGGTGTCGCAGGCCTCAACGCTGCACTCACCTGCCGAGAAGAGGGCCATGACGTGCTCATCATGGACAAGGCGGTGATTGAAAGAAGCGGCCACGCCGCCGGCGGAATCGACCACTTCGCGGCGTATCTCGAAACCGGGCCGGAATGGGACACCCGCGACGCTTAC
>Ga0209450_10001019_pt1 | contig 14138 bp, 17 predicted proteins | sample FrelakmetLWP11LW_FD_187149 | JGI IMG/M metagenome (GOLD analysis project Ga0209450, IMG submission 187149) | Freshwater lake sediment microbial communities from the University of Notre Dame, USA, for methane emissions studies - LWP11 LW (SPAdes)... | ecosystem: Environmental > Aquatic >...
GAAGGCATTCACGAAATGAATACGTCCGGTTTCTGCAAATAGCACTAGGGTCACTGTATGAACTCCAGACCCAACTGGAGATTGCAGCTAACCTTGACTACTTGAAAAAAGAAGATTTTGATACGCTTTACGAGATCACCAGAGAAATAGAACGAATGCTCAGCGTTCTGATCAAGAGATTGACTGAAGGAAGTGGCAAAGGAGCGGAGGGGCAAAGGGACAGATGAAGATAGGGACAGAGGCACAGAGGCACATAGAAAGGCACAAAGATGCAAAGGCACAGGGGGACAGAGCAGAAGGGTTTTTCTGCTTTGTGCCTTTGCACCTTTGTCCCTTTGTGCCTAAATGCAACTGAAGGTACAGAGGAACAAAGGGAGAGGGACGAGACATAGGAAGAAGTTTTTCCGCTTTGTGCCTTTGTGCCTCTGTCCCTTTGTACCTCACTTCGAAGAAGGAGAGAAATGGAATCCAAATACGACTTTGTGAAAAAATACCGGGAACAGGTTCTTCAGTGCTCGCGCTGCGGGTTCTGTCAGGCTGTTTGCCCTGTGTATGGGGCCACCTTGAGACCTTCCTACAATGCCAGGGGCAAGATGCTCATCCTGAAGGAAGTGATGGACGGCAAGATCCCCCTCAATGAGGAACTGATTGACACCCTTTTCCAGTGTACCACCTGTGCGAGCTGCCACAAGAACTGCCCCTCCGGCGTTAACGTACCCGAGATCATCAAACAGGTGAGAAAGGACATGGTCCACATCGGGTCATGCCATCCCGCATTCAAAGGCATGAACGAGGTGCTCGAAAAAAACACCAACATTTACGCGGAAGACAAAGCGCCTGATTTCGGAAGGCAGAAAAACAAGAAAGCGGAATACGTTTTCTTCGTCGGATGCGTAGGGACCTACCGCGAAGATGAATCGACGGAGGCTACCCTTGACCTCCTGGATCGAATCGGCGTGAGCTACACCCTCATTGACGAGGTTTGCTGCACCGGAGTTCTCGAAGATGTGGGATACCAGATCAACGAGCGCCTGGCGAAAAAGAACATCGAGCTGATTCTTGACACAGGGGCGAAGACCGTGGTGACCGGGTGCCCCTACTGCTCACGCACCTTCAACAACAAACCCCAGTACCAGGAACTCAAAGACAGGGGTGTGAAGGTCATTCACGTGTCGCAGCTTCTGAAGGACTTTGATCTGGGGGTGAAGACGACCAAGAAGGTGACCTACCATGATCCCTGCGATCTCGGCAGACACTGCAACATCTATGAAGAACCCAGAGAGACGATCCGAAAAATCGCTCCGGGTTTTGTGGAGCTGCTGCACAACCGGGTCGATGCCCTTTGTTGCGGTGCAGGCGGAGGCGTTCGAGGCGCATTCCCGAAGAACTCTCTTGCCATGGCGCGGCGGAGATTGCAGGAGGCGGAGGATATGGGGGCCGAAGTTGTGCTCACGGAGTGCAACTCCTGTGTGCACAACCTGACCAATGCGAAGTTGAGAAAGCAGAAATTCAGAATCTGCAGCACCACCCAGTTCATCAACGAACTGATGGAGGCAAAGGGAGGATAGAAAAGATCATCGCAATCGTTTGGGTGTCTCCGCTCTGTCATTTCGAGCAGAGTGAAAGATTGCTTAAGAATGCCGAACAGCAAGATTTCTCACTTCGTTCGAAATGACATTCTAATCATCGCATTGCGGGAGAGGACAGTAAGTTGCGAAGGCGTGAGTTCTGTCATTTCGACCGCAGGGAGAAATCTTGAGTGCCCGACGTGGCAAATATTATGTCTATCTGCTCACGAATTGGAACAACCATGTTCTTTATGTGGGGATGACGAACAATTTGGAACGGCGTGTTTATGAACACAAGAATAAACTGATCAAAGGATTTAGCAAGAAGTACAATCTAAATAAGCTGGTCTATTTTGAAGAGACGGAAGATGTTGTGGCTGCAATTACCAGGGAAAAAGAAATAAAGAAGTGGAGAAGAGAAAAGAAAAACCAGTTGGTGGACAAGAAGAACGCTGGATGGGAGGATTTAAGCCTCAAGTGGTAAAGATTTCTCCCTTCGGTCGAAATGACATGTATTCAAAACAGTTCGGAGACACGATACGCGGGTGTCATTTCGAGCGTAGCGAGAAATCCTGCTGCTTATAGATATTGCTGTAGGATCAGAATGGACAAATACTGAAGGAGGGAGCCCCATGGACATTCAAGGGTACAAGATGCCGGATGAGCTTTACTACGAAGAAAACCATTTTTGGATCAAGGAGGAAGGAGACGTCCTCGTGATGGGGATGGACGATTTTGCCCAGAAGCTGGCCGGGGAGATCGTCTATGTTCAGCTGCCTGAAGAAGGCAAAGAGCTTTCCGTGGGCAAGAAGTTCGCAAAAATCGAATCGGGCAAATGGCTTGGGAAAGCCTTTGCGCCTGTGAACGGAGAATTGGCTGCCGTGAATGAAGAGCTGGAGACCAATCCGGGGCTGATCAATCAGGACTGTTACGGAAAAGGATGGATGTACAAGATCAAGCCGCAGGATAAGGCTGAGATCGGTAAACTCATCCACGGTCCTGAAGCGGTGACCAAATGGGTTCTGGCGGATATTGAGAAGTATAAGAAGTAACGAGTGACAAGTGACGAGAAGTGAGTAACCAAGACTACACTGTTAGACAGCTCTTGGAACTGGAGGCGTGCACGAATTGCCGGTACTGTGCGGACGTGTGCCCGGCGGTCAATGCATCACAGGAGGGCAAGCTGTCCGCCCTCTACCGCATGAAGGGATTGAAGCAGATCCTGAAGGGAAGAACCTCCCTCCTTCACAAGCTTCTGGGGAAAAAAGAACTCTCCCCCGAGGAGTGGAAAGCCTACAGCGAGACCGTGTACCGCTGCACCCTGTGCGGCAATTGTCAGGAAGTGTGCCCGGTCGGTATTCACCTCAAGGACCTCTGGCTTTCCCTGCGGCAGGATGTTTTCCATTCCAAATACCACGCGGACAAGGTGGAGAAAATCCGGGACAACCTCGAAGAAAGCCACAATGTTTTTGCAGAGGACAACGAGGAGCGGGCCGACTGGGTCGAGGATGTGAGCGATGCGCCGGAACACGGGTTTCTCAAGGAAAAAGCCGAGGTGGTTTACTTCACCGGGTGTGTTGCCGCCTATTTTCCCCTGGCACAGAAGATCCCTGTGGCTCTTGCTGAGGTTCTTGATGCGAGCGGCGTGGATTTCACCCTATTGGGGGAGGAGGAATGGTGCTGCGGGTTTCCGCTCTTGGGCGCCGGTCTGAAGGACATGCTGGAGCCCTTGGTTAGACACAACCTTGAGGCGGTTCGAAAGAAAGGGGCAAAAAAAGCCGTTTTTGCCTGCCCTTCCTGCTACCAGATGTGGCGGGAGCACTATCCGCGCGAGGTGGAAATCGCCCACGCCTCCGAGTTCCTGATGGATTTGGTGAAGAAGGGGCAGGTGCCTCTCAAAACCCTGGATGTGACAGTGACCTACCATGATCCTTGCGATCTCGGGAGGGGGGCGAGAGTGTTTGACGCCCCAAGGGAAGTGATCCGTTCCATTCCCGGCGTTCGCCTGGTGGAACTTCCCCGCAACCGCGAGAACTGCCAGTGCTGCGGCGGGGGCGGAAACCTCGAGATGATGGATCCCAAGCTTTCTTCGGAGATTGCGAAAAAGAAAATCGAAGAAGCTCTCGGAACAGGCGCCAAGGCGATTGTCACCTCGTGCCAGCAGTGTGTCAGAACCATGACGACCTACGCGAAAAGGAACAAGGTGTCCATCGACGTTATGGACATTACTCAGCTCGTGCGGAAAGCGCTGAATCGATAAAGGCCCACGACGCACGCGAATCAGGCGGAATTGCAGTCTCGCCTTGTCCCGGGAGCGTTTCACCCCCACCTCGCCTCCCCCGTCAAGGGGGAGGAAACTATCTCCACCAGCTCAACATTCCCCTCCCCTGGCGGGAGGGGCTAGGGGAGGGGGAAGGGGATAAACATTGACAAGCGAATACGGAGAAATCGCTCCAGACACCAGAATAGGCTGTGTGCGGGAGTCCGGAAAGGAGCCATGATGCGGCTGTACAATCTCGGCAAAGTGCCCTGGCAGGAGTCCCAGCTCATCTATCACGCTCTCGCAGAAATGGGATGGGAGGCCCTGTCCCTCGTTTCTCCGGCAACCCCTTACGTATGCATCGGCTTCCACCAGGATGTGGAACAGGAGGTCGATCTCGCTTACTGCAACACCAACAACATCCCTGTGTTCCGACGTGACGTAGGAGGTGGAGCTGTATACCTGGACGGAAATCAGCTTTTCTTCCACCTCATCCTCCACAAGGATCATCCGGAGGTGCCGAAGAACAAGGAAGCCTTTTACCGCAAGTTTCTCCAGCCCATCATCAACGTGTATCGCCGCATCGGCATTCCTGCAACCTACAAGCCTGTCAACGACGTCCTCTCAGGCACCAAGAAGATTTCAGGGACAGGGGTAGGGGAAATCGGGGACTGCATTGTTTTTGTGGGCAACCTGATCGTGGATTTCAACTATGAGGAGATGTCGAAGGTCCTGAAAGTTCCGGATGAGAAATTCCGTGACAAGATCCACAAGACGTTGAAGGAAAACCTCACGACCATTCGCAGAGAACTTGGAGAAAAGGAAGCGAGCCGTTGGGACGAGAAGACGCTGAACGGTTTCATGGCTGAGGAATTTCAGAAAATCCTTGGGCCCATGAGCCCATGTGAAAAGGATCCTGTGCTTCAAGCGAAAATGGATGAACTCGGCAGCTACCTCATGTCCGAGGAATGGCTCTTCCAGAGGGGGAAACCCGTTCCGGGGAGAGAGGTCAAGATTCGGGCGGGCCTGAACGTGATTCGGAAAGCTTATAAGGCGCCGGGGGGATTGATTCGCGCGGACTATGAAGTGAGGGAAGGCAGGATCAACGGAGTCTCCGTGAGCGGAGACTTCTTCTGTTTTCCGAGGACCGGAATCAGGAAACTGGAAAAAAGACTCGAGGACCAACCGGTCGAGCACCTCGGGGTTCTTCTCGATGCGTTCTACTCGGAAGACCAGGTAGAAACCCCGGGTATCACGGTCCAGGATTGGCTGCAGGTCTTCAAGCCGTGACCCTGCGTCTGAGCGTTCACCCCTCCCTTTCCTTGACAGTCAAAGAGTGCTCTTCTATACTCGCCTCAGTTCAAAAACAAAGGAAATGGTAATACGTTAGCTGTTTGAAATTGTCACAGGAAAAGGCCATCCATTTCAAACAGCTAAAGAGTTGCAGGAAATGTTGCACATTTTACGCGAAAAGGAGGAAGGCAGAATGAGTCTAAATGTTAAGGAGATCAGAGACATTGACCCCGGTGAGAGGATTCTCATGGGGCCTGGACCTAGCGGTGTTCCACCTAGGGTTCTTCAGGCCATGTCCGCACCCTGTATCGGTTACCTTGACCCTTACTTCTTCACGGTGATGGACGAAACGCAGGCCCTCCTCAGGGCGGTGTTTCAGACTGAAAATGCGCTCACCCTTCCTGTTTCGGCAACCGGCACAGCAGGCATGGAGGCCTCCTTTGTGAACGTGGTGGAACCCGGAGATGAGGTGGTGGTCTGCGTTAACGGGTTCTTCGGAGCGCGAATGTGCGAGATGGTGGAACGCATGGGAGGAAAACTCATTCGTGTGGACGGCGAATGGGGAAGGACGATCGATCCGGACCTGGCCAGGAAGGCCGTCCAGGGACGAAGCCCGAAAGTGCTTGCCGTGGTCCATGCTGAAACCTCCACAGGCGTGCGCCAGCCGCTGCAAGATCTTGCCGGGATCGCTCACCAGGCAGGCGCTCTTTTTCTCGTGGACATGGTGACCTCTCTGGGTGGTGTGGACGTGGGGCTCGACAAAATAGGCATAGACATCGCCTACAGCGGAAGCCAGAAGTGTCTTTCCTGCCCGCCGGGCTTGTCTCCGATCTCCTTTAACGGGAAGGCGATGAAGGCCATCGAAACAAGGAAAAAGCCGGTGCCCAACTGGTACCTGGACATGAGTCTGCTCAAGAACTACTGGGGAAAAGACAGAAAGTACCATCACACGGTTCCGATCAACATGATTTACGCCTTTCGGGAAGCACTTCGAATCGTGATGGAGGAAGGGCTGGAAGCCCGATTTGCCAGGCATCTCCTCAATCACCGCGCCCTGGTCGCGGGGATTGAAGCCATGGGACTTTCCATGATTGTGCCTGAGCCGGAACGGCTGCCCTCTTTGAACACCATCCGGATTCCTGAAGGAGTCGATGATCTTCGTGTCCGAAAAGCCCTCTTGAACGATTTTCGTCTGGAGATCGGAGGAGGTCTTGGGAAGTTTGCGGGAAAGGCATGGCGGGTCGGTCTCATGGGCCACTCTTCCTCAAGGAAAAACGTGATCCTTTTCCTTTCCGCGTTGTTCTCGATTCTTCATGCCCAAGGGGTGAAAGTAAAGCCGGGCGCGTTGGAAGCGGCATCGGCCGTCTACGCTAAAGGGTAAGGACTGAGAAAATGAGAATTGGATGGATCGGGACAGGCGTGATGGGCAGGTCCATGGCAGGGCATGTTCAAGCCGCGGGGCACGAGCTCTACGTGCACAACAGGACTAAGGTCAAGGCCGAAGAGCTTCTCAAGAAAAACGCTATCTGGTGCGATTCTCCTGCGGAGGCGGCGGCCAAATCCGAAATGCTTTTCTCCATCGTAGGGCTTCCGAGCGATGTGGAGGAAACCTATCTCGGAAAGAACGGGGTGTTGTCCACAGGCGGATCCTGTCGAATCATTGTGGATATGACCACAAGCCGGCCAAGCCTCGCTCAGATCATAGACCAGGAGGCGGCCAAGAGGGGTGTGGAAAGCCTGGATGCCCCTGTTTCCGGCGGTGACATCGGAGCCAGAGATGCAACGCTCGCCATCATGGTGGGAGGCAAGAAAGAGATTTTTGACAAAGTCCTCCCTGTTTTCCAGTTGATGGGGAAGAACATCGCCTATATGGGGGGGGCGGGAGCAGGGCAACACACCAAAATGAGCAACCAGATCCTGGTGGCAGGAACGATGATCGGGGTGTGTGAGTCTCTCCTCTATGCGGTCAAACTGGGGCTGGACCAGCAGGCTGTGATCGACATCATCAGCAAAGGAGCGGCAGGGTCCTGGTCGATCAGTAATTTGGGTCCGAGGCTGGTTCGGGGGGACTTCAAAACAGGGTTCCTGGTGAGGCACTTCATTAAAGACATGGGCATTGCGCTGCAAGAGGCCGCCGCCGCCGGGCTTTCCCTGCCGGGGCTTGCGCTGGTTCACCAGCTCTATGTGGCGGTCATGGCCCAGGGGCATGGCGATTGCACGACCCAGGCACTCTACCTGGCTCTGAAATCCTTGAACGGGATGAAGTGAGGAGGAGAAAAGACCTAAGCGATTCTCAGAACTCCTGCCCCGTGTATCCTGCCTTGCTTGAGCAGCAACAAAGCCTCATTTGCCTGTTCGAGAGGAAATTCCCGAACCTCGGGCTGGATTCCGATCTGAGCCGCCAGGGGGAGAAACTCCAGGGCGTCCTGCCTGGCCACGTTTGCCACACTCTTGATTTCTCTTTCATGCCAGAGCAATTGAGCATAATCCAGTTCCGGGATGGGGTTGACTTTGCGGATAGCATTGATCACCACGCGGCCCCCTTTTTCCAGCGCCCGCAGCGCTTCTCTGACCGGTTCTCCAACCGGGGTGAAATCAATGGCGCAACGCAGTTTCTGGGGCGGCCTCTCCCCGGTCACTCCCACCCAGTCCGCCCCCAGTTTCAAAGCAAGATTCTGATGGTCCTTCTGGCCCTCTCGGGTGAACACGAAGACCTTGCAGCCCCGATGCTTTGCCACCTGAATGGCAATGTGCGCCGAGGCGCCGAAACCGTAAAGCCCAAGCACCTCCCCGCTCTTTATGCCGGAGAGTCTGAGCGCTCTGTACCCGATCACCCCTGCGCACAAAAGAGGAGCGGCTTGGGAGTCCGTGAACCTCTGCGGAATGGGATATGCGAAATCCTGGGGCACAACCGTGTACTCTGCATAGCCGCCGTGGGCGTGAAGTCCGGTGGCACGGAAGTCATCGCAAAGGTTTTCATCTCCCCGGGCGCAGAAGGAGCATCGCCCGCAACTGGAATGGATCCAGGCAACGCCCACACGGTCGCCGGGTTTGTACTTCCGGACTTGGGACCCGACCGCATGAACTCTACCCACAATTTCGTGGCCCGGCACAATGGGGTACTTGGGGGGCACAAGCCGGCCCTCGATTTCATCGATTTCCGTGTGGCAAATGCCGCAAACAGAGACCTTGATCAGAAGGTGATCAGGGGCCGGGGCGGGAATGGGCATAAGGGCAGACTCAAGAGGTTTTTTCCCTCCCGCTTCAATCGGAGAGGGTTCTTTGATCACCATCGCCCTCACTGCGGGACCTCTTTCTCCGGGTGACGCATGAGGGCAAGAAGCATCTTTCCGGTCTTCGAGCTTATGGGAAAGAACCGGACTTGGAGTTGGCCGCTCGAGGATCGGTCTTTCTTGAAATGGACAAAGGTTTGCTCGAACACGCCCAAACGGGTGTTTTGAATGTCCTGCACGATGGAGGCTTTGGCTTCGTCGCTGAAAAGCTCGGCAATGTTTTTTCCAAAGAGGTCGAATCGAGTTCGCCCAAAGGTTTCCAAAGCCTTTTCGGTCATCGCCAGGATCAGCCCTTTTTCATCGGTTAAAACCGCGATTTCATCTTCATAGAGCTGAGAACTGAGACGATCTTTTGCTTCCCGCATGTGGGTGTAGGCGAGCTCCAGGTTCTTGTTGGCTTCCTTGAGCTGCTCGTGCAGGGTCCTGAGGTTCTCTTCGGCCTGTGCGCGAATGGCGATTTCCTGCTTCAGAAGGGCGTTGGCCTGAGAAAGCTCTTCTGTGCGCTCCCTGACTCCTATCTCCAGTTCATCTCGAACCTTTTGAAGGGCTTGTTCGGCTCTTTTGTGCGTGGCGTAAAGCAACGCATTTTCAATGGCCAGGGCCGCAGGGCTGCTCAGAGCACTCAGCAGCTGAAGGTCGCTTTTGGAAAAACCATGAGGAACACTGGTGGAATGGACGTAGATGACCCCGTGGACGTCCGTCTTGCTGATCAGGGGGACGCACATCACCGACTTGATCCTCATCAAGATCATACTCTCCGAGAGATCCGTCTCATCGGCAAGGTTGGTGTCGGACATCGTGATGGCTTTGCCTTCCAGAATGACCCGGTTCGAGATGGTCCGGCTGTAAGTCATCTCGAACTCCTTGCCATGTTCCCTCGAACGGGCCGTAACCTGACGGAGTTCCCCTGTGTCCTGATCCACCAGGAGGAGAGCGGCGCTGTCTATGCTCTTGATGCAGGAGAAGACCGAATCGAGAATCTTCTCTCCGATTTCATCAATGTCCAGGGACTGCATGAGCAGGGTCGACACTTCATAAATGGTCTCGAGCTTTTCTCGATCCGTGATGCGCCGATCTTTGTGGAGAAGATGTTTTGCCGGCTCTTCAGGCCTCTCCTTGAGGCTGATGGAATACTGGGTCACCATTCCGTCCTCGGCGTAAGGCTTTCCGAGACTCATCAGGACACCGCCCATAGAGATGAAATCGCCTTCTTTCACTTCAACCTGGTAATCAGAGCTGATCGGATGGCCGTTGAGCAGGGTGCCGTTCTGGCTTCCCAAATCCTCAATAAAGAGACAATCCCCCGAGACGAGGAGTCTGGCGTGTTTTCGAGAAATGGATTGTTCGATGATCTGAAGATCGTTGTCAGGACCTCTCCCGACCAGGGTGGTCCCGTCTTTCACCTCGTAGGTATCACCCGCACTTGGACCGCTGAGCACGTAGAGAAGGGGCATCAGAACCTCCGGCGAGAATCACGATATGCGGAAACAGGATAGAGAAGGACGGCTTGTCTGTCAAGGAAGCGATTCAGAGGGAAGCGATTCAGATGTCCCGACACTAACTTCCAGAGTCAGGACTTTTCGCGAGGGTGATCCCTTGTTCCTTCATTTTCTTAACGTACAGGTCAGGGTTCTTCTTGAACTCCTTGAGGCAGGGGGGGCAGCAGAAATAGACTCGATTCCCCTGATAGTCGGCATAAAGGTTTTTATTTATCAGACCCCCCATCACAGGGCACTTGGTTTGGTCTTTTGCCACGGAAGCGCCGGGAAGGATCAAAAGGGACAAACAAAGAACAAGAACTGAAATCAGAAATAACTTCTTCGGATGAGCCATGCGATACTTCCTCCTTAAAATGCAGTGTCGAGGCCGTGAAAGGGTTGCATAGAACCGTCGCATCCAGTATGATCACGCCGACGTGGTGAATCGGCTCCAAATCTCTTCACTGCGGCGGATGAAGCGTTAGGGCGTCGTTTTCTACAAGAACAAGGGCCGCAACGGAGTTTAAAATGACAGAAACAAAACCCATGCCCATCACCGATGACCAGTTCGAGCCGCAGGTCCTGAATCATCAGGGAATCAGTGTAGTCGATTTCTGGGCCCCCTGGTGCGGTCCCTGCATCCAAATGGCCCCCGCGTTGGAATCCTTTGCAGCCTCAAATGCAGGGAAAGTCACCGTCTATAAACTCGACGTCGATGAGAATCCTAAAACTGCAGAACGGTTTGAAATCCGAAGCGTCCCCACGATCATCTTTTTCAAAGACGGACGACCTGAACATATCTCCAAGGGGACCATGTCAGTCACCAGTCTGCAGAACAAACTCAACGAACTCCTTTCCTGATCGCTAGCCCGATGACGAGGGCATCAGGCTTGAGCCGCCTTGGCGTATAAAGGGGATATCTCCCTCAGGGTCTTGACGGCATCCTTCAACGCCTTGAGAAATCGAGTCACGTCCTCCTCCGAGTTGTCCAACCCGAAGGTGATCACCAGCGTTCCCTGTGCGTCGGCAAAGTCGCGGCCGATGGACAGAAGAACATGAGAGGCCTGAAGCGCCCCGGCAGCGCAGGCAGACCGCGTGGAAACGGCGATGTTTTCATCGTCGAGCAGAAGCACCAGGCTTTCCCCCTCGATGTACTTAATCGACACGGACACGAGATTGGGAAGGCTGAGCGCAGGGTGGCCGTTCACAATGTATTCGCTTATGGTGCTGGGGAGTTCCCGCAAGAGCCGGTCCTTCAGCTTCTTCATGCCGGCGATTCTGGAAGTCATGTCCCTGGCTGCAAGCTCGGCAGCCACGCCCATGCCGATAATCCCGATGAGATTTTCCGTGCCTGCTCTGCGGTTGTTCTCCTGCACTCCGCCGTCAAGAAGCGGCCAGATGTGAGTCCCCCGCCGGACATACAATCCTCCCACTCCTGTAGGGCCGTAAAAAGAATTGGAGGCAAAGCTCAGAAGATCGACTCCAAGCTTCTCCACGTCGACAGGAACCACGCCTACGGAATCCACTGCATCCACATGAAAGACGACATTTTTCTCTCGAGTGATCCTGGCAATCTCCTCGATGGGCTGAAGGGTGCCGATCTCGTTGTTGCTGTGCATGATGGTAACGAGGACCGTATCGCTTTTAATCGCTTTTGCGACATCCGAGGGATCCACTCGACCATGGGAATCAACAGGCACAGAGGACACCTTGTAATCCATCATCTTGAGCCGTCTGAGACTTCTGAGGACGGCGTTGTGCTCGATGTTCGAGGTGACAATGTGCTTCCCTTTTTCCGCTTTGGCCCAAGCGACGCCTTTGACACCGAGATTCACGGACTCCGTGCCCCCTGAAGTAAACACGACCTCTTTAGGGCTGCCCGAGTTGATCAGCCGCGCCACAGAGTCTCTCGCTTTTTCAAGGGCCTCAGAGGCTTTGTCCCCCAACTTGTGCTGGCTGGAAGGGTTGCCGAAATCCGCCCGGATGGCGTGGATCATGGCCTCTTGAACTTCCGGCAGGAGAGGATTGGCAGACAGATGATCGAGATTGATAATGTTCATGGGGATAGTCCTCCCTTCCGAGGGTCATCAGTGCTTCTGAATCACGTTGAGCTGGCATTTGGGGCACGTGTTGTCGCCCTCCACGAGCTGCGTTTCACAATAGGGGCAGTAGCAGCCTTCCCCGTGCTTGTGCATGTGCAGCTCTTTTCTCACGGGCTCTTCCACGGGCTTCCCTGATTTCCTCGCCTCGTAGTCTTTTATGGCCAGATGCAGGGCATCCGCACCCAGGTTGGAGCAGTGAAGCTTGTTTTTGGGGAGTCCTTCCAGGGCTTCGGCCACGTCTTTGTTCGTGATTTTCTTTGCGTCATCCAGGCTCTTTCCCCTGGCCATCTCGGTGAGCATGCTCGACACGGCAATGGCCGCTCCGCACCCGAAGGTCTGAAACTTGATATCGTCTATGCGATCCTCATTGATCTTGAGATAGATCGTCATCATATCGCCGCACAGAGGGTTGCCAACCTCCCCTTTGCCGTCAGCGTTCTCAATGACACCCACGTTTCTCGGGCTTCTGAAATGGTCCATAACGGTCTTGGAATACATTGCAAACACCTCCTTCTCAAATTGGTTAGAACCTAATCACGAATCGCTCCTAGTAAAGAGATAGGAATAAGAAAAATGACCCACTTGACAATCGGCCAGATACCTTTAAATTATAGCCATTTAATAGGGAATTGAAACCCCCGGCGTAACCGCCTGGTCTGGAAGGTTGATCCCCATGAAGCTTTCTACAAGAAGTCGTTACGGAACTAGATTGATGCTTGACCTGGCGGAGCATGCAGAGAACCAGTTCGTGCAGCTGAAAGACGTGTCCAAGCGGCAAGAGATCTCTTTGAAATATCTGGAGCAAATCGTGATTCCCCTCAAAAGAGCCAAATACCTGGTCAGCGCACGAGGGGCTGGAGGCGGATACAGGCTCGCCAGAGCTCCGGAAGAGATAACAGTCGGTGAAATCGTGGCTCTTCTTGAAGGCGGAAAGAGCATCGCTCGGTGTGATACAAAGCCTGAAGTCTGTGACCGCGCACCGTCTTGCTTGACACGAAACCTGTGGGTCCAAACAGGGGAGGCCCTGTTTGAGAAGTTGAACAGCGTAACTCTCTCCGACTTGATCAAGCGTAAAGAATAGACCCGGTCAATGATCCCAAGGGTCAATGAAAGCACGTGCGGGGAAGTGATGAGAATTGTGTCCATTGCCGTAAGCAACAAAAAGGGGACCCGGAAAACCCAGGTCGAATCAGCGGAATTGTACGTCAATCACGGAGTCATCGGTGACGCCCATGCGGGCACCTGGGAAAGGCAGGTGAGTTTTCTTGCCGCTGAAAGAATAAAAGAGTGTAAGGCGCGGGGTTTGAATGTCACTTTTGGAGACTTTGCCGAAAACATAGCCACCGAAGGCATTGACTGGAAAAACACTCCACTGGGCAGTCGGTTTAGGCTTGGCCACGATGCAGTCGTTGAAATCACGAAGATCGGGAAAGAGTGTCACAAGAAATGCGCCATTTATTATCAGGCAGGAGATTGCATTATGCCACGCGAGGGCGTTTTTGCCCGCGTGCTTGAAGCAGGGACGATCCGCTGCGGAGACCCGATCACTCCCTTATCCCCTTCTTCCACCTGACTTTTCTCAAAAAGCCGGCTACGGGGACGATGAGTTGTTCGTTGCGCCCTTCCGCGATTTTTTCAAAGTCGTCGTAGGCGGTCACGTCGAAAAGAAGTCTTCGGCCACTGATTTCTGTAAGGATGGACTCGGCTCTGGCTCTAGCTCCCAAGGGCACTGCCCCGAAATGGCGGATGTTGATCTGAGTGCCCACCGTCATCTTGCCCTCCGGCAGAAGGCCTTCGATGGCTGAACGGGAAGCCAGTTCCATGAGAAGAACGACACAGTGGGTGGAAAGCACATCCGCGCCGATATTGCCGGTTACGCTGGCGAGATCCTTTTCGGTCACCACGATTTCCTTGGAACCCCTCAACCCTATTCGGATCTCATCCATTTGCTCTTTCCTCCTCAGGAGAATACAAACGTGAAACTCCTTCTAGACTGAACGGAGCCTCAACCCTAGTTATCGAACAGGCTCCTAGTGTCGTGTCCCGGAAATAAGCTGTCATCTCGACCGGAGGGAGAGATCTTATACCTAGTTTGAAACGTTAGATCTCTCACTTTGTTCGAAATGACATTTTAGTAAAGGTAC
>Ga0209450_10001020_pt1 | contig 14137 bp, 14 predicted proteins | sample FrelakmetLWP11LW_FD_187149 | JGI IMG/M metagenome (GOLD analysis project Ga0209450, IMG submission 187149) | Freshwater lake sediment microbial communities from the University of Notre Dame, USA, for methane emissions studies - LWP11 LW (SPAdes)... | ecosystem: Environmental > Aquatic >...
TATAAATTAATCGTTGACGGAAGAGTAATAGATACAAAGAAAATGGTTCTGATAAAGTAATGCTTTATGTAATGTTTTAAGTAATGCTTTATGTAATGTTCTAAGTAATGCTTTATGTAATGTTCTAAGTAATGCTTTATGTAATGTTCTAAGTAATGCTTTATGTAATGTTCTAAGTAATGCTTTTTGTAATGTTCTAAGTAATGCTTTTTGTAATGTTCTAAAAATGCAGGGTTCAGTTAATTCAGAAACCTGCATTTTTAATTTGAAATCTATTATCAGATGATTTTATTTTACAAGCATCATTTTCCGTGTTGCTGAAAATGTACCTGCTGACAGTTTGAAGAAATATACCCCGCCGGGCAAATCTACTGCGTTGAACATTATTTCGTAGGTTCCCGGCAATAAATTCGTATTTAAAATATTCCTGATTAATTTTCCTGTAATGTCATATACATTTAAGCTGACGGCGCTTCCTGAAGGAATATCAAATCGTATTTTTGTTCCGGGATTGAAGGGATTAGGAAAATTCTGGTACAGAATGAAACTGCCGGGTATATCACCTGTATTTTTTTTAATGTCAACTGTATTTTCTGCGATTGTTTTTGAATAAGGCCCTCCGTAAGCACCAATATCATTCCTGAGGGTTCCGAGCGCGGGATATTTGGCGCTGCCTGGGTTTAAAGTGTCTTCGGGGTCTTTCATTTCGGATGCAGTATCTCCTGCGTCAATGCAAGGTGAACCCGATGACAGGTAAAAATTATTTGTTCCGAAATCCGGCGGGATGCTGATATTCCCCGTACCTGTGTATCCTCCCATTATATCGCAATACTGTGCTGTTATGCTTCCCCCGTAAAGTGCTGCAAACTGGGCGCCCGCAGGCGAGACATTATTCCAGACAATATTATTCTTCATCGATACCGCCGCCGAATAAACAAGTATACCCCCCGTTCCTGTTAAAGAGGAATTGTTTACAATGGTGTTATTAATAATTATTCTAGGTTTTGCAGAATTTCCGTTTATCCATAATCCTGACCCGCCATGGTATGACATTGCGCCGTAATTACCGCATATTACGTTATTTCTCAAATTGCATCCGCAGTAATTCAGGACAACTCCCGGACCGTATCTTGAACTGTTGTTCGTAATTATATTGTTCAGAATTTTCGGGTTTCCGTCTCCTGCACGGATACCCGCACCTCCCGTGCTTGTTACTCCGCTCAGGTTCGAAATCACATTATTCTTAATAATATTATGCCTGATGACAGGTGATGTGTATGCGGTAAGAATTCCCCCGCCTTCACGGTAGACACCCGCTCCGTGTTCGTCTGTCCACGCGGTTCCTCCGCCTCCTGTTACGGTAAATCCCTGAATCACCGCCGTTGAATCTTCTCCGTTCCTGAATATAACACAGCTGGCGGTATCGGGATATACGGGATTGCCGCCGTTTATAATTGTATTTGTAATATAATTAAGGTCATTCGAAATATAAAACCTGCTTGTGAGAACAACCTTTTTGCCTCTGAAAGTAATATTCTCAAAATACGTTCCGGGTTCAACAAGGATCGTATCACCGTTGTTTGACGCATTTATTGCCGTCTGAATCCCGGAATAGTTTCCCGGAACATTCCTTATTACTGCATCAGCGCACAAAAAAGGAACGGTAATAAATAAAATCAGAAATAATTTGTTTTTCATAGCTGATTATTATTAATTAATGTTAAAAATCGAACGGAACCTGTCCGATTCGATTATGTTTTTTATATCGTCTATAAATCCGGGAGGCTGCTGATAAGGGTGAGTCAGGAAAAGTTTCCTGCATTTTTCCTCATAGAAATCGTCAAAGTCATCAAGTTTCTTTTCGGATATTTTTTCAATGCTGAGTGTGTAATCCCTGCAGAATCTGAGATTTCCGGGGTTGATGTAACCGCTTTCAATCAGTGATTTTGCTTTATCCCCGCAATGGCAGGGGTTCCCCGGTTTTACCAGTCCGCATTTTTCAGTCATGAAATTCCGAATGCTTTTTCTTGCGCGTGATAGTTTCTGCCGGAAATTATCCCTTGTTATATCAAGTATTTCCGAACACATGGAATCGCTGAGGCCGAAAATTCCTCCGAGTATATATACCATTCTCTGCTCCCTGCTCAGGCAAAGGAGCATTCCCGTCATACAGCTTGTCTTGATTTCGTCGAGTATTGTATGCGTGTCAGCACACATACCCGACGTATCAGGAAAATCAAAATCTTCGGTACTGTTAATTTTTTTCCAGTATTCCGAAAATGAAGAGGCGTGAAGTTTTTCGGCTTTGCTCTTTCTGAAATTAATTATATGGTTAACGCAGATTTTATACGCCCATGTTTTGAATGAACTGCGGTTTTCGAATCCGGACAGGTTTGTAATCAGTTTTATCAGCGCTTCCTGAGTAATGTCCTGCGCATCTTCGGGATAGAAATACATTTTCAGGGCTATGTTGTAAAAATAATCCCGGTATCTTTTTGCCAGCAGCTCGAGCGCCTGCCTGTTGCCCGATGCCGCGTATTCCGCTAACTTTTCGTCAGTTTCTTTATTCATTTCCTGCTTTATATATATTCAGACAATATTTTTAAGCGGGTGTGACATAAATTAAATAATTCCTTTCAGAATTAATAAACATATAATAATTCACGGACGTAATAACAGGATTTATTTAATTCGCAAAACAGCCGTTTTATATTAATTAATGGCAGGGACGCTTTATATAATGCGGATTTTTGAGCAGGTTATTTTTTTCTGCTATTTCTTAATAAGTACAATATCAGGGATGCCGGCAGTGTTTTCATCTTCGTTATTTTTTATTTCTGCAGTATGAAATACTGTTACACATTCGAGAGAACGTGAAGATAAGTCCTGCGGGTCAGCATAAATTCTGTATTTACCCGGAGGCACATTATTGAAAATAAACTCACCATCGGAAAATGTCATTTCCTCGAATTTATTTATACCGTCTTCTGATTCCATTATTATGCGGAATGAAGGAACACCCTTGCTTCCTTTATCAGTCTTTAAAACCACATTTCCGCTTACTGTACCGGAGATATATACAGGAACAGGAATTTCCTTGAACCTGTTAGGGTCGATTGTCACATCGTATGATTTATACTTCGGCCTGTACATAGGGTTTTCGAATGAAACGGGATTTACTTCAAGCCGGTATGTATCATAAGGGTCGAGGTCAAGAAACCAGAAATTATTGTTTCCGGAAGACCTTACAGGTTTTCCTGCTTTGATATTAGTATTGAAATCCGCCTTCAGGATTTTTTCATTTTCGTCAAGCATGCTGTTGTTGTTTGCATCAAGGAACGGAACAAGGGTAAGCCCGCCGCGTGATACCATGTTCTGGTTATCCATTACAAACTTTCTGTTGAACTGGTCAAAGCCGACTGAACCGCTAAGCGACTGGATATAACTCGAACCATTGTCTCCCGACATGTATCCCGTCGAATATCTTCCGAAAGAAAAATCAAACCTGAAAGTAATTCCCCCGTTATAACTGTTATTAAAAAAATCCCTGAAAAGAAAAACCGAGAGCCATCCTGCCCTGAATACACCTTTGTCAATAAAGAATCCTGCATTTGAAATTTTACCTTCTGAATGGTTAAAATCCGTCTGCTGTCTTAAAAGCAAATCGCTTAACAGCCGGTAAGAAACACCTGTAATAGTTCTTGAACCCGCATTATCATACTTACCCTGTCCTTTTGTCCATGCAAGGTTTGTGATTACGCTGCCCTGTATCCTGTTGTAATTCAGGAATATTCCGGAGTTAAGAAATTTAAAATTGTAATCCCTTGCCTCAATATTTCTTGCGTTTACCCTGACACTTGCGGAAAACCTGCTGAACGTAAACGGGAGGTAAGCTGTAATATTTTCTTCTTCCCTGAAATTCAACGGGTTGAAATAATTATTATCAGTATAGCGTATGTATGAAAAAGTTGTATACACCTGCGACGGAAGAAGAAGACTGATGCTGGCAGTTCCTTTCAGTCCGTGAAAATAATTCGTGCTTAATACAAGGTCTTCCTTAATTCTCAGGGAAGCATTGGCATTCGGATAGAATTTATTAATATCCGGCCTGTTCAGGTAAATCAATCCGCTTCCGACGGTCATAAATTCCGCCGCTCCGAAAGAAACAGATGATTCGGAGAATGTATTATTATTAGCTGATTTAAGAACACCACCCATTACGTTGTATTCCATTGTTCCTTCGGGAAGGAAATTAAAAGGAACCTGTATGACTCTTTCGTCATATCTTATTTCGCCCGAATTTCCGTAATATTTCAGAGTAATATAATTAGAGCCGTACAACAAAGGCACGTTGAATTCAAAATAACCGTTGTCATTTGTTTTTGTGTATGCGATAAACTCGTTATTGATATAAAGTTCTACTTCCCAGCCGGGATATATTTTGTCGAATATTTTGTAATTTCCTGTTGATTTTCTTGCAATGGGAGGGGAGTTGGTTATCTGCAAACCCTGTATATTATGCAGAAGCCCCAGACTTGAATACAGGTTGCCTGCAATTCCCTGTTTGAACCATTTATTATCTTCGACATATCTCCACCGCCAGTTTGAAATTCCGTTATCAAAAAGATTGTTTTTGTTTCCCGTAAAATATGCCGTGAAATCTCCCCCCAGTATTTCCGAACCTGCGGAAATATTATAACTGTAAAAATCATTTTTAGGCGACAGGTGTGAATATGAAACGCCCCAGTCCATCACACCCAGTCCGAGCAGTTTTCTTTTTCTGGGCACTTTATAATCCGCCTCTATCATTTCATCCTTATTCCCTGAATATTCCCTTAACATTTCTCTCTCTTTTTCAGAAACAGCCGGAAGCATTGCGGAAGAAGTAAGAAACGCCCTTAATTGTTTTGAGTCGATATCAATCCTGATACCGAATAGTTTACTGAACAGTTCTGAGTTAAGATAAATATCAGTTTCTGAAACATAAAAATCATTTCTGGTTGTTTTTATTCTTTCCCCCTTTATTTCAACGGAGTTAGCTGCTGCGTCGATAAGATATCTTGATTTTTCGTCTATAAAAAAGCCGCTTACCGAAGCACCGCCGGGTGAAATAACGTAATTAATTTTCAGCCGGGAGAAAAGTTCTCCGACAGGAATATAAAAAATATTATCACCCGCATAACTAATTATATCGAATCCGCCTAACTTATCGGCAACTATCTGGATTGGCGCTTCTTCTGCGGGCGGGTTGGATTTTGTAATATTTGAATCTGTTACCGAGTCTGTTTGCGCCTTAAGGGCAGAAACGGATAAAAAAAAACAATTAATATCGGTAAAAGAAATTTCATTGATTTTTTGTTACAATTATTTTTCTTGAGGCTGTATTGCCTTTAAGTATTTTTGCTCCGGGTTCATCCCTGTCAGTATTAATGCTTGCTTCGATCGTGTACCGTCCTTTCGGCAGTTTTTCAGCCGGGATCTCTATAGATTTATTCAGCGAATAATATACGGATATATCCTGACGCATTTCCTTAATTTTCTTTCCGGATTCATCGAAAATTTTTATAACAAGGTTTCCAAGGTATGCTGAATTTCCTTCCCTTGAAAAATTTGATTTAACAATAAATTTCCCGTTTTCATATGCCGCAATCAGAGTATCAAATCTTATTCCCGTATAGACATTGCCTTTACGGTAATTAAGGGCAATCACAGTTCTGAATTCGACTCCGACTCCTGCGTTTATTTTTTCTCCATTATCATCATCGATGCTGATAACAGGATGCGAAGTAACGACAGGCCTTCCCCAGTATTCGCCGTCAGCCAGGTCTTTCGGTTTTGCCGATATCCTGACGGTCTGTTCTTCCTGCGGTTTAAGAATGAATTTTCTCGGGAAAAAACTTATCCAGTCAACCGCCGAAGGGTCGGACTCGTTTTCAGTTTCAGGAAAACAAATATATGTCTTTCCCGTTGAGTCTGATACAGGATAACCGAATTTCATCAGAATACTGACTTCCCATGATGCTGTCTTTGAATTATTTTTAATGACTATATATCCGTTCTTATCGGCATCGCTCATATGAAGAGTCACGGGAGCCACCGTAACCTGGGCATATACGCTCCCGGCAATCAGCAGAATTATCAATATGTCAAAAAGCTTTTTCATTATCAATTTGAGATTACATTGATGATCATAATTACAGGCGAGGAATAGACGCCTGCCTGCTGAACAGCTGCGGCTTTCAATAATGCTCCGAGTTTTATTGTATATTCTCTTGTCTTGCCGTCAAAAGTAAGGGTTGTTCCTGAATACGGGTCAAAGAGGACGCCTTTCCTGTTATCTCCCGAACCCGTGCTGTATGAAGCACTGTATTTAACGGGCATTTCTTCCCGGCTTCCTGAAATTGTACGGGAGAAATTGAAAGACACAGAAACAGTCATTACCGAACCATTTCCGGTTATAACAAACTTCCCCGCATCAGAGCTGTTTTCGGAAATGTGTTTGTTTGCTCCCGGAACCATATGCCCGATATTAAGGTCTGACACGTAACTAACCTGCAGCTGCTGAGCGCTGCATGCAGACGCAATCAGAATTATTACCACAAGTAAAGTTTTTTTCATTTCCTCAGAGTTTAATTTTTAAAACAAAAGGGGTTATCCCCAATAATAAACCCCTTTCCTTTACTGAAGTTCATGTGTTATGACCTGAACACATGCATTAATTTCCTGTATAATAAAACACTACTGTAACAGTTCCGTCGTACATACCCGCTGCCTGGGAATAATACGGTTTTGCAGTTCCGCCGAGATATATTTCCATCGAGCCGTCACTACCGAAAACAGCATTAACAGGATTAAACGGGTCAAAGTCAACCATACTGCCGCTCGGAATTTTGTATCCCGCATCAGTTGCGGAAAACGTTATGGGCAGAATTTCTTCCCCGCTTATAAGTTCGACCGGAAGAGACATCGTAATACTGATTTCCTTTCCGGGCTGTCCCATAATTGTGAATTTTCCCGCGGAATTTGAATTCTTATCAATAACTCTGTCAATTCCCGGTAAAATATCTTCACCGAAATCCAGGTCTCTTGTTGTAGATACTGAAATCGGCGATAAAACGGTACCCTTTGCAATAATCGTCGCAGTTATCGGCTTAGGAACTATGCCGTCATTCTGAGAATAAGCAACATTAATGCTTAATAAAACAAACACTAAAATAATAACCGGAGTTAACCTCTTCATTTAATTCTCCTTTGTTTATGGTGTATAATATATTACAATTACTGCAAAAACCCTGCCAGGCTAAAAATACATAATTGAACTCAAAATCAGCATTTTTTCGTACCCGGGGTAATAGAAATACAGTGCGGACACTATATTTCATGGTTCAATATTATGATGTCAGAAATAAACCGGAATAATAAACGGCTCAAAATTTATTTTTTTGTGTTTTACTCTTTAATATATGTATTGACAATGCAGGGAATTTCTTGCTAAATTTCAAAAGGGAATACCGGAAAAATAATTATGAAATTTATATCTGTTATGATTCCGTTTAGTGAAGATATTTTATTTGACATTATGAATTAATTTTTTCCGTAAAGATATGTAAGGTTAAGCTTCCCGTATCACGCGGTAAGGATGTGCCGGAGTTTAGTTCAGTGATTTATTTCCTTTTCATTTTCCACAAAAAACAGAATTTTTAATCTACTCAGCCACACGGGAGTGTCAAGCCGCTTTTACGGGGCCAAATTAATAGAAAGGAAAGCAGGACATGAAACTTATCATTTCTTTGCTCCTTGCATGTTTTTTTCTGACTGCATTTACCTGCGGGGAGAAGACGCTTAAATTAGACGATTCGGAAAAAGCGGAAATCGTTGAAGCCGTCAAAAATATGACCTCAAGATACTTCCAGGATTTTCATGCCCATAATGTTGACACGGTTCTCAGGCATTATGACACGTCTGCCTGTTTCTTCTGGGCTATTACGCCTGATACAATCGCGCTGAAAAGGAGCGCCATGGTGACAATGCACAGACACGCCGTGAAAGATTACACAAAGTTTGAAGGATACTGGTCAAACATCCAGGTCGAGCCGCTCACGAAAGAACTTGCCATGTACCACGGCACATATCACGTGAACACGGAAGATAAAAACGGCAAAAAAGGCAAAATCACGGGCGTTGAGACCGGGGTTATGGTAAAGCGTGAAGACGGTTGGAAATACCTTGCAGGACAGACCTGCGAAGGAATTAAATAAAATACCGGATATTCAAATAATAATCCGCGCAGGAACTAACCGGTTACCGGCAGCAGACAGGTATGCAATATTTATTATTTTTTTAAAATAATATTTTATAATTACACTGTGTCCAAAAAACCATACATGTGCATTTATGTATTATGAAATTTTATTTAATCAGGATCATTTTTTTAGCATCTTTAAATTTTCCCGCTGTGATAGTGTAAAAATATATTCCGCTTGATAAATTATTATTTGACCAGTTTATTTTGTACACGCCTGCAGTAAGATAATCATTAACCAGCGTTTCTATATGACTTCCCGTCAGACTGTAAATATCAGCCCTTACTTCAGAGTTAACCGGAATGTCAAATTTAATTACCGTACTGCCGTTAAAAGGATTCGGATAATTCTGCAAAAGGGAATATTCACCTGGAACCTGTTCCCCGGTTTTATTTATTCCTATTATGATTGAATCTATGATAGCAGTATATATTAATGTGCTTCCGCCGCTGCTGCGTGTCCATATCGGCCTGACTCTGCCGTTGTGAGCTGATATTCCGTTGTAATCACCCATGAACTCGTATCCGGTCGTAATAAAAGGGGACTCGCTGATTTTATGATTCGTAAATGTTTCGCCGCTGTTTGTTGAGCGCGCAATGTAAACTTCATTTGCATTACCGGTTGTATTTCTCCTGTCGTAAAAAACAAAATACAGGTGACCCGTCGCCTGGTCAACGCACATCCAGCACAGGAAATTATGCTTTCCCGGCGGGTCGTTATTAACCCGTTTTATACTGCTCCATGTCTGTCCTCCGTTTGTAGATTTTATCAGCCAGACGTCAGTATCTGTTGTACCGTTTCTCTGGTCGGACCAGTTTATGTATATTGTACCACGGTAAGGTCCGTTGCTTAAGTCACAGCAGGTAATCGGAAGACCGTTACACCTGAAAAAACCCGGAATATTGTATGCCCATCCGTTAAGGTATGGAGGAACAACATCCGTTTCCGTACCCATCCAAGTAATTCCGCCGTCCGATGATTTATTAAAGCATATTCCTCTCGGTCCTGCCCAGGAAACATATATCTGTCCGCCGGTTCCGATGCAGGGTACGGCGCCTTCAACTGTTTCGCTTCCGTCTGTGGCTTTACCTCCGAAACGGGAAATTCTTTTCGGAGCGCTGAAACTAAATCCGCCGTCCGTTGAACGCGTAAATAATATTCTTGTGCTGTCAAGAGGATTGCTGCTCATATAGACGTCAAATTCAGTCCATGTTGAATAAACATAGTTGCCGTACGGACCATGGGTTAAATCAACGCATCCCCACGGTTTATCCTGAAGTTTTGTACCGTTTTTTCCGTATGTTACACCCTGCGACCAGTTCATGCCGCTGTTGGTTGATTTGCAGACAAGATGCCTGTCATATCCTCCGCTACCGGATCCATTGGAATTTTGTATGTAATAAAAATGTCCTAGCGTATCGACTATTATCACGGGGTCTCCCGACGGAAATGCAACCGATGAAATAAGAAAACCGTTTCCCCATGTAAGGCCCCCGTTTGTAGAGTAATGGTAACTGCTCCAGGAGTTCGAATAGAGTGCGTTTGCTCCTGCAACCACAATGTTAGTGTTTTTCGGGTTAATCATGATGGAAGTTTCATTAGGGCTGTAAGACCCGTAAATGATTAGATTCTGATACTGGGCAAAGGAATTCACGGAAGCAAATAAAAGAAACAAAACAAATAATATTGTTTTCATGCGGCTTCTCCTTAAATGATTATTATATTATACGTAGGGCACGTTAAAAAGTTGGAATCTAATCAGAAAATAAGGGAAGTATTTATTAATGGAACGGCAAGTTCAATAAAGAGTGAAATCTGTTACGGAAATCCAGTGTTTTTGTACAGCAGAAACATATTATCCGGCATTACGTCTTTTTATCAGGCCGTTCCCGATAATTTCAACAAGGTTTTCCATATCAATGTAATCCATGTTTGCCACAAGGCTGTAATATGCAGGGTCGTCAATATCCTTTGAGAAACTCTTTCTAATATAGTCCTTTTTATCACGGTCGCCCTGTTCAATAAGCTTTTTTGCTGCATGTATATCCGCATGCAGGTAATCCTGAATGTTCTTTATTCTTTTATTGAGAGAGGCAATCAGCCTGATATGGAATCCGTTTTTAAGATTTCTGGTAATAATATTAGCGCCCATCCCCACAATAATGGCATTGCCGAGATTTGCTATATTAAGTATAGTACTGCTTATTTTATGAATCATTGAACGGGTAGAGGGATGCAGTCCGTAAACCTGTTCCAGGACCGCCTGAAGCTCGGACATATTTTTTTCAGTAAGGTACGGAGCGACTTCCGCTGAAAGATTATGCTCCTCAATTACTTTATTTATAAGTTCTTTTTCAAATAAAGTCCAGTTTTTCTTAGCAGCAGTATCGTTTCTGTTAAGATAATCCTGAAGTTTCTGAGCAAATAAAAGGCCGCCCGCTCCTGTTTGCCTTGATACGGTTATAAAGGGTTCCGCCGTGTATCTATCCTTATAAAGATTTTCCTTTTTAAATGATATTTGTTTGTCGAAATATTTCCTGAACGGTTCAAGGGAAGATTTGTTAGCCATAATTCCGCATTTTTATTTATAATAATATAAACAGAAAAACTGTTTCTTGCAATAATCATTTTTAAAGATATTCTTGCAGAACGGCGGAATATTTTTTAATAGCTGTTTGTGTTAATGACATTAACCTTTTTATTTCATACAACCGCCGTATCCCCCGCCGGGTGTGACATAAATTACCTGCAGGGTATTACCGTCATCGCTGACATTTGCATCATTTATATATGCAATCAGAAAAAGCCCTGCGAGCCCCAGTCCAAGCAAGGTTCTGGCTATATCGGTTTTAGCCCCTTCCACTTTTATAATTTCATTAATATTTACAGAACCGCGGAACTGCTGTCCTTTTCCGTCCACGAATTTCATTCCCGTCCCTGTAATTAAACTGTCCTTCAGCCTGTAATCATCAAGAACATATTCCGTGCTGTCTTTTGTCATTATATTAAGTGTTCCGGTATTTTCCGGGTCATTCAACTGGGCTTTATAAGTAACTACTTCAGTGGTCGTACATCCCGCGAAGTAACTTATTATCAGCGTCCAGCAAACAGTTTTTAAGATTATTTTTTTCATATTATTATAAGATTTAATTTTCAGAAATAGATTTTTATTCCGGATGTAATTATTAATCCGTTAAACTTTGTTGTACTTGTTTTACTGTAAGTGACATCGTCTACAACGATAGAATTCTCGTACTTTTTTTCAGGAAAGAAGGCATAGCTTGCGTCAGCAAAGAATGTAAAATAAATATGGTCCGTGTAATTGAAATATCCGGCATCAGAACCGATGTTCAGCGTAAAACCGTTTGAACTGCCTTCGCTTGATATTTCTTTAAGCAGCCAGTAAGAACCGTTCGGGGTTATTTCGCTTATAATGGCTCCGTATCCCAGGGTAGTTTTATATCCTACCTTTGTGTAACCTCCCCCAAAGTATAGTTTAAGCCAGTCGGTTTTTCCGAAATTAATGTAATATTTAACTGAACCGGACGTGTAATATGTATCCCAGTCGCTGTCAATTCCTTTTCCCGCCTCAAAGTAAACGCCGAACGACTCGAAGAAATATAAATAAAAATTAAGCGCATAAAACAAGTCCGGGCCATCGTCGAGGCTATTTTTGGAAATAGTGTATCCGGCATTTCTGACAGTCTGTTCAACGTAATCATAAAATCCTTTAATTCCGGATAAATCCATGTTAAAATATTTCATTCCTATCCCTGCACCGAATATCGGATGAAACCTGTTATCGGGTTTTTGTTTTTTTGCCCAGGGCATTGGAGAAAAATAATCATTTTTAAATTTAACGTGCATTTTATCCGCAGTTGTATCAACTGAAATTTCCGTATACCCTGGCTTGAAAATGCCATCGTCAATTGCGTCTTTCAGCTCAATTCTTTCAGTAAGATTTATCAGGTTTTGTTCGTTTATCTGATATTCTTTTGATAATGACTTTTCCTGCATGGAAATTCTAATGAAGTATTGCTTTGCCGGACTCCACAGGATTCTGATGGAATCCAGGTTATCAATACGCGGAAATATTCCGTACTTCTCATTTTCACTTTTGTCGATTACTTCCCCGGTTTTATTAGACAAGACAACTGTTTTAACCGAATCCTCTGAATGTGTTTTGACGGAGTCCTGCGGATACGCAGTGTTGAAGTATATAAGCACGGCAATCGAAAGAAGTATCTTTAATATTGTTTTCATTGTGATTCCTTTTTTAATACAAAGATGAAATTATCTTTCGCCGGTTTTGTCATAATTATGTCAAAATGATGTCAAATATTTGTAAGAATGCGAATTGATTACCCGGTAATTTCACATATATTATCTTTTTATTGAAATTTAAAAATTTTAGTTTGTGTTATACTTGAATCATGGGTAAAAAATTATCAAAGAAAGCAAAAGAACTCGGTTACGACAAAACTAAAAAGCACATCTTTATCTGCTGCGGGGGCAAGGATGAAAAGTGCGTAAAGAGTGAAGAAGGCGAAGAATCATGGAATTATCTCAAGAAACGGCTTGCCGAACTTAAACTCTACGGTAAAGGCGGAATACAAAGGACGAAAACGGACTGCATGCGAATCTGTTCCAAAGGCCCGATAGCAGTTGTATATCCCGAAGGCGTATGGTACCACTCATGCACGCCCAAGGTTCTTGAAAAAATCATACAGAAACACCTGATTAACGGCAAACCTCTTAAGGATTATGTTATAAAGACAAAGTAATTATGATATTAATCGATAATAATGACATTCACGACGCTTCGGTAAATCTTGCGCTCGAAGAATACTGCGTCCGGAACCTTGACGTTGAAAACGAAATGTACCTGTTGTTTTATATTAACAGTTCCTCAATCATTATCGGCAAACACCAGAACACAATAGAGGAGATTAACAAAAGTTACGTTGATAAAAAAGGCATCCGTGTTGTCAGGCGGATATCGGGCGGCGGCGCGGTCTATCACGACCTTGGCAACCTTAACTTCAGTTTCATTACAAAATACTCGCCCGAATTCTTTCATAACTTTGAGAAATTTACACTCCCCGTCGTTGAAACACTTCAGAAAATGGGAGTGAATGCAGTGCTTGGCGGAAGAAACGACATTACAGTTGACGGAAGGAAAATTTCGGGAAACGCTCAGTTCACAAATTTAAAATCAATGTTCTCGCACGGTACGCTTCTTTTTGATTCACATATCGAAGATGTTGTCGAAGCGCTGAATGTCAAAGCAGACAAGATAGAAAGCAAGGGTATCAAATCAGTAAGGAGCAGGGTGGCGAACATTTCAGAATTTCTTACCGGGAAAATCACCGTTCCTGAATTCAGGCAAAAACTAATTGACAATATTTTCAGGGAATATGATACGGTTCCCGTTCTGAACCTTGACGGGAAGCAGTGGGAAGAGGTGATGAATCTTGCCGATTCAAAATACAGGACATGGGAATGGAATTTCGGGCGCTCGCCTGAATTCAATATACAGAAAGTCAGAAGATTTGACTTCGGGCAGATTGATGCCAGAATTTTCGTTAAAGACGGAATTATAAATGATATCAAGTTTTACGGGGACTTCCTCGGTTACGGAGATTCGGAAGATATAGAGAATTTGCTGAGGGGTGTCCTGTTTAGGGAAGAAGAAATTGCAGTAGCGCTGAAAGACGCCGACCTCAGGTTTTATTTCGGTAACATTGAATTAAACGATTTTGTAAACTTTATCTACAATTAATATGAGAAAAGAAAGCAGAGATTTTCTTGAGAAATATTTAAACACGGCATCG
>Ga0209450_10001021_pt1 | contig 14131 bp, 10 predicted proteins | sample FrelakmetLWP11LW_FD_187149 | JGI IMG/M metagenome (GOLD analysis project Ga0209450, IMG submission 187149) | Freshwater lake sediment microbial communities from the University of Notre Dame, USA, for methane emissions studies - LWP11 LW (SPAdes)... | ecosystem: Environmental > Aquatic >...
CGATGTCGACGCCGTGATCCACGTCGACATCACGGGGTCGGTCGAAGCCTATTACCAGGAGATCGGCCGGGCCGGACGCGACGGCCGGGAGGCGTCGGCGACGCTGCTCTGGAATTACGCCGACGTGAAGACGCGGGAGTTCCTGATCGACCGCGGCCGGGACGAGCAGCCCGACCGGCTGGGCCCGCCCATCGATCCGGCAGATGTCGGCCGCCGGAGGGAGCTCGAACACAAGAAACTGCGCCGCATGGTGTCGTACGCGGATGCCACGGGCTGCCTGAGGGCGACCATTCTCCGGTACTTCGGCGACGCCGCGGCGCGCGAACCCTGCGGCGCGTGCGGCAACTGCGACCGCCGCGCGACGCTTGGCGCCGCCGATCTGGATCTGGTGCGGACGATCCTGTCAGGCATTGCGCAGGCCGGAGAACGTTTCGGCCGGCGCAGGATCGTCGCCATGCTGGCCGGCGACATCGAGGACCTGCCGGAGACGCTGGCGGAACTGCCCGCGAGCGGCGCCCTGCGTGAAGAGCGGCCGCGGGCCATCGAGCAGTGGATTGCGGCCGCGTGCGGCGGCGGCCTGATTCACGTGTCGGAAGACCAGTACCGGACGCTCAGTCTGACCCCGCTGGGGCGTGAGGTGATGGACGGCCGCTCCGCGGACGTACGGATGGCGCCGCCGGTGACGCCTCCGGCGAAGAGCGGACGCCGGCCGCTCCGCGTTCGGGCGATTGCCGCTGCCGGCGCGGGTGAAGCAGCACCTCATCTCCGGGCGTCCCGTCGCCGGTCCGCGCCGGCGCACGACTTGCCGGACCGTTATCCGGTTTCGGCCGCCGGCGTGGGCGATGCGCTGCGGGCGTGGCGGATCGAGCAGGCCCGTCGCAGGGGCGTGCCGCCGTACGTGGTCCTCCATGACCGTACACTGGACGCCATCGCGTCGTCATTGCCGCGCTCGCGCGACGACTTGCGGGATCTTCCAGGCATCGGCCCGGCGAAACTGGCCGCCTACGGCGCCGCGATTCTCGACCTGGTGTCGTCCGTGCGCGCCAGGACGGAGTCGTGAAGACCTCCGGGGCTGGCTCCGGTCACAGCTCGCGGGTCATCTCGGTCATCGTGTGGCGGAAGCCGAGGCGTTCGAACAACCGCCGGGCGGCGTCGTTCGATGCCGCGGTCCACAGCACGACGCGGGGCATGCCCCGGCCGGTCAGCCACTCCGCCGCAGCCTCGATGAGGGCGGTGGCGATGCCGCCGCCGCGGACGGCGTCGTCCACGTACACGTCGTGGATGAAGCCGGCCTCCTCGCGCAACTCCTTCCACGACTGAGGTTCGATTCCGGCGTACGCGTACCCCACGACCTCGCCGGCGCGCTCGGCCACGAACACCGCCGCATCGTCACGCCGAAGCTGTGTGCCGAGGAACCATGCGTAGCCTTCCTCCGTGTTTCCGTGCGGCGCCATGAAGCGCAGCCGGTCGAACGCGTGGTGCGCGCGCAGAAGCCGCGCGCCGAGGCGGCCGACGGCCGCGAGATCGCGGGGCTCGGCGCGGCGGATTATGGTGCCAGGACTGTTCATCTTCCACTCTCTCCCCGTTCTCTGATGGAGCCCAGGAAATCGAGCACAACGCGATTGAACTCGGCCGGGGCCTCCCACGAGGCGGCGTGACCCGAGCCGGGGATCACGTGCAGCCGGCTTCCGCGGATCGCCTCGTGCAGCACCTGCGCGTAGCGCGGCCCCTTCAGCAGGTCCTGATCTCCGGCGATGATGCAGGCCGGGACGCGCAGCTGCCGGAGTGCTGTCGTGAAATGCACGTCCAGGAACGCGTCGCAGAGCCTGGCGACGGCCGGCAGGTCGAGCGACCGATATCGCGCCCGCGCAGCGGCCAGCACGGCCCCGTGGCGCTCGATGAAGGCGGCCGAGAAGTTCCACGGCGCCGTCACGAGGTAGAAGAGATCGGCGTCGCCCGAGCGGGCGGCGGCTTTCCAGCCCTCCACGATCAGCCGCAGCTCGGGGCCGACCTCGCTCACCGTGTCGGCGAGCACCAGGCTCGACACCCGGCCACGATGCCGGAGGGCGAACGCCTGGGACACCTCGCCGCCGTACGAAATGCCGAGCACATGCGCGCGGCTCACCCCGAGCGCGTCCAGGAGCGCCGCGAGATCGTCCGCGTGCTGCTCCATCGAGTACGGCCCGGCCGGATGAGCGGACTGCCCCTGGCCGCGGCAGTCGTACTGCAGCACGCGGTACGAGGAGGCGAAGGCCGAGGTTTGGGGAACCCAGCTGGCGGCCGCGTTCATCAGGATCCCGTTGTTCAGCACGAGCACCGGCGCATGTTCAGGGCCATGCCACTCGCAGTAGATCCGGGTGCCGTTGGCCTGGATGACTGGCATGTTCGTCGCGAGTCGGCGGCCCGCTCCTCCTCTCAGCCGACGCGCCCGTTGAAGTACCCGCTCGACAGCCTGCGCACGAGACGACCGGGCAGCCAACCCTGGCGGTACGCCGCCAGGGCAGCCTGAGTTCCTCCGCGCCGCCACGAAGGCTGCTCGGCCAGGCGCTTCACGTCGGCGAATCTCTTCATCGCGAAGGCCTCGGCCGCGTCTCGCATCGGGGTGCCGGCGTGCCGGGCCTCCTCGAACAAGGCCGCTACGCGCGGCCGGAACCGCTGATCACAGAAGTCCAGAATCTCCCCGGTCCGCCAGCCGGCGAACTCCATCGTGCCGCCCAGCACGCCGCCGGCATTCGCCACGAAATCCGGCACGCACAGGATGCCGCGCTCCCAGAGCCGGCCCTCCGCGTCAGGTGTGATCGGGCTGTTCGCCCCGCAGCTGATCACCCGCGCCTCGATCGCACCGGCGTCGGCGAGCGTGATGCTCTCGTGGCGGGCGCACGGACAGAGCACGTCGGACGGCACGAGCTTGGCGTCGGTCGCGCCGATCGGGTCTCCGAGTCCGGCAGCGGCGACGGCCCCCTCTCCGCCCGCGCGGATACGATCAGCGACCGCTTCGACGTCCAGGCCGCGCGGGTTGTGTACGCCGCCTTGCCGCGTCGCGATCGCCACCACGTTCGCGCCGGCGCGTGCGAACATCCGGGCCAGGGGCTGGCCCACGCGGCCGAATCCCTCGATGGCCACGCGGCACCCGGGGAGCGCCAGGCCGGTCGCGGCCGCCGCGGCGCGGGCGGACGCGAACACGGTTGCCGCGGTATAGAGACCCGAGCGGCTACCGCGGTACTCGCGGCGGGCGACGCGGATGTTCACGGCCTCGAGCATGGCTTGAATCTCTGCGCCCGTGGTGCCCATATCGGAGTCGGGCACATACGCTCTGGACCTGAGAAGGGGAGCCGCGGCCTCCGCGAATCGGCGCAGGCAGGCGGCGCGTTCATGGGGCGGCCCGTCCGGATCGCCGAACACGCCGGCCTTCGCCCCGCCCTGCGGAAGCCCCAGGAACCCGTATTTGAGCGTCATCGCCCGCGCCAGCAACTCGAGTTCGTGAAGCGTGACGTCGGGCAGAAGCCGAAGCCCGCCTCGCGCGCGCCCGTTGACGGTCGAATCGACGCACACCAGGCCGAGCGGCTCGCCTCCTGGCGCCGATGTGACCACGGTGGCCCGCACGCCGGCGTTCATGGCCGCCTCCGCGCGGCGACGGCGACGAAGTGGCCGGTGAGCTCGCGGGTCGGCAGCCGGCCGAGCGCCTCGAAGCGGAGCAGCCATTGTTCGAGCCACGCGCCGGGCCGCTTGGCGCCGCGGCGCGCGAGATGGCGGCACCACGGCACCAGCAGGACGCGAGGCGCGTGCATGATCGTCCCCGCGAAGGGCACGTTGAATCCGGACTGCTCGAGCAGCCGCGTCAGCCGCCGCCGGCCGCAGGTCGCGCCGACGTCGTAAGGCACAAGGCCGAGGCGCATCCAGAATCCCGGCCTGAGATTTCTGAGCCAGACAATCGGGTTCACGGGGTTGTCCATGGTCAGGAGCAGCGTGCCGCCCGGGCGGATCACGCGGTGCAGTTCGAGGAGCGAGGCGCGGATGCCGGTCTCCGAGTCGAAGTGATCGAGTGTCGAGTCGGAAAACACCGTGTCGAAGGTGGACGTGAGAAACGGAAGCTGGCGCACGTCGGCGACGGCCGCGGCCACCGACGCGGGCTTGCGGGAGGCTCCGCTGGCGGTGCTGAACGCGAGGTCGCAGGCCACGACGTCGTGCCCGCGCGACTCGAACCACGGCGCGAGGCCGTCGCCGAACGCCTCGTCGAAGAGGTCGGTCTTGAGCACGCGCCCGGGAGGCAGGTCGCCGGCGGCCTCCTCGAGCCAGCGGACGTGAATGGCGTCGCTGCAGCGCCGCCAGAACCCGTCCCGGTGGGTGGCGGCCCACTCGCCGCCGACGGCGTCCCAGTAGAGGCGCGCCGCACCCGGGCCCGATTCAGTCGGCATTGCCGTACAACCCCAGCGACTTTGCTGCCGCGATTTCAATCGGCGCGTGGTGAAGCAGATGCCGCATCCGGAACCTGGCGACGGGCGCGTACACCCTCGCGGCGAGTGTCGCCAGCGGGTGGGTCTGCTTGAACGGCGTCACGTACCCCCGGTCGCTCGCGAAAAACGAGCAGAAATCCAGCATCGCGACGGTTCGGCGCATCGAATCCGGGAGCCAGGCGCCATGTGCGCCGAGGTTCCGGTAGCTGAAGGAACACCAGTCCTCCATCCGGGCCGGGGGTGTCAGCCCCTCGGCCACGGCGAGCTCGAACAACCCGGTGCCCGGGAACGGTGCATAGGTGTTCACGGAGACATAGGCTCGCGGGTTGTCGGACACGAGCCTCATGAACAGGTCTACCGTCAACTTCAACTCGAGCCTCGTCTCGGTGGGAAAGCCGAGCATGAAGAAGTACATCGGCATGATCGGCGACGAGCGGAACCGCGCGTTCGCGTCGTGCAGATCCGCCTCGTCTATCGGCTTGCGGAGCAACCCGCGGATGCGTTCGGATCCTGATTCGACGCCCAGGGCGAGGCATTTCACGCCGGCCCGTTCGAGCAGCTTGAAGTCCTCTCCGTTGAGCCGCCGAAGCGTGTCGAACCGGATGTGAAGCCGGGTGAACACCACGTCGAGGCCTTCCCGCACCACGCCCTCGAGGATGGCCCTCGCGCGGTCGAGATCGAGAAAGAAGTTCGCGTCGGTCGGAAAGATCCCCCGGACGCCGTAGCGGCGGGTGAACGCCCTGAGCTGCTCGATGGCATTCTCGGGGCTCAACGCGCGGAAACAGCGCCTGTGGACGACCGTGCTGTAGCAGAATGCGCACGGATAGGTGCACCCGCGGCTTGTCGAGAAGCTGAGCCGCTTCACGCCGAACACCGTCCTCGTGTACTTCGCCACGTCAACCAGGTCGTACTCGAGCGGCGGTTCGTCGTTCAGGTTGATGAACGGCCTGGTCGCGCCCGGGAGGATCCGGCCGCCGACTTTCCGCCACACGCCCGCGATCCCGCCGACAGGCCCGCCGCGTTCGAGTGCGGCCACCAGCTCCTCGAACGTCCGCTCGCCCTCGCCCTGGACGAGGAAATCGATCTCCGGCCGCTCGAGGGTCTGCTCCGGCAGCAGCGTGGCATGGATGCCGCCCCACACCACTGGCACGTCGCTCCCGGCCTTGACCCGCTGCGACACGTCGAGTGCGTGACGCAGCTGGGGCCCGGTGGTCGACGTGACGCCCACGCAGACGGGGTTGCGGGCGAGTTCGGCGTCGAGCGCCTCCCGCCATGCGGGGTCCACGCGCTGATCGATGATCCGGACGCGGAAGCCCGCGCGGACGAGGGGGCTGCCGACGGCGAGGAGCTCGAGCGGAAGATCGCACCACGGCTGCACCGAGCGGCGCGCGGTGGCGCAGGGGTGTACCAGCACGACGGTGCGCTCGCCCCGCAGGACCGGTTCGCTGATCATCGGCATCGCTGCTCCCGACGGCCCGGCGCTACGCGGCGCCCCGCGCGCGCAAGTGCATCACGAGGGCCACCTGGAAGAGCGCACCCACGGTGATGGCGCGCGACATCATCAGCGCGCGGTACGATTCGCGGCCAAGGACGTCCCAGAACGTCAGAGCGGCCAGCGCGAGCGACACGACCAGCATCCCGCGCACGAAGGGGCGGAACTCCTCGTTGCGGTCGACGAGCAGCATGACGGCGGGCGTCGAGACCAACAGGACGTAGTCCCATCCCTGCGGGGAGAGCAAGGGTATCACGAAGAGGAGCAGCGCCGCGTCGAGGTAGTCGGGGGAGGCCAGGCGCGAGCCTCGCAGGATGGCCCAGGCGCAGGCCAGCACCAGGGCCAGCCCCGTGACGGCGCCCAGCCAGCCGGCAGCGGGGCCGACGCCCATCCACGCGGCGTACATCCCCGCAATCGACACGTTGTCCTGCCCGGCCAGGTTGGGCGCGGTTGACGTGGTCACCACGCTCCACCAGGCTTGCAGCTGGCCGAGGTTGCCGGACCAGCCGTATCGCGCCGCGGGCAGGACCAGGGCGGCCAGTACCACCGCCGTGAAACTCGCGACGCCGCGCCATTTCCGGCGCGCGACCAGATAGGGCAGAAAGAGAATGGCGTACGGCTTGACGATGGTGGCGGCCGCCAGCAGCGCGCCGGCTGCCACGTCACGGCGGCTGCGCCAGCAGGACACGGCCGCCAGGACGAGCACCGCGAGCAGCAGGTTGCTCTGGCCGAGTCCGACCTCGCGGACGTAGAACTTGCCCATCGCGAGCACGGTAAGCCAGACGAGAAACGCCGCGCTCTTCCGGCGGCCCGGCAGCAGCGCAAGAGACCGGTTGAGGAGCAGCACGAGGAGCCCGACCGACAGGAAAAACCATGCCCCTCGTGCGGCGATCGGCGGCAGCTGGGCCAGAGGGGCGATGGCGAGCGCGAAAGCCGGCAGGTACTTGAACTGCCAGTGGCCGTCCTCGACGCGATACAGCGGTTCGGCGGCCGCCGCGCGGGCGCCGGCCACGCGGTACACCTCGAAGTCGAGCATTTCCCGATGGGACCGCCGCGCGAAGGCGCCGGCGGCCACCGCACACAACAGGACGACGGCGGCCCAGGGGAGGACTTTTCTCACCACTCAGAGCCTGCGGCCTTCACCTCGAACACGAGTCGCGTGAGGTCGCCCGACACCTTGAACTTGGCGAGGCCGAACTCGGTCTGGCCCGGCGCCGAGATCGCCTGCTCCACCCATGCCCTGGCTTTGTCGGGATCGGCGTTCTCATAGCGCAGGTTCGCCAGGAACGCCAGCAGCGGCGCGGCAAGTTCGACCTTCGCCGTGCCGGACTGCGCGACCAGCACCCGGATGTATTCCACCCGGCCAGGCACTTTCGCGTAGAACTCGCCGCGGTACTGGACAAGCGGCGTCGACGACTCGCACACGTAATGCCAGGTGTCCCTCTCGAGGACCGCGTCCTTGCAAGTCAGGCCGCGCTCGCGAAAGCCCTTGATGAGGTCGCTCGCGTGAAGGCCGACGAGGTGATCAGGGGCCGCAGCGCCCGCCGGCACGGATGACGCGGGCTCCTTGCTCCTGCCGCACGCCGCGGTGAGAAGTGCCAGGCACGCCATCGCGCACAGAACTCGAGAGTTGCTGTTCATGGCGGAGATTCTAACCGGGATTCGGGATTGGGGATTCGGGATTGGGGGCCCGGGATTCGCAAAGCGCGCTAGGATAGGCGGGTCGCGCCCCGTTCAGCCGAGGAGATCCGCCATGCACGCTCGCCGCATCACGCGTTTGCCCAGTACAGCGCCCACCGCCGCGCTGGTACTCATCGCCTTCCTCGCGCTGCCGGCCTGGCTCGGTGCGCAAGCCGCCAGGCCTGCGGCGAGGAGCGCGGCCGGCGCGCCCCAGCGCGTGACCTCGACCGACCCGGCGCTTCGGCTGAAGGGCTTCGAGGCGCACCAGGCCATGAAACAGGCGTCCCCGTTCAAGGACCTGAGGTGGCAGTTCCTCGGGCCGAAGAACATCAGCGGCCGGTCCATCGATGTCGCCGTCGCGGCCCCGCGCGGCAGGACCTATACGATCTATGTCGCCGCCGCGACCGGCGGCTTGTGGAAGACCGAGAACGAAGCCACCACCTGGCAGCCCGTATTCGAGCAGGGACCGGCGACGACGATCGGCGACGTGGCGATCGCGCCTTCGAACCCGGACATCGTGTGGATCGGCACCGGCGAGGCGAACATCTTCCGCAGCTCGCAGGCGGGCGCGGGCGTCTACAAATCGGTGGATGCCGGGAAGTCCTGGCAGCACATGGGGCTCACCGATACGTACACGATTCCCCGCATCCTGATCCACCCCGCCAACCCCGACATCGTGTACGTCGCGGCGTCAGGCCACGAGTGGACGAACAACGCCGAACGCGGCGTCTACAAGACCACGGACGGCGGCAGGACCTGGGCGAAAGTACTGTTTGTCGACGACAGGACCGGCGCCATCGACCTCGTGATGGACCCGGCCGACCCGGACACGCTGTACGCATCGACGTGGCAGCGCATCCGCCAGAAGTGGAACGACCCGCGCAATTTCGCGGAGTACGCCGGCAGCGGCGTGCACAAGTCGACCGACGGGGGCAGGACCTGGACGCCGATCAACAAGGGCCTGCCCGAGGCGAAGTTCCGCGGGCGCATCGGCCTCGACGTCTGCCGCTCGGCCCCGAACACCGTCTACGCCTTCGTGGACAACTACGAACTGTCGCGCGAGCCGACCGAGGAGGAGAAAGCCGACCCCTACGGCCTGCCCTCGTCGGGCTTCATCAAGGGCGCGACCGTGTACCGCTCGGACGACAAGGGCGCGACGTGGACGCAGATGAGCGGCCTGACGCCGGAACAGAAGACGTTCATGGAGCGCCACTCGAACACGTACGGCTGGGTGTTCGGGCAGATCCGCGTGGACCCGAGTGACGCGAACACGGTCTACACGATGGGCCTCGGCCTGAACGTGTCCTACGACGGCGGCAGGACGTTCAAGCGGCTCCAGACCCCGGGCAGCGATCACCACGGCCTCTGGATCGATCCCGACAACAGGCGGTACCTGATCAACGTCTACGACCAGGGGTTCGCCATCTCGTACGACGCCGGCGCGACGTGGAAGGACTCGCGGATGACGCTGCCGCTGGCGCAGTTCTTCAACATCTCGTACGACATGGACACGCCGTTCAGGGTCTACGGGTCGATGCAGGACCACGGGAGCTTCCGCGGCGTGGTTGACCTCAGCCGCGGCCGGGACCGGATTGCTCCCGCGGACTTCGAAAGCGCGCCGGGAGGCGAAGGCTCCACGCACGCCGTCGACCCGCTGAACCCCGACATCGTCTACTCGTCGGGGTTCTACGGGACGCTGAGCCGCAGCGATCTCTCGAAGCCGCGCGGCAACCCGCTGCGATCCAAGAGCCTCCTGCCTGCGCGCTTCCCCGACGAGCCGAGGCTGCGCGGGGAGTGGCTGGCGCCGACCATCATCTCGCCGCACAGCAACCAGGTGCTCTATCACGGCATGCAGTACCTCATGATGTCGCGCGACCGCGGCGACACCTGGGAGATCATCAGTCCCGACCTGACGTACAACACCGCGGCGGAGATGGGCGATATCCCGTACCACACCATCTTCTCGATTTCCGAATCGCCCCTGCGCGCCGGGCTGATTTACGTCGGCACCGACGACGGGAAGGTGCACGTGACAAGGGACGGGGGAAGAGGCTGGACCGAGATCATGTCGGGCCTGCCCTTCCAGAAGTGGGTGTCGCGCATCGCGGCCTCGGCCTTCGACATCGGCACCGTCTACATGACGCAGAACGGCAAGCGCGACGACGACTTCACGCCGTACATCTGGAAGTCGGCCGACTTCGGCAGGACGTGGACGAGCATCGCGTCGAACATTCCGATGGGCCCGGTCAACGTCATCAGGGAGGACCCCGTCAACAAGGACATCCTGTATGTCGGGACCGACACCGGAGTCTACGTCTCGACTGACGGCGGAAAAGCGTGGCACACGATCGGCACCAACTTGCCGTCGGTCTACGTCCACGACCTCGTCGTCCACCCCCGCGACAACGTGATGGTGATCGCGACGCACGGGCGCGGGATGTGGGTGCTCGACGTCGAGCCCATCAACAGGAAGTCGACCCGGCAACGCCGCTTCGGCGGGAACTGAACCGGACCTGAGATTCCGGCCCGGTTGCCGCGGCCGGAATCTCATCCCACCGAGTGGGCCCGCCGGCTGGTTGCCGAAAACCCGTCATCTCCGCGTTCGTAACGTGTCGGAATTCCGCAATCAGCGACGCAAGCCCAGCCTAGAAGCGTTGAATTATTGACCACCAGGTAAAATTATCAACATTTTCACACCGCCGTTTCGTCCCTGAACATCAATTCGGGCATTGAACTTGCGTTAGCACGTAAACGGCCCCTGGTGTCCTCATATGCCGGGCCAAACGGGGTCATCCCGATTTTACTTCCGGCGTCGCCCCCACGATTCGGCGATGCCAGCCTCGAAAGGAACGCCTTCATGCGTCGAACACTGTTCGTCATGACGCTCGCGGCGGCCTTCGTCCTGCTCGGAGGCGTCCACGCCTTCGCACAGGCGTCGGCACCGTCGTCCACGTGGAGCGTCACGGACTGCCAGGGCTGCCATGAGAAAGCCTTCAGTCCGATGTTCTCCCGCAGCAAGCACGCGGGGCTCGAGTTGAGCTGCGCCCAGTGCCACCAGAACGTCGGTGAGCACGCGAAAGCCCAGATGGCCGGCGACAACAAGGGGCCCGTGCCGTCGATGAAGGGCCTCAAGGCCAACGACATCAACGCCACCTGCCTGACCTGCCACGAAAAGGACGGCCAGTCCAGCTACCTCAGCAGCATGCACGCGCGGCGGAACGTCGCCTGCACGTCCTGCCACAGCGTGCACGACGCGAAGTCGCCGACCGGCCAGCTGAAGACCAAGGTCGAGGCCGACACCTGCTTCACGTGCCACCAGGCCGTTCGCGCCAAGTCGCAGCGCACGTCGCACCATCCCGTCCGCGAGGGCCGGATGGGCTGCGCGAGCTGCCACAACCCGCACGAGGGCAGCCGGCCCAGCATGATGAAGGCCGACTCGGTCAACGAGCTGTGCTACACCTGCCACGCCGAGAAGCGCGGCCCGTTCGCCTTCGAGCACGCGCCGGTCCGTGAAGACTGCGTCTCGTGCCACGAGCCGCACGGCACAAACCACCCGCGGCTGCTCACGCAGAAGATGCCGAACCTCTGCTGGAACTGCCACTTCACCGGGTCCGGCCACTTCGGGTCGGGCGACAACTTCTCGACCGAGAAAGGCGTGCAGGTCGCCCCGCCGGGTGCGCCGACGGGCTTCCCGACGGTGAACTCGCGCTTCGTCGAGCGGAGCTGCCGGACGTGCCACGTCAAGGTCCACGGCTCCAACCACCCCTCCGGCGCGTACTTCGTGAGGTAAGCCATGAAGCGAATCACACTCGTCACCGTGCTTCTCGCTTGTGGCTTCCTGGCTGCAGGCACTCCGCTCTTCGCCCAGACGGCGGCACCGGAGCCGTCGTCGAACAACTGGTTCACCGGCAAGGCCACGCTGCTCCTGCTCGGCCGCGACGACGTCGAGTCGTCGAAGTTCGAGGAGTACCGCGTGGTGCCGAAGGGCGTCTCGATGCCCGTCTTCACGCTGCAGGGCAGCCAGGACGGCAAGGACTTCGCCCTGTTCGGGCAGAACGTCTCCCAGAAGGACCAGCGCTATTTCGGGTACGCCAGCGCCGGGTGGTTCGGCGTCACCTACGACTACAACCAGATTCCGCACAACATGGGGAACAACGGGCGGACGCTCTTCGCCGAGACCTCCCCGGGCGTGTGGAACATGGACGCCACGGCGCGCAAAGCCCTCGGTGACGCGGTCGACGCGACGCTGCCGGCCACCGCGCGCACCTACCCGTTCTACGCCAATCTGCTGGCCCCGACCATCGCGGCGGCCAACAGCCTCGACATCAGCGGCCTGCGCCAGCGCGGCGACGTCAAGTTCGACCTCACCCAGGGGCTGCCGTTCGACGTGTCGTTCTCCTACATGCGCGAGGTCAAGACCGGCTTCCGCGGCGCGAGCGGCGGCGACATCCTCGGCGTGGTCACCTCGGCCGTGGACGTGGGCGAGACGATGAACGAAGTGACCACGGACTACGGCGTCCGGGGCGCGTACAACTTCAAGGCCGGGAACGTCTACGCGGCGTTCAACCGCAACATCTACAACGACCGGGTCGACGCGCTCGTGATCGACAACCCGTTCAGGGCCACCGACCTGGCCTACGTGTCGACCTCGGTCCCCGGCGGGCCGGCACAGGCGCGGTTCAGCACGTCGCCCGACAACGAGGCCAGCCGCATCGCCTTTGGCGGCATGCTCAAGTTCGCGGGCCAGACGCGCCTCATCGCCGACATGGCGTTCAACACCTGGACGCAGGACGCGGCGTTCCTCCCCTACACGATCAACTCGGCCATCTTCTCGCCGTCCGGCGCGCCTGCCAACAGCGTCTCCACGCTCCAGCAGAAGTCGCTGGCCGGGAAGTACGAGACGACATCCGTCATGCTCACGTTTTCGTCGAGGCCGGTCCGGGGGCTCGGTATCCGCGCGCGTTACCGCCTCTACGACCAGCAGAACAAGACGAACATGTGGGTCATCACGGGCGATGTGTCCGGTTCGCCCGACAGGTCCTGGTCCGTCGTGACGCCGACTCCGGACGTGCCGTTCGGCCACGCGACGGCCAACCCCTACAGCAACAAGACGTCGCGCTTCGAGGGCCAGGTCAGCTACGACTTCGGTGACCTGACGGTCGAGGGCGGCGTGCGCGCCGCGAATCTCGAGCGGACCAGCCGCGAGGCGACCTCCGGCGACGAGAACGCCTGGTCCCTGGCGGCCATCTACCGCACCAGCGACTGGCTGAGCTTCCGCGCCTTCTACGACGACGCGGAGCGGACGGCCGAAGGCCACACGATCTACGGCTTCCAGGCCGACGAGGCCGAACGCGAAACGACGAAGGCGGGCGTCAACGTGGAGATCACGCCACTCCCGACATTCGGGTTCGGGTTCTCGTACTTCCGCCGGAACGACGACTACACGAACCGGCCCGATCGGATCGCGGTGTCGAACGGCGCGCCGGTGCCGGGCGCCCTGCCGATCCCCGGCACGCCCAGCGGCCTGCTCGAAGCCAGCTACGACACCTACACGGTGGACGTCGCTTTCACGCCCAACGAACGTGCGGAAATCAGCGCCTACTACACCTACGAGAAGAACGCGTCCACCAACCAGTGGTCCACGACCACGGCGGCTACCGCCACGCCCCCCCTGAGCCTCAACAACCTGCTCAACTACAAGGGCAGTGACAGGGGCGACACGTTCGGGGCCACGGCGAAGTTCGACATCGTCCCGGAGAAGTGGACGTTCTCGTTCACCGCCCAGAGCCAGAAGATTGACGGCCTCATGGACATCACGGCGAACGAGACGGGCAGCTTCTACAACCCGGGCCGCACGACGCTGATTCCCGCGGGGCAGGGCGGTGCCGCGGACATTCTCGACTACGACGACACCAAGTTGACGACGATCGTGGCGGATCTGGCCTACGCGGTCGCCAAGGCCTGGACGCTCAGCGTCGGCTACGCCTACGAGGAATACAGCCACGCGGACGCGTTCTCGGACGGGACCTCGATCTTCCCGCAGTCGGTCCTGTTCTTCATGAAGGGGAACGACGGCGGCTACAAGGTCAACCTCGCCTACGCGAAGCTGAACTACCGTTTCTAATTCAGGCGAGAGGCAACAGGCGAGAGGCGAGAGGGGACACCCTCTCGCCTCTCGCTGTTTTCTCGCCTCCCGCCTATCGCCTCTCGCCTGAGGGTGTCTCTTCCCTCGGCTCGAACCTCAGCGCCGCGCCGTTGGTGCAGTAGCGCTGCCCGGTCGGCCGCGGGCCGTCGGGGAACACATGGCCGAGGTGCCCGCCGCAGCGGCTGCAGAAGATCTCCACGCGCGCCATGCCCAGCGAACGATCTTCGTTCGTGCCGACCGCGCCCTCGACGGCCGCGTAGAAGCTGGGCCACCCGCTGCCGCTCTCATACTTGGTGTCCGACGTGAACAGCCGCTGTCCGCAGCCCGCGCACACGAAGGTCCCGTTCCTGTGCTCCTCCA
>Ga0209450_10001022_pt1 | contig 14115 bp, 14 predicted proteins | sample FrelakmetLWP11LW_FD_187149 | JGI IMG/M metagenome (GOLD analysis project Ga0209450, IMG submission 187149) | Freshwater lake sediment microbial communities from the University of Notre Dame, USA, for methane emissions studies - LWP11 LW (SPAdes)... | ecosystem: Environmental > Aquatic >...
CCAGCCGACCCTCGACCCGCGTGCGCAAGGCGTAGCGCACCAGGCCGAGGCCGATGCCCCAGGCGCGCTCGTCGTCGCGCGCCAGCCACCACGCCCACGAGGCACCGTGCGCCGACAGCGCGAGGTCGCCGCGCGCGCGGGCGTCCACCACCACCGGGCGGCCCTCGTCCTCGAGCAGGCGCGTGGTGCTGCCTTCGGCCGTGCCGGCGACGCGGAAGCCGCCGAAGCGGAAGGCGTGCGATTCGCCGAGCGCGGCGGACACCTCCCAGCGCAGGCTGCGCCCGCGCTCGACGAGGCGGCCGTCGGTGGGGCCCGACGGAACGTTGTCGGGCAGCGCCGCCGGATCGAGCGAAAGGCCGACGTCGAGCGCCGAGTCGGCGAGGTAGGGACCCGCGGCGAGCTGCACGCGATCGACCAGCGGCGCCGCGCCGACCGCAGGCGCCACCAGCGACAGCGCGGCCAGCACGCCGCGCAGCATGGTCATTTCGGCGCGAACGCGCCCTCGAGCAGGCGCGGATCGAAGCCCGGCGCCGGCGGCTCGCCGGTGGCATGGCGGTACAGCGCGGCGGCGTAGATGCCCGACAACGCGGTGTGCACCAGCGCGACCGCGATCACCGCGAACACCGTGCCGACCACGGCGATCGCGATCAGCGCGGTGCTCTGGGTGGCCACGGCGCCGGCGATCAGCGCGCCCCCGGACAGCACCAGCACGAAGGTCAGCACGCCGAACACCAGCCCGATGCCGGCCTGGCCGATCACGTTCTCGCCCCACGAGCGCTTGAGCAGGCGCGCGCTCTCCTGCACCGCCTCCAGTGGGCCGACCTCGCGGGTGACCAGGATCGGCACCACCATGTAGGTGGCCACGGTCCATGCCACGCCGATCAGGCCCGCCACCCAGCGCCCGATCGCGCCGGCGCGCTCCTGGATCGCGCGCAGCAGCATGCCGACGGTGGCCGCGATCAGCGCGTAGCCGAGGATCGGCCCGATGCGCGAGAACGCGATGCGGAACCCGTCGGCCACGGTCGGATCGCCGCCCTGCAGGCGGATCATCGCCGCGCCCACCAGCGCCGACTGGAAGAAGAACATCACGAAGTACTGCGCCACGTAGAACGCGAACGCCCACGCGATCAGGACCGGATCGGCGTTGCCCTGCGCGGCCTGGTCGAGGCCGTCGAAGGCGCCCAGCCCGATCATCGGCAGCACGAAACCCGCGGCGACGATCATCGACGCCAGCGAGGCGACCAGCGGGAACACCAGCAGTTCCTTGTCCTGCGAGAGCACGCCGGCGCTGGCCTTGACCAGCGACCAACTGCGCGAGAAACGCTCGAACATGGCCACACTCCCCGCGCCCGATGCGCGAGCGGCCATTGGAACGCGCGCGACCGGGGGGCGCAAGGCCCCTGAAGTCACCCCTTGCCGCCCGGTTCAGCCGAGGTCGGGCGCGCGCACCGTGGCCTCGCCGCCGCGATCCTGCGGGAACGCCGCCCACAGCGCGGCCAGCGTGCGTCCGAGCACGGGGTGCACCACGTCGCCGGCGATGTCGGCCATCGGCCGCAGCACGAAGGCGTGTTTGGTGAGTTCCCCGCGCGGCAGCTCCAGGTTGCCGGGCCCGCGCAGGGTCACGTCGCCGTACAGCACGAGGTCGACGTCCAGCGTGCGCGAGGAAAAGCGCGGCACGTCGCGCCGCCGGCCGTGGCGGTCCTCCAGCGCGTGCAGCCAGGCATCCAGCGCCACCGGATCGAGATCGCTGTCGATGCCGACGGCGAGGTTGAGGAAATCGGGGCCGTCGAAGCCCACCGCCGGCGTGCGATACACCGGCGACACGACCGCGGCGCCGAAGCGCGTGCGCAGTTCGTCCAGCGCGGCGCGCAGATGGCGCTCGGGCTCGATGTTGCTGCCCAGCGAAAGCCACGCGCGGGTGGTCGCCATCGCCGCCGTCAGTCCGGCCGCCGGCCGCGCTCGATGATCACGCCGACCGCCTTCGAGCCGGTCACCGCACCCGGCTTGTACAGCTTCAGGCGCAGCCATTCGACGCCGAACTCGCGCTGGATGATCTCCGCGCAGCGCTCGGCGAGCGTCTCCACCAGTTCGAACTTCGATTCGCCGACGAAGGCCTTGAGGCGCTTCGACACCGCCTTGTAGTCCAGCGTGTCCTCGATACGGTCGGACGCCGCGGGACGGCGGTTGTCGAACGCCATCTCGATGTCGAAGGCCACCACCTGGCGGATCTTCTTTTCCCAGTCGTAGATGCCGATCGTGGTCTCGATCTCGAGGTATTCGATGAACACGCGGTCCATGGTCGGCTCAGCGGGCGGCAGCAAGGGCGGGCAAGGATTCCAGATCCCAGCGCGGGAACACGTGAATGCCCTCGCCGTCCGACAGCCCGGCGGCGAGGCGCTGCGCGCCGGCGAAGGCGATCATCGCGCCGTTGTCGGTGCAGAACTCGGGCCGCGGGAAGGCGACGCGGAAACCGTCCGCGCGCGCGGCGTCGGCGAGCAGCGCGCGCAGGCGGCGGTTGGCGCCGACCCCGCCGGCCACCACCAGGGTGCGCGCGCCGGTTTCGCGCAGCGCGCGGCGGCACTTGATGGCGAGCGTGTCGGTCGCGGCCTGCTCGAAGGCGCGCGCGATGTCGGCGCGCCGCGCGGGGTCGGCGCCGGTCGCCTGCCAGGCCAGCAGGACCTGGGTCTTGAGACCGGAAAAGCTGAAGTCGAGCCCCGGCCGGTCGATCATCGGGCGCGGGAAGGTGAACGCGCCATCGACGCCGGACTCGGCGAGCTTCGCCAGCACCGGCCCCCCGGGGTAGGGCAGGCCCATCAGTTTGGCCGTCTTGTCGAAGGCCTCGCCGACCGCATCGTCGAAGGTGTCGCCCAGCAGCCGGTAGCGGCCGATGGCGGACACCTCCAGCAGCATGGTGTGCCCGCCGGAGACCAGCAGGGCCACGAACGGCGGCTGCGGGGCGTCCGGCTCCATCAGCGGGGCCAGCAGGTGGCCCTCCATGTGGTGCACGGCGACCGCGGGCCGGTCCAGCGCCCAGGCCAGCGCCCGGCCGAGGCCGGCCCCGACCAGCAGGGCGCCGACCAGGCCGGGGCCCGCCGTGTAGGCCACGCCATCGATGTCGCCCATGCCCAGCCCGGCCTCGGCCAGGGTCTGGCGCAGCAGGGGCACCAGCTTGCGCACGTGGTCGCGGGAGGCGAGTTCCGGCACCACCCCGCCGTAGGCCAGGTGGAGGTCGGTCTGGCTGTACAGGGCGTGGGCGCGCAGGCCGGCCGCGGTGTCCCACAGGGCCACCCCGGTCTCGTCGCAGGAGGTCTCGATGCCGAGCACGCGCATCCGGGCATTATGGGGCCGCCGCCCCCCCCTGCCCCACCCGCATCGGGGTCCTCCCGGGGTTCGCCACCCGCCGCTTTGATTTGTGCCCCGGCGGCCGTTACAATGCCGGCCCCTCCCGGTCCTCCGGGACCGTGAACCGTATTTCGGAGCCCGTAATGCCCAACGTTCGTGTCCGCGAGAACGAGCCGTTCGAGTTCGCCCTGCGCCGTTTCAAGCGCACCTGCGAGAAGGCCGGTATCCTCGCCGAAACCCGCAAGCGCGAGTTCTACGAAAAGCCCACGCAGGAGCGCAAGCGCAAGGCCGCCGCGGCGGTGAAGCGCCATCTGCGCCGCGTCTCGCGCGACGTCACCAAGCGCCAGCGCATGTACTGATCGCCGGCCGGGGCGCCGCCCCGCCGCGATCCATCGACTGGTCTCGGAGCCGGTGCCGCGCAAGCGGCGCCGGCTTCGTGCTTTCCGGCATCCGCACCGAGGAACCCGCCATGAGCCTCAAGCAGCGCCTCACCGACGACATGAAGGCCGCCATGAAGGGCGGCGACAAGCCGCGCCTGGACGTCATCCGCCTGGTCAACGCCGCGATCAAGCAGCGCGAGGTGGACGAGCGGATCACGCTCGACGATGCCGCCGTGCTGGCCGTTCTGGAGAAGATGCTCAAGCAGCGCAAGGACTCCGTGCAGCAGTACGAGGCCGCCGCGCGCCAGGACCTGGCCGACCAGGAGAAGTTCGAGATCGGCGTGATCGAGGCCTACCTGCCGGCCAAGATGGACGACGCCGAACTTGCCGCCCTCATCGACGCCGCCATCGCCGAATCCGGTGCCGCGGGTCCGAAGGACATGGGCAAGGTGATGGGCCTCGCCAAGGCCAGGGCCGCGGGCCGTGCCGACATGGGCAAGGTGTCGGAGCTGATCAAGGCGAAGCTGGCGGCGAAGGGGTGAAGGCGCGCGCTGGCGCGTGCCGGCGAATGGCGAATGGCGAATAGGAGAGCCTGCGAGCTTCGCGGCCTCGCGACAACGCGCGTCGCCTTCCCATTCGCCATTCGCCATTGGCCATTCGCCCTTGACTCAGAAACATCCGGCCAACGCCGACGCCTCGGCCAACCGGCGCCCCGTGGCATCCTAGCCACTCCATGGCCCGCATCCCCGACTCCTTCCTCGACGAGCTGCTCTCACGCACCGACATCGTCGAGGTGATCGAGCAGCGCGTGCCCTTGAAGCGCGCGGGGCGCGAGTACCAGGCGCGCTGCCCGTTCCACGACGAGCGCTCGCCGTCGTTCACGGTCAGCCCGAACAAGCAGTTCTACCACTGCTTCGGCTGCGGGGCGCACGGCACGGCGATCAAGTTCCTGATGGAATACGACCGCATGGAGTTCCTCGACGCGGTCGAGGAACTGGCGCAGCGCGCCGGCATGCAGGTGCCGCGCGAGCCGTCGCGAACCGGCCCGACCGACGCGAATGACGGCCTGTATGCCGCGCTCGATGCGGCAGCGAAGCTTTTCCAGCGCAACCTCGCGGGCGACCAGCGCGCACGCGAATACGTCGCGCGGCGCGGCATCGATGCCGCCAGCGTGCAGCGTTTCGGCATCGGCTATGCCGCCGACGGCTGGGACCAGTTGAAGACCGCGCTCGGCACCGACGAGCGCCGCATGGCGCTGCTCGACAAGGCGGGCCTGCTGTCGAAGTCCGACCAGGGCAAGGTCTACGACAAGTTCCGCGACCGCATCATGTTCCCGATCCGCGACCGGCGCGGGCGGGTGATCGCCTTCGGCGGCCGCGTGCTGGAGAAGGACGACGGGCCGAAGTACCTCAACTCGCCGGAAACCGCGCTGTTCCACAAGGGCCGCGAACTGTACGCGCTGTACGAGGCGCGCCAGGCCAATGCCAAGCTCGCGCGGTTGATCGTGGTCGAGGGCTACATGGACGTGGTCAGCCTGTTCCAGTACGGCGTCACCCAGGCGGTGGCGACGCTGGGCACGGCCACCACCAAGGAGCACGCGGAGCTGCTGTTCCGCAACGCCGCCGACGTGTACTTCTGCTTCGACGGCGACCGCGCGGGACGCGCCGCGGCGTGGCGCGCGGCCGAGAGCGTGCTGCCGCGCATGCGCGACGGCCGCCAGGCGCATTTTTTGTTCCTGCCCGACGGCGAGGACCCGGACACCCTGGTGCGCCAGGAGGGCCTGGACGGCTTCGAGCAGCGCCTGAAGCAGGCTACGCCGCTGTCGGAGTTCCTGTTCGCCGAACTGTCGAAGGACGTCAACCTCGGCGGCCTCGAAGGCCGCGCGCGGCTGGCCGAGCGCGCAAAGCCCTTGCTGGCGGGCATCCCGGACGGCGCGTTCCGCGACCTCATGTATGCCTCGCTGGCCGAGCGCACCGGCGTGCGCATCGGCCCCGCCGCGGCCGGCGCACCGCCGCCGCCCGAGCCACCGCCGATGGCGCGCGCGTCGAAGCCGCGCCCCGGCGCCGGCCCCAAGCGCAGCCTGGTGCGCAGCGCGATCGCGCTGCTGGTGCAGCAGCCGGCGCTGGTGCACGCGATGCAGCCGCCGTACCTGTTCGGCGTGCTGCGCCAGCCCGGCATCCCGCTGCTGATGGAGCTGATCGCCCTGGTCCGGGCGCGCCCCGACATCGGGACCGGCGGCATCCTCGAGCACTTCGCCGGCCGCGAGGAACAGGCCGCGCTGGAGAAACTGTCGCTGATGGAGTTTCCCGCCGCGCCGGCGGCATGGAAGGCCGAGTTCCTCGACGCGCTGGAGCAGTTGAACCGGCAGACCGTGCAGCAGCGCATCGAGGAACTGCTGGAGAAGCAGGGTGCGGGGCCGCTCACCGAGGCGGAGAAGAACGAACTGCGCGAGGCCTTGGCGACCAAGAACCGGCGCTGAGGCGCGCGGCTTGGCGGTCGTGCGCGGGTTGCCGCAAGAATGATCGCGCTGCACGCAGCGCTCCTACAGGGGGTGCGCCTGGTCGAGCGGCCGCTGCGACGATCCTGGTGTGGGAGCGGCGCGTGCGCCGCGATTCCTCCAGCCTCGCCACAGGCGCCATCGCGCCGCCTACCGCGCGCCCACCCGGCAAACTGCCTAACGCGAAGCCTCGCCGAGGATCAGGTCGCGCAGCACGTCGCGGCCGCGGGTCATCGGGTAGCGCTGCGGGTCGTTCGGCGGCACGTCGCGGAATCGCAGCGTGCCGGTGACGGCGCGGGTCGACGTGCGCAGCGGCTGCGCATCCAGTGGCCTGCCGTCCAGGCGCACGGTCGATGGGTCGAAAGCCAGGATCGCTACCCGTCCGGGTTCGACCGTGAAGCGCACGCGGCGCACCGCGCCCTCGCCATCCATCAGGTCGAACACCACGGTGCGTGGCGTCGACGCGTTCTCCAGCGCAACCCGGAACGACCAGCCGCCCGCCGCATCGCGCCGGGCGGCGATCCGCAGCGCCTCGTCCGCGGCCTCGGGTCCGTAGGGCAGCCGCGCGTCGAAGCGTGTCCAGGCGGCCGGCAACGCGGGCGCCACGCGCAGTTCGCCGCGCAGCAGGTCCGGATGGAAGCCCACGTAGTCCTGGAACGCGTTGCGCGCGAACTCGGCCACGCTCCACGACTGCGAGGGCGTGCCGGACGGCACCGGGCGGCCATCGGGCCCGGGCAGCGCATCGAGCAGTTCGCTCATGGTGCCCATCGCGCCGAGGTTCAGGATCTGATCGGCGAGGTTGCGACTGAGGTCCCAGGCGAGGTCGGCATGTCCGTGGCGCGCGAGTGCGGTGACCGCGAAACCCGCGTTCCAGCCCCACACCGTGCCGTTGTGGTAGGCCGCGTCCTTGTGGTGGTGCGCATCGTCGACGTGGCGCGGGTGGAAGTGCGGATCCTCCGGCGCCAGTGACGCGATGCCGTAGGGAAACAGCAGGTGCTCGACTGCATCGCGCAGCACCCGAGCCTCGACCTCGCGCGGCAGGTAGTCGTCCCACGGCACGCTGATCGCCAGCAACACGTTCGGCCGCCGCGCGAGGTCGCGGCTGCCGTCGACGCGCAGGCGGTCGGCGAGTCGCGTGCCGTCCCACATCTGGCGCAGCACGGCCGCGCGATTGCGCTGCGACAGCGCGCGCCATTCGGCGGCACGTGCCGGCTCGCCGGCGAAGTCGGCGAGTTCCGCCGCCGACTGCAGCGCCGTGTACCACAGGGCCTGCACCTCGATCGCGCGATTGCCGCGCGGCGACCACGCGTGGCGGCCCTCGATGCGCGCATCCATCCAGGTGTCGGCGTCGTCGTGGACCAGCAGCCCGGCGGGATCGAGCGAATGGCGGCGCACGCCGTCGATGTACGGCCCCGCCACCGCCAGCGCGCGCGCGGCGAGGTCGCGGTCGCCGCCGTAGCGCGCCAGTTCCAGCGCCTCGCGCAGCAGCCAGGGCGTGGCGTCCACCGTGTTGTAGGACGCCACGCCGTTCTTGACGAAGTTCGGCACGCGGCCGTAGTCGCTGGTGCGCGCGCCGATGCCAAGGTGGTCGGCGGTGCCCGGCGCCGCGGCATCGGCCGCCGGCGGCGCGAGGTTCTGCCAGCGCGCGAAATGCTCGAGCACCGCGCGCGCGGCGTCGAAGTCGCCGCCGACCAGGAAGGTGCCCGGCAGGGCGATGAAGGTGTCGCGGCCCCAGTTTTCGCGGAACCACGGCAGGCCGGCCCACAATCCATGCTCGGGTTCGTGGACCTCGAACAGCAGGGCGGAGGCGCGCGCCCAGGCCAGCGCAAGGTCGTAGTCGTCATCACCGGTGGCGAGCCAGGCGCGGGTCAGCCGGCGGTGCCAGGTCGCGCGGGTGCGCGCCGCCGGGTCGACGTCGGCCGCCAGCGCGCGCGCCAGCGTGGCGGCCTCGGCGGCATCGCGCGCGAACGCGAGGTGCACCGCGAAGCGGGTGCCGGCGGCGCGCGCGCGCAACAGCAGCGCCGGTTCCGGCGCGCCATCCGGCGCCGCCGCCAGTTCGAACGGCGCGCTCGCCGCCAGCGCGGCGACCCACCCGGTCGCGGCGTCGCGCAGGAGCACCACGTCGCCGTCGCGCGCCGGCCGCGCGGTGCGATCGACCCACAGCGGCTGGATCGCCAGCCGCGCCGGCCGCTCGGTCTCCACCATCAGCGTCATCCGGCGGCTGCCGCCGTGCAGGGTCCAGGTCTCGACCATCCCGTCGGCGCGGGTGCTGCGGCCCCACGGCAGCACGCGCTCGTCGGCGCCGGCGCGGTCGCGGCGCAGGGCGCGTTCGTCGGCCCACGCGATCGCGTCCTGGAACACGCGGTCGGGTCCGAGGAACCAACCCGGGCCACCGCGGATCGAGGCCGTGCGCCCGCTGTAGTAGCCGTCCACGTGGTCGCCGACGAAGAACTCGCGCGACGCGCCGTGGGCGGGCAGCGCCATCCAGTCCGCGAGCGCGTCGACGGCCGGTCGCGGGTCGGACGGCAAGCTCGCGCGCTGCGGCGGCGCCGCGCAAGCGGCGAGCGCCGCCGCGGCGACGGCGATGAAGGCGGCGGACGACAGTCGCTGCATCACGGCTCCCCGGCGAGGAGCCGCGAGCGTAGCGCGATCAGAAGTGGATTTCGGCGCCGAGGTTGAGCGAGCCGTCCGCATCACGCTCGAAGTCGACCCACTCGTAGCCGGCACGCAGCACGAAGGTGTCGTTCAAGCGCCAGGCGGCGCCGACTTCGAGCATCAGGCCCGATTCGTCCGCGTCGAAGCGCCGTGGCCCGGCGATGCCCAGCGTTTCGCCCGACTCGTTGAACGAGAAACAGCCGGCCTTGGCGTACGGCGCCAGCGCGAAGTCGACCGGTGCGACGTAGCGCAGTCCCAGCGACCAGCCGTCGGTGGACGTGTCGAACCCGAAGTCGGCGATCGGCACCACCGAGGCATCGCCCACTTCATGCCAGGCAGCCTCCACCGACCAGTCGTCGGCGAACCGCCAGCCGACGAAGGCCTTGGCGGCGACGTCGACGTCGAGGTCGCCCGGCAGGTCACCGTAGCGCCCGTCGAGTTCCTGGCCGACCGTGGCGCCGGCGTAGAAGGACGCGGCGCCGGCGTCGGCGGCGAGCGCGGTGGACAGCAGGGCGAAGCAGGCCATCGTGATCGGTCGCAGGTCCATGGCGGGTCCTCCGCGGAAAGGGGGCGTCGCGCCCGCCCCCTCGGCGCGACGCGGCGGACTCTAGACCCGACGCAACGCTAACGGCTGTGCCATGGGTCATGGGCGGGCTACCATCGCCGCTTCTGCGCCGGGGAGCCCGCATGGCCACGCTCACGCCCTTCCACATCGCCTTTCCGGTCCACGACCTCGACGCCGCGCGCGCCTTCTACGGCGGCGTGCTCGGCTGCCCCGAAGGCCGCTCGGCCGCCGACTGGATCGACTTCGACCTGTTCGGCCACCAGATCGTCGCCCACCGCACCGACGAGCGCCCGCGCCCGGCGCACAACCCGGTCGACGGCCACGACGTGCCGGTGCCGCACTTCGGCGTGGTGCTCGAATGGGACGACTTCCAGCGCTTCGCCGAGCACCTGCGCGCCGCGGGCGTGCGCTTCGTGATCGAACCCTACATCCGCTTCCAGGGTCAGCCCGGCGAGCAGGCCACGATGTTCTTCCAGGACCCCAGCGGCAACGCCCTGGAATTCAAGTCGTTCCGCGATTTCTCGCGCATCTTCGCCAAGTGAGCGTGCTGTACGTCCACGCGGGCGACGACAGCGCGACGTACCGCGCGCTGTTCGCGCGCGAACTGCCCGAAGTGCCCTGCGTGGCGTTTCCCGAACCCGCGCCGACGGACGCGACCACCTTCGTGGCGTGCTGGAATCCGCCTCCTGGATTCTTCGCGCCGCTCGTCGCGCTGCGCGCGGTGTTCGCGCTCGGCGCCGGCGTCGACCGCCTGCTCGCGCGCGCGGACCTGCCGTCCGCCGTGCCCATCGTGCGCCTGCTCGATGCCGGCATGGCGGACCAGATGGTGGAGTACGCGCTGCTCGGCGTGCTGATGCGCCAGCGGCAGGTGGTCGAGTACCGCGTGCAGCAGGCCGGCAGCGAATGGCGCCGCCACCCGTCGCTGGCGCGCGCCGACCTGCGGGTGGGCGTGCTGGGCCTCGGCGAGATGGGCGGCGCGGTGGCGCGCGCGCTGGCCCGATTCGGTTACGCCGTCGCCGGCTGGTCGCGTTCGCCGAAGGCGATCGACGGCGTGGCCGTGCACCATGGCGATCCGGCGCTCGAGGGCGTCCTCGCGCGCAGCGACGTGCTGGTCAACACGCTGCCGTCCACCCCGGCCACGCGCGGATTGCTCGACGCGGCGCGACTGGCACGGCTGCCGCGCGATGCCTTCGTGGTCAACGCCTCGCGGGGCGACCAGCTCGACGCCGACGCGCTGCGCCGACTGCTGGACGACGGGCACCTGTCCGGCGCATTGCTCGACGTGTTCGCCGTCGAACCGCTGCCGCCGGACGATCCCCTGTGGCGCCATCCGAAGGTGACCATCACGCCACACGTCGCAGCCACCACCTTGCCCCAGCCGTCGGTGCGGCAGGTCGCGGACGGCATCCGCCGGATGCTGCGCGGCGAAGCCGCCGCGGGCCGCGTCGATCGCTCGCGCGGCTACTGACGCCCGGACCGGCCGGCGACCCCGTGCGGCCGCTATGATCGGCGGCGGTCGGCGACCCGATGACGGAGGCGCGCCATGCAGCCACTGCTCGACATCGACGGTCTCGCCAAGACCTATGCCAGCGGCGTCGTCGCGCTCCAGCCGACCCGGCTCGCGGTGCGCCGCGGCGAAATCTTCGCCCTGCTGGGACCCAACGGCGCCGGCAAGACCACCCTGATCGGCTGCGTCTGCGGGCTGGTCACGCCGAGCGGCGGGCACGCGCGCGTCGATGGCTTCGATGTGGTGCGCGATGCGCGCCGCGCGCGGGCGCGCATCGGGCTGGTGCCGCAGGAACTCGCCACCGACATGTTCGAAACGCCGTGGGCGACCTTGCGCCTGAGCCGCGGCCTGTTCGGCCTGCCGCCGGATGACGCCCTGATCGAGCGCACGCTGCGCGAGCTGTCGCTGTGGGACAAGCGCGAAGCGTGCATCCAGACGCTGTCCGGCGGCATGAAGCGGCGGGTGATGATCGCCAAGGCGCTGGTGCACGAACCGCGCCTGCTGTTCATGGACGAGCCGACCGCCGGCGTCGACGTCGAACTGCGGCGCGACATGCGGGCCCTGGTGCGCCGCCTGCGCGAGGCCGGCACCACCATCGTGCTGACCACCCACTACATCGAGGAAGCGCAGGAGATGGCCGACCGGGTCGGCGTGATCCTCGGCGGCGAACTGGTGCTGGTCGACGACAAGGCCGCCCTGCTGCGCCGCTTCGGCCGCAAGCAGCTCACGGTGCACCTGCACGAACCGCTCGCGGCGCTGCCCGATGCGCTGCAGGGCCTGGGCATCACGCTGGCAGCCGATGGCCGCTCGCTGCTGCACGCCTTCGACGCCGGCGCCGAGCACAGCGGGATCCCCGCCATCCTGCGCCGCCTCGACGAGGCCGGCATCGGCTTGCGCGACCTGCACACGCGCGAAAGCTCGCTGGAGGACATCTTCGTCGACCTGTTGCAGCGCCGGCGCGGGGAATCCGCATGAACGCGTTCCGCGAGCCGCCGCCGTTCAACGCGCGCGGCGTGTGGGCGATCTACCGCTTCGAGATGGCGCGCTTCGGCCGCACGGTGTTCACCAGCCTGCTCACGCCGGTGATCACCACCGCGCTTTACTTCGTGGTGTTCGGTGCGGCGATCGGCGGTCGCATGGGCGAGATCGACGGCGTGCCCTACGGCGCCTTCATCGTGCCCGGCCTGATCATGCTCTCGGTGCTCACCGAGAGCATCGGCAACGCCTCCTTCGGCATTCACTTCCCGCGCTGGACCGGCACCATCTACGAGGTGCTCTCGGCGCCGCTGTCGCCGTTCGAGGTGGTGCTGGGCTACGTCGGCGCGGCGACCACCAAATCGGTGATCCTGGGCCTGGTGATCTTCGCCACCGCGCACCTGTTCGTGCCGATCGAGGTGCAGCATCCGCTGTGGATGGCCGCCTTCCTGGTGCTCACCGCGGTCAGCTTCTGCCTGTTCGGCTTCATCCTCGGCATCTGGGCCAAGGGCTGGGAACAGATGCAGGCGGTGCCGATGCTGGTGGTGACGCCGCTGACCTTCCTCGGCGGGGCGTTCTATTCGATCGACATGCTGCCCGGCATCTGGCGCACGATCAGCCTGTTCAACCCGATCGTGTACCTGGTCAGCGGCTTCCGCTGGAGTTTCCACGGCGAAAGCGACGTGGCGGTGGGCGCCAGCCTGGCCGCGGTCTGCGCCTTCCTCGCGCTGTGCCTCGGGATCGCGTGGTGGATCCTGGACCGCGGCTGGCGGCTCAAGCCCTAGCGCGCGCCAACCGGCGCACCGCCGAGCCCAGCAGCAGGCGCGAATAGACGCGGTGGAATCCGAGCAGCGCGCCGAAGGCCGCGCCGAGCCGGCCGTCGCCACGCGCCACCACGGCGGAACCGAACCGCAGCGTGCAGCCGTCCGGCGTCGACGCGACCGCAAGCCAGGAGCGCGTGCGCCCCGCGGCCAACAGGATCTCGTCGGGGCGCTGCGCTTCGAGGGTCCAGGCGGCGAAACGCGATCCGCTGCCGTCGGCGAGCGCGCGCAGGTCCGCCGCGCCGCCACGCAGGCCGGCGAGCCCGAGCAGCACGCGCTCGGGCCGGAACGCGGCCGAGTCGTAGAAGGCGCGGATCAAGGCCGCGAGTTCGACCGGGCGCGGCAGGTCCGCCGCCCAGGCATCGACATGGCCGCGCGCGGCATACGCGGCGAGCAGCGATCCCTCCAGCACCGGCACCTCGCGCACGATGGCCATGCGGCGGCCCGGTTCAGCCGCCGGAGGGCACGAACTGGATGCTGGCGATCGCCGGCTGCGGGGCCAGCCAGTGGTCGGCGAGCAGGAAGGCGAACAGCGCCATCAGGTACACGATGGAGTAGTTGAACACGTCCATCGCGAAGCGCTCGCCGGGCGGGTTCATCAGGCGGATCGCGTACCACAGGAAGCCCGCGCCCAGCACCACCGCGCCGCCGAGGTAGATGAAGCCGGTCATGCCGGTGAGATACGGCAGGATCGAGACCACGCACAGCAGGATCGTGTAGTAAAGCACGTGCTCGCGCGTGTACTGCACGCCGTAGACCACCGGCAGCATCGGCACCGCGGCGCGCGCGTAGTCCTCGCGGCGGTAGATGGCCAGCGCCCAGAAGTGCGGCGGCGTCCACACGAAGATGATCAGGAACAGCAGCAGGGCGTAGGGATGCACCTCGCCGGTGACCGCGGCCCAGCCGAGCACCGGCGGTGCGGCGCCGGCCGCGCCGCCGATCACGATGTTCTGCGGCGTGGCGCGCTTGAGCCACACGGTGTAGACCACCGCGTAACCGATCAGCGAGGCGAAGGTGAGCACGGCAGTGAGCGTGTTGACGAACGCCACTAGCACCGCCATCGAGGCCACGCCCAGCGCCAGCGCGAACACCAGCACCTGCGCGGTGGTGAGCTGCCCGGTCGGCAACGGGCGGTGCGCGGTGCGCGCCATCACCGCGTCGCGCTCGCGGTCGAGCAGGTGGTTGAGCGCCGCCGCCGAGGCCGAGGCCAGCCAGATGCCGAGCGAGCCTGCGACCAGCGCCGCGGCCGACGGCCAGCTCGGCGTGGCGAGGAACATGCCGATGATCGCGGTGAACACGATCAGCGCCACCACGCGCGGCTTGGTCAGCTCCCAGTACTGGCTGGCGATCCCGGCGCCCATCGACGCATCATC
>Ga0209450_10001023_pt1 | contig 14115 bp, 11 predicted proteins | sample FrelakmetLWP11LW_FD_187149 | JGI IMG/M metagenome (GOLD analysis project Ga0209450, IMG submission 187149) | Freshwater lake sediment microbial communities from the University of Notre Dame, USA, for methane emissions studies - LWP11 LW (SPAdes)... | ecosystem: Environmental > Aquatic >...
TTCCGGCCGGCGGGCACTCCAGACAATGAAGCCGTGGATGAGCAGGATCCCCGTGCCGTGGGCCAAAAGAAAGAGCGGGAAGTGGGGGACGCGGCCGCCGTGAAAAAATAGGATCAGAATTCCCACGAGCAAGAGGTAGGCCTGAGTGGCGTAGTCAACGAAACGGTACCTGCGGGTGATTCCGCGCCAAGGGGCCATGCCTATAGCCACCCTTCCCTGCGGTACCACTCCAGCGTTCTGCTGATACCTTCCTTCAAAGGAGTGGGCGCCCTGAAGCCCAGATCATGCCGTATCCGGTCCGTGGTGCAAACCCAGCCGGGTGCCAGCAGTTCCGGCAGTTTCTGCCGGTTGAGCATATTGGCCCGGCCCGTCAGATGGGAGAGGATTTCCCGGATGGAGCAGCCAAGATAGAGCACCGGCCGGGGGATGCGCAGCCTGACTGGCCGGACGTTCATAGAGCGGGCGATTTCCTCCATGAACTCCTCATCCGTGCACGGAGGTTCTGCAGCCACATGGTAGGTTTCACCTCTGCCCTGATCCTGCGTGAGGGTGGAGAGCACGGCAGATGCCACATCCGGCCCGTAGACCATGTTGAGGGAGCGTTTGGGGCCGGAGAGAAGAGGCATGAGGCGCTGCTTCACTTTTTGAAACAAGCTCAGAAACTCGGCATCTCTCGGCCCGTACACGGCTGCAGGCCGCAGGATGGTCCAGGAAGCACGGCAGTGATGCCGGATCTCCTCTTCACCGAGAAGTTTGCTGCGGCCGTACACGGAGACAGGGTGCGGCTCGCCCGTTTCCTCGGCAGGGCAACCCGGGACGCCCGGCCCGCTCACCGCCAGGCTGGAAATGTAAACCAGATGCCGCACGGATTCACGGCAGGCGTTGGCAGCTGTGACCACATGACGGGTCCCTGCCTGGTTGACCCGGTAAAAGTCGGAGGAATGGAGGGCCTTGGTCTTGCCGGCGCAGTGGATCACCGCTTCCACCCCGCCCATGGCCTTGGTCAGAAGGGGGACATCCTCCAGAGAGCCGTAATGGACGATCACCTCGGCTAGGTGCCGGGAGATGAAGCGCGTGCTGCTCGTAGCCTGAAGGAGGATGGAGACTTCGTGGCCGTCGGCACGCAACGAATCGAGCACGTGGCTTCCCACAAAGCCGCTGGCGCCTGTCAGAAAGACCTTCATAGGGTCTTCTCGTAGATTCTGTAGACTTTGCCGATGGTCGCACCCATGCGCTCGACGGCTCGCCTCATGAGCACGTTGTCCTCCAGGATCCAGGACATCTCGCCTCCGCGGTAGCCTTTGGGTAGTCCCCTTTCGAAAGTGTCATGAATGAGCAGGACTTCAATGCCGCTGAGGCGGTGGTCAGCCACCACTCCCATCAGCAACGTTCTTACTCTTGTCACCGATTTGCGGCCGAAGAGCAGGTGCAGAAATCCGAAGGGGAACAGCCGTCCCCCCATCTTCTTCAGCAGCACATTGTAGTCAGGCAAGGTCACGATAAAACCCACTGGCCTGCTCTCTTTCTCCGCGATCAGGACGATGGAGGGGTCTACGATGGGTTTGAGATCCTTGGCCGTGGCCCTGAATTCCTCCTCCGTCACGGGCACAAAACCCCAGTTCTGGGACCATGCATCATTGTAAATCCTGAAGATGGTTTCCACATCCTCTGCAAAGCGCTGCATGTGGATAGGACGGATGACGACTTTCTTGCGCTCCCGGATGCGCTCGCTGAAACGCACCAGGTGTTCCGGAATGCTTCCCTTGTACTCATACTCATAGGCCAGAAGATCTCTTGCCTTGTTATAACCGAGGCGGGTCATGAGATCTGGATAATAGGGCTTGGTGTAGGGCATCATGAAGGACGGAGCCCGGTCAAACCCCTGGACCAGAAACCCGCATTCCTCGTTGGTCGAAAAATTGAAGGGCCCGCGGATCATCTTCATGCCCCTGGCTCTGAGCGTGTCTTCAGCGGCTTTCATCAGAGCCGAGGCGGCGGCTTCGTCATCGACGCACTCAAAAAACCCGAAGAAACCCGTCTTCTCGCCTGCATGCCGGTTATGGCGCTCGTTGATATGGGCTGTGACCCGCCCCAGGACCTTGCCCTGTTCGTCGCGGGCCAGGAGATAGACGACCTCTGTGAACTGAAAAATGGGGTTGGAGCGACTAAAGAATTTTTTGCGTTCGTAGAGCAGGTGGGGCACAAAAAGGGGATCCTGGCCGTAGTGCCGGAGCGGGAAACGAATAAAGGCATCCATGTCCCGGCCGGATGAAGCCGGTGTGACGAAGACTTGAGTCATAGAAGGCCCCCGGACCTTGCAAAAAGCACGATCTATCAGGACCCTGACAAAGACCCTGATTGCAGGTTGCTCAAAAACGCTCAGATACAAGATCCATGACAGTGACGAGTGACAAGTGACGAGTAACAAGCAAGAAGACACCCAACTTGTCACTCGTTACTCGTCACTTGTTACTTGCTTCAGCAACCTGCTAGATGAGCCCGAGTTCCTTGCCCACTTTTTTCAGTTTCTCAAGCGCCATCTCTATCTGCTTCTCCGTGTGGGTGGCCATCAGGCTGATACGGATGAGGCATTTGTTGGGAGGGACTCCCGGAGGCAGAACCGCATTGACAAAAACACCTTCCTGGTGAAGCCGCATGGCCATGCGCAAGGTCTTTTCATCTTCGTAGCAGAAAACGGGCAGGACAGGGGTTTGGCTGGCGCCCAGATCAAATCCGAGCCCCAACAATCCCTCTTTCATTAAGTGCGTGTTCCGCCACAGGCGTTCAATCCGTTCCGGCTCGCGCTGCATGATTCTGAGCGCCGCGAGCACGGCCGCGGCATTGGCAGGCGTCATGCTCGCGCTGAAAATGAGGCTTCGGGAATGGTGTTTCAAGTACTCGATGGTGTCTGCATCCGAGGCGATGAATCCGCCGAGAGAAGCCAGAGATTTGCTGAAGGTTCCCATGATGATGTGGACGCGATCGGTGAGACCGAAGTGATCGCACGTGCCGCGGCCGTTTCGGCCCATCACGCCGATGCCGTGAGCGTCATCGACCATGACCGCGGCCCGGTGGACCTCTGCAAGCCTCACAATGTCCTTGAGGGGCGCGACGTCCCCGGACATGCTGAACACCCCGTCCACAACAACGAGCTTGCCGGCCGCACGATCGATTTTTTTGAGGCAGTTTTCAAGACCGGCCATGTCATTGTGGTTGTAACGCAGGAAGGTGCCCATGGAGAGCAGGCACCCGTCCATAATGCTGGCGTGATCCTCCTTGTCGGCGATCACGTATTCGCCCCGTCCCACCATGGCGCTGATGGTGCCGAAGTTGGCCTGAAAACCGGTCGAATAGAGGAGCACGGATTCCTTGCCCACGACTCGCGCCAGGGTCTCCTCCAACTCTATGTGGATATCCAGGGTGCCGTTCAGGAAGCGCGAACCCGCGCACCCGGAACCGTATTTTTCCACAGCCGCCTGCACGGCCTTCTTGATTTCCGGGTGATTGGTAAGGCCAAGATAGCTGTTGGATCCGAGCATCAGGACTTTCTGCCCTTGGATCATGACTTCCGTATCCTGGGCAGAGGAGATGGGTCGAAAATAGGGATAGAGCCCGAGCGCCTTGATCTCTCTGCTTCTGGTGAAGTTCTTCGCTTTCTTGAGTAATGGCGGTTCAGCCTCTTCGTTGTCTTCCCTAATGCCATAATTCAATTTGAGCAACTTGTCAGATAAGGCCATATCCACCTCTTCAACCGGCTATTGCACATCGAAAGCTGGCCGATGCGAACCGCTAGGAAATCAATTGGCTCTTATTAGAAAAATAATAGGGCCGTGTCAAGAATGAACTTATATCAAGCCGTTAAAGTGAAAATCGCATTTCTGACTCCTTTCCCCTTCCCTTACTCCACCGCATAGAGCTCGACCAACCCGCTCTTGCCTTTCACCGGAGTCGCCGGCAATTCCCTGATAGAGAAATCCCCATTCAAAGCGGCTCTGGTAGCCGCTGTGATGAGGATTTCCGTCCCGAACTCCTTGTTCAGTCCCTGGACCCGCGAGGCCAGATTCACGGTGTCCCCGACAAGAGCGTAGGACAGACGCTCAGGGCTGCCGATGTTGGCGGCCAGAACCTCACCCGTGTGAATTCCTATGCCGTGAAACAGCGACGGAAATCCCCGCCGGTTCAACTCCCGGTTCACCCTTCTCAGGCGCTCTTTCATGTCCATGGCGGCTCTCACGGCCAAGACAGGATGGTCGTTTCGGTAAATGGGCGCGCCGAAGACGGCTTCGATCTCGTCCCCGATGTACTGAATCACCAGTCCATGGTGGTGATTGATGGCCTCGTCCATTTCTCTGAAGTAGCTGTTGATGACTTTCACGACCTCTTTGGGAGGCGTGGTTTCAACCAGGGGAGTGAAGTTCCGGAGGTCTGCAAACAGAACCGTCACCTGCCTGAGCTCGCCGTCCAGAGTGACTCTCCCCGAAAGGATTTCATCCCGTATCTCCTTGGAAACATACTTGCCGAAGACTTCTTTGATGAAGTCCCGCTCCTTGAGCCCTTCCGTCATCTCGTTGATCACATCCCCTGTGTAACCGATCTCGTCATTGGAAGTGACTCGAACTTTGTTCCCGAATTGGCCGTTCCTTACGCCTTGAAGCACCCGGACCGTCTCTTGCAGCGGGCGAGTCATGTTGCTGCTCACAAGAAAGACAAGCCAAATGCCGACACCCATGAAAATGAGCGTCTCTGAGATGATGGTTGTCTGCAGTTGTTCGAGGATTTCAACAGGATCACGACGGCTTTGAAACGAGCTGTGAACGGCGTAGAGGAAGGTGAGGAAAGGGATCAAATTGCAGGCAAAGAGAAAGGCCACCAGTCGGACACGGATCCGGATGCGAATGGTTCCCGGGGTCATGGAGAGGCCCCCTTCCGGAAATACGTGGGGGATGACCCTTCGTTGCATGACAAATTCAAAAACGAAAAAGGCGACCGTGGTCGTTATCAGGCCCGTATGGGAACTGAGAAGAAATGCCGTTTGCACCACAGGCCACCCCGCATCATAGGACCAGAAGACGGCCGAGTAGATGACGGCGGCAGCCAACCAGATCCCCATATCCAGGGCTATGAGAAAGAAGGGCTCGTTCAGAAGTCGCCGAAGTGCATCGCGTTTCTCTTTCTCATTCACCGGTCTCTGAAGAGAAGCGTTCCTGAGGTAGAAACGGATGGGTTTCTCATAGAGGACCGTCAGAACCAATGGCAGGAGAAAGGAACAGGGAAGAAACACCTGGTTGATCCGAAGCGCCAGTTGAGAGACCTCTGCGGTGGGCAGGCTGATGGTTCGACTTAGGAACACAACAACGCACACACCAATGGCGTTAGAAACTAGGTTCGCCAGCAGCATTGCATTTTTCACCCTCAAAAGTGCCCATTTTTTCATGGTGAGCTCCCCCACTTGATCTGGCAATGCGCAAATCCTTCCGCCTGCGAGACGCTTTCATAGATACCTTATTTTGTGCTATCCTGCCAACATCACTATTGCTCGGTTGAACGCCGCACTTCTCGACAGACATCGCCCGGCGCCTGGACTGCCCGAAGACTCCGAGGTTTGTTCTTGCACGTCATGCACGGATTCGGCTTGGTTTTGACCGTTTTGAATTGACAAAGATATCAATACTCTTAATTTCTTGGTAAATTTATATTCTATCAGCCCTCAACCTGGTTTTCTGGAGATGGAGTTATGAGCACCGTTCTCGAAAAATATCCGTTCCGCTGCGTGTTCAGTCTGAGACCCCTCATCGAGTTCTGGCGCCGTAATGTTGCCGCTAATCTTGAGCATGGGAGCTGCCTCGTGGAAGGCCTTGAAGCAAAACTTCAAAAAGCTCCAGAACTCCTCGAACCTATTGAAGATCTTATCGTCTTGGACCGGCACCAGGACCTGCTCAAGAGCCTGATGAGCCTGGTTTTTCCTCCGGCCTTCTGGAACACGGACATGGTGGGAGCTTTCGTACCTTTCAATCTCAGGCCGGTTTACACTTCCCCCTCTTTCAAGCGCCTCCTTCTGAATGACGACGGTTCCTTCAAAAGCATACCGCTTATGGGAGAAGAAAATTACCTCATGGGTCGTATCCTGAGGGCCTATTTCCTGATACTGAATAAGTACTACGGGATTCATCAGGACATAGACTACCCCATCATTCAGGTCGTTCCGGATCGGGAGACAGGACTGGATCTTTACCTCAGGATAAAACCCAATCTCCGCTTTATTGAAGTGAACCCCAAAGGCAAACTCAAAGAACTCACCGAAGAAGAGCGTGCAATAATTCTAGAAAACATGACAAACCTGACCGTTCTTCGGGAGATTCTGCCGCCCGAGAGCTTTGAATTCAGCGGATTCGGTTCTCTTTACGCCTTTGATGTGACCCAGTCTGAAATCATCTCCGCTCTGGAGAGAAGCCTTATCGATCAGGAGTCCATCTTCTCGAAGAGCGGTTTTCAGCTGCTCCAGCAAAAGCTCCGCACCCTGTTTCGTTGTCCCAGTCTCGTCGCCGGCCTCGCAGCGATCAAGGGCGAGCAGGTCATGCTCCTGAATGTGGGCTGTGATCTTTCCGACAGTTCTGTTTTTTCAGGGTCCTTGCACCTGCCCCTTGACGAATTTACAGGATCCTTCTATGAGCGGGCATTCCTGGAAAACAGGATTGTCGTTATCCGCGACCTCAAGGAGGAGACGCTTCACACCCGGGCTGAGGAAGCTGTTTTCCAGGGCGGCGCCCGATCGCTTCTCGTGGCACCCCTGACTTACCAGGGAAACATGATCGGGACCCTTGACATCGCTTCACCGAACCCAGGGCAATTCGGTCCCGAGGACATGATGTTGATGAGCCAGATCATTCCCCTGTTCGCCTTAGCCGTCAAAAGAGCCCTGGATGAAACGGATCATCAGATCCAGAGCGTGATCAAGCAAAAATGCACAGCCGTGCATCCTGCGGTGGAATGGCGATTCCAAGACGCGGCGTTTCATCATCTGGATAGAATCCGAATGGGACAGGTGTCCGATCTTGAACCGATCGTCTTTAGAGATGTTTACCCTCTCTATGCCATCTCAGACATTCGTGGATCTTCCGAAGAACGAAACCGGGCCGTGCAGAGTGATTTAGAAGAGCAGCTGGGTTCGGCTCTCAAGGTGATTCAACTGGCAAGCGAGGCAAGATCGATGCCTATTCTTCAAGAGCTGGGACACCGCCTGGGAAGACAGCTGGAACGGCTGCGTGCAGGCTTGAGCTCCGGAGATGAAACCTCCGTCATCAAGATGCTTAAGACAGACGTGGAACCCCTCTTTGTCCCCATTCAGGATTTCAGCCTGCAGGTCCGCCAGGCCATTGAAGGGTATCAGTTGGCTCTCGATGCCAGATTGGGTACCGTCTATCGCAAGCGCAGGGAATTCGAAGATAGCGTGTCGCTTCTCAACAAGCGCATCTCCCTGTATCTTGACCGCGAACAGATTGAAGCCCAATCTGTGTTTCCCCACTACTTCGAGAAGCACCAGACCGACGGGGTGGATTACCTGATTTACGTGGGAGCCAGCCTTAGCGAAAAAGGCGTGTTCAATGAACTGTACCTTGAAAACCTCAGGCTCTGGCAGCTCATGGTCTCCTGCGGAATTGCGTGGCATACGGAGCAGTTGAAGACCGAGCTCAAAGTGCCGCTTGAAACGGCTCACCTTGTTCTGGTCAATCACACGCCTCTTTCTATTCGTTTCCGATTTGATGAAAAGCGGTTTGATGTGGACGGCGCCTATGACGTCAGGCAGGAGATCATCAAATCACGGATTGATAAAGCCCTGGTGAAAGGCCGGCTAGAGCGCCTCACCCAGCCGGGCAAAATCGCGGTGATCTACACCCAGCCCCAGGAGGGAAGGGAGATCCGCCGGTACATCGATTTCTTACGCTCTCAAGGGTTTCTCAAAGGCGACACGGAACCCTTGGACGTGGAAGAGCTCCCCGGTGTGCAGGGGCTCAAAGCGCTGCGCGTAGAAATCGATCTGAACTCCCCCGTCATCTCGGAGCGCGTCAATCGAATGGCGAAGTGAACAAGTCAAGGGACAAAGTAGCAAAGGCACGAAGGGCACAAAACAGAAAGAATCCTCTGCTTTGTGCCTTTGTGCCTTTGTCCCTGTGTGCCTGTGATCACATTCCTTTGATCTTTGCGATATCCAGATCCTCGATCACGGTGATGCCTTTCGCCTTCATCTCGTCAAGAGCCTTTGCAGAAGTCTCAGGCGCCACGCCCTTGCTCAGGTTCTTCACCATGATGACTTTATATCCCGCGGCTGCCGCGTCAATGGCCGTCGCCTTCACACAGTAATCCGTGGCAATGCCGTAGACCACGACTTTCTTGATGCCGGCCTTCTTCAGGATCTTGTCCATGTCGGTCTTTTTCCCGCCGTCATCCTGGAATCCGGAGTAGCTGTCAAACTGGGCATCCATGCCCTTCTTGACAACGGCCTTGAAGAGCTTCTTGTCCAGAAGAATCTCCGCACCAGGGGTGTTCTGCACGCAGTGGGGAGGCCATAGGACCTGGTCTTTTCCATGGAGCTTGATCACGTCAAAAGGCTTTTTCCCTTGATGGTTGGCGGCAAAGGAGGCATGGGTCGCAGGATGCCAGTCCTGTGTCGCGTAGATGGGGAAACCGGCCGCTTTGAGCTTGGCTGTGGCGTCTGTCACCGACTTGACATAAGCATCGTCGGTTCCTTCAACGGCCAGAGAACCCTTCTTGGCTTTGGTGAAGTCTCCCTGGAGATCCACCACGATGATCGCCATGTCCATTGCCTTCTTGGCTGCCGCCTTGGCCGGTTCCTTGGCTTGTTTAGCTGTCTGTGCCATGGCCATTCCTCCGAAAGCCAATGTGACGAACAACACCCCGATCAGAACCTTGAATCCCCAATTCTTCATACGCCACCTCCAGAATGAAAGTTGATAAAAAACATTCCCTAGAGCCAGAAATAACGGATTGATTCTCTTTTGATAATTTTATACTGCCTTGAGCGAGGGAAAGTCAAGAGGTCGCCCGTGAAGCTCACTGTGCCGCTATTCTTCGCGGGCCATGGTGATGGCACCCTTGGGACAGACGAAGGCACAGATCCCGCAGCCTTTGCAGAAATCGTAATCGATTTCAATGTGGCCGGTCTGCTCGTTTCGCGTGATGCACAGGTCAGGGCAAAAATATCGGCACAGGTCGCAGCTGCGGCAGAAATTGTTTCCAAGGCACCGGCTTGCCTCCATGACCGCCGTCTCCTCGTCAAGCCCGGGTTTGACCTGATTCAGATCTTTGGCATGCTGCTCTTGGTGCCGGCGTTTGATTTTCAATTCACAGGGTTCAGCCATTGTTACTTCCTTCATCTCACCACAGAGGCACCCCTCTTCCCTCTGTGTCTCTGTGGTGAATCACTTTTCTTTTGATTGCAAATACCGATCTACAGCCTGGGCCGCTTTCTTGCCGCTCGCCATGGCTTCAATCACCGTTCCGGCTCCGTTGACAAAATCCCCTGCGGCGAAAACTCCATCCACATTGGCCTGCAGCGTCTCCCGGTCAATGGACAGAGTCTTGTTTCCGGATGCAAGCCCGCCGGTCACCGGCCCATAGTCCGCTTCCTGTCCCACGGCAGGAATAACCGTATTGGCTTCGATCACGAACTCCGATCCCTCCACCGGTACAGGCCGTTTCCTTCCGGAATGATCCGCTTCCCGGAGTTCCGTCTTGAGACATTCAAGACCCTTCACCCTGCCCCCCGAAACCAGCATCTTCTTCGGGGCGGTGAGGAACTCTACCCGGACTCCCTCCCGCAGGGCCTCCTTGATCTCTTCCCTGTCCGCAGGCATCTCTTCAAAGCTTCGTCTGTAAAGGATGGTGACCTTGGCTCGGCTTTTTCGAAGAGCAGAACGGGCCGTGTCCACTGCGGCGTTTCCGCCCCCAATCACCAGAATCTGGCTGCCCAGAGCGACGTCCCTTTCGTCACTGCATGCTTTCAGGAAATCGAGACAGTCCAGAACCCCTCGATGCCGATCTTCATTTTCAATGTGCAGCTTCAGGCTTTTCTGAGTTCCGGTTGCGACAATCACGGCATTGGCGCCATTCCTTTGGAGCCCAGATATCTTCACGTCAGCGCCGAAGTGCATCCCTGTTTTAATCGTGACGCCCATCTTTCTGATGTAGTCGATGTCTCTCTGCAGAATCTCCCTGGGCAGCCGAAAGGCGGGAATGGCCCATGCCAGCAGCCCACCCGCTTCCCGGTAGGACTCGATGATCTCCACCTCATAGCCCATCCTGGCAAGCTCATGACCGGCGGCCAGACCCGAAGGCCCGGAACCTATGATCACCACCTTTTTTCCTTTGGGCTTGCCCACGCTGGGCGGGTTGAGCCGGCCGTCATCATAGTCCGTGACAAATCTCTTCAAGGACCTGATCGACAGGGGATCATCCACCCGACCTCTGGTGCAAGCGCTCTCGCAGGGATGGTGGCACACATACCCGCAGACCGACGGAAGCGGATTGGCTTCGCGGATCAGTTCGAGAGCTTCCCCATAGCGCCCTTCCGCAATGAGCCTCATGTAGCCGCGCACATCCTGGCGCACCGGGCACGCGGCCTGGCAATGGGGAAGGTCAAAGACTTTTGTGACATTGATCCTGGGTTCCGGATCTGAATGAGAATACAGTTTTCCCCTGAGGCTGTCGGGTTCATACCGGAAGTCAGGGATCGCCTCTGCCGGACAAGCCTTGAGGCACACGCCGCACGTCTCGCAGCGGTTGTAATCAATCACGGGTTTGTGGGTTCTTCCTTCGACAGGCATAGATCACTCGATACTGGTTACTGGATTCTGGATACTGGATGCTGGTCTCTCATTCTATCTTCTTGTATGAAACTTAACCTGGACGGAACAGCGAACCGCAGAATTCCGAAGGGTTTTTCGCTTCGACATTCGACATTCCTTGTTCGATATTCGATATTCTTTTCTTGAGGTTTCCTGTCCGATCAAACTGGCCGCCTCAGCGGCGAGCGGCTAGGCTGTATTCTGTATTCTTCTCTTCGCCAACTTTAGGCATTTTAGGCACTTTAGCTCACTTTAGGCACTTCTTGACCTAGACGATAGCCTAATTCCAGCGCCCTGACATTCAGGTCCCTGAAGCGAGCAGACACATTTTCAGTGATCGCCGCGATCAACGCTTGTTTCGTGACCATTCCTGTGACCGCCGCGGCGGCTCCCAGGATCACGATGTTCGCCGACTGCTTTTGGTTCAATTCTTTGATCGCCTGAGATGTGGCTGCGACGCCGATTTGCACCACTTTGTCTATAGCTCGAGGGGCAACCGTCTCATCGTCGTAGATAATGACTGCCCCTTCAGCCAGTTCCTCAGTGTACTGGTTGTAGGCCGTCTGAGCCATGGTGACCAGTACGTCGGCTTCAATCACATGCGGGTACACAATCGGCCCCTCTGAAATGACCACATCCGAGCGTGCGGAACCGCCCCTGGCCTGGGCTCCGTAAGAGCTCGCCCCGGCCACCCATTTCCCGTCCTTGGTGGCGGCATGTCCCAGGATCGTGCCTGCCAGCACCACGCCCTGGCCCCCGAACCCGCTGATCCTGACTTGCTTCGACTCACCCATGGATGAATTCCCCCGTGACGATCTTGTCCTTCAAGGCCTCTCCGCTCAGGCGTTCGACCTCTTCCACGGGAATGCAGGACTCCATCAGCGTCTTCAGCATGTCGGTTGGAGCATCGTATCGGTTTCTCCTTCCGAACTGTGTCGGGCAGGGAGACAGCACTTCAACAAAGGTGAATCCCTTTGTGCTCATGGCTTTCTTTATCGCTTCTTTCAGAGAAACCACTTGAGTCACGGAATAACGGGCCACATAAGAGGCTCCTGCAGCCTGAACGAGCTTGCACAGGTCAAAAGGCCGGTAAATGTTGCCCTCCACGCTCGTGGCCGTTGAAGCTCCGAGGGGCGTGGTCGAAGCCACCTGGCCGCCGGTCATGCCGTAGATCATGTTGTTGGCGCAGATCACGGTCATATCCATATCTCGCCGGGCCGCATGAATGAGATGATTCCCTCCGATGGAGGTGAGATCCCCGTCCCCGCTGATCACCACCACCTTGAGCTCCGGATTGAACATCTTGGCTCCGGTGGCAAAGGCAAGGGCACGGCCGTGAAGGGTGTGAAGTGTGTCTGCGTTGAAGTTGGGGCTGGGGATCCAGGCAGCGCAACCGATGCCCGAGACGAAGAGCATTTTGTCCATGGGCAGCTTCAGCTCGTCGATAGCACGAAGAATCGCATTCATCAGGATCCCGTGCCCGCAACCCGGGCAGAAAGGCGTAGACTTGACATCTGAACGTAGATAGGCTTCCAGGTCTCTTGCCATTATAAAAGACTCCTCACTTCCTCCACGATGGTGTGAGGGTGAATGATCTCCCCATCGGTCTGACAGTAGGAAACGACATCGCAGCCGGCATACTTCTGAATCTCACCGGCGATCTGGCCTCGGTTCATTTCAGGGACAAGGATTCTTTTGGCTTTTCTCCCCAGGTCCCGAACAAGCTCTTCTGCAAAGGGCCAGATGGTCTTGAGCCGCAACAGCCCCACCCTCTTCCCGTCCTTGCGAAGCGCCTGCACCGCGAACAGGGCGCTTCTTGCCGTGAAGCCGTAGCTGACCACCACCACCTCTGCATCATCGAGCGAGTGAGCCTCGTTTTGAATGATGCTTTCCCTGTGCTTCAGAATCTTGTTGTTGATGCGGACCACGAGTTTTTCATGGGCCTTGCCGTCATCCGTCTTCCGGATTCCCACGTCATTGTGGGTCGAGCCTGTGACCAGCAGTCTTTCACCCTCTCCGAAAGCCGGCATAGGCGGCACCCCGTCGTCCTCCGGCGTTCCGAAGGGAGGGGCTCCCTTCTTCTTGAGCCGGTTCACAATCTTCAGCCTGGGTTTGACATCCATCCTTTCCCTGAGATGGCCGACCGCTTCTTCGGCCATGACGAAGACGGGGACCCGGTACTGCTCCGCCAGATTGAAGGCCTCGATCGCCTGGTCGTACATCTCCTGCACGGACCAGGGTGAGAGGGTGATCACCTGATAATCCCCATGAGATCCCCACTTGGCCTGCATGTGATCGCCGCTTCCGACTCTTGTAGCCTGTCCTGTTCCAGGGCCAGCTCTTTGCACGTCCACAATCACCAGGGGGGTCTCTGTGAATGCGGCGTAGCCAATCGCTTCCTGCATGAGGCTGAAACCAGGGCCTGCTGTAGCGGTCATGGCCTTGGCCCCGGCCCACACCGCACCGATCACGGAGCAGATGGAGGCGATCTCGTCTTCCATCTGCATGAAGACCCCGCCGACCTCTTTGAGCCGAACGGCAATCCGCTCCATGATCTCGCTTGAAGGCGTGATGGGGTAGCCGCCGTAGTACCGGCAGCCAGCGGCTATGGCCCCTTCGGTCGCCGCTTCATTGCCGGAAAAATAATAACTCCCCGCGGGGAGTGTGCTCTCTATTTCCTGAACACTCATAGGTTGATTGCTCATTCCTCTTTGAATGAAACAACCATAGAAAAAACCTGCCGTCCAGTCAAGAAAGAACAGGCCAGAAAAACGACCCCTCTCCCAGTGGAGCCCCACGGGCAGAAAACTTCCTCTCCAATCAAGGCCCTGCCCACAGGCTCTTGTGGCCGCCCATTTCAGGTCCTGTCCTGTGACTAAGAAGAACAGGCCGCTGTTCGGGTAGACCTCCCATTGCACTAATGAACCCGGAATTGAGCTACAGAACAGATACCTGTAACCAGACGAAGTCAAGATCTGTCAGACGTATCGCAGGTCCTTGAGGCAGATGATATCCTATAGGTTTAAGTAGTTATCTCAGGGAACCTCAGGATGAAAATGCTATCTATTCCAATCGAGTCATTTCCCTGAAAACGTGAGAGGAACCCTCGCTTGATTTCCGGCTTCCGATCGCAATCGGGACCCCAGCCTTTCCAGTTAAATTCTTCTTGAGCACGGGGGACCTCCTGAAAGGGGCAATCCTTTTAGCCCCCGGCTATGTTACATCACCGACTCCCCCCGCGCCCTTTTGCCAG
>Ga0209450_10001024_pt1 | contig 14114 bp, 11 predicted proteins | sample FrelakmetLWP11LW_FD_187149 | JGI IMG/M metagenome (GOLD analysis project Ga0209450, IMG submission 187149) | Freshwater lake sediment microbial communities from the University of Notre Dame, USA, for methane emissions studies - LWP11 LW (SPAdes)... | ecosystem: Environmental > Aquatic >...
CATCGGGCGCCCACACAAGTCACCTGCGCACACTGTCAGAGAACCTCGCCCTCAAACCGCCTTTCGCGGACCGGCTCAGCGCCGTAGGGAGCCGCGCACTATACCAGCCTTTCGAAGGCCGTCAACAGCGCGGCGGATGATTGGTCAGGGTTTGCCCACCCGCTCCGGCAAGGCCGCGCCGCGCCGGCCCGCATGCGTTCGTTAGAAACGCGTTAACCCTCTGATTCTGCGCGATTCCCCTTTGACGCCTGTTCGCGTCGGGGGCTACGCTGCGGGCCGCATTGTCCGGAGTCGTAGCGTTGGATTCCACGCCGCCCCCCTTTGATCCGCGCGCCGCCGCGCTGCGCCGGCCTTCGATGCGCCGCCAGGCGCATGGCCGGCATTGGCGGGCGCATCGCGCCCGCAGCGAGTGGGCCGCGGCCGGTGCGTTCGCGACGGCGCCGATCCGGTGGCAAGGCGAACGCCTGATGCTGCTGCTGTTGGGCGCGGTGGTCGCGTTCCTGAGCTTCGTGGTGGCGCCCGGCTGGGCGTCGGTGGCGCGCGAGGGTGCGGGATCGACCGCCGAATCGCTGGTCCCGCTCGCAATCGCCTTGCCGTCGGTGCCGCCCGTGCCACCGACGGCAGCGCCTGCCGCGGAGGCGATCCAGTGGACGACGCGCACCGTCGAGCGCGGGCAGACCCTGGGCGCGCTGTTCGCCAGCGAGGGACTCCCGGCCGCGCTGCTGCATCGCATCCTGGAATCATCGCGGCACCGCGACGCGCTGGTCCGCATCCGCCCGGGGCAAGAGTTCGGCTTTCTTCGCGCCAGCGACGGCTCGCTGACGGCATTCCGCTTCGACCCGAGTGACGCGGAACGGGTGGTGGTGCGCATCGATGGCGGGGCGCTGCGCGAAGAGGTCGAACAACGGGTGCTCCAGCGACGCGTCGCGACGGCATCCGGGCGGATCGAGCACTCGCTGTTCGCGGCGGCCGATGCGGCCGGCGTTTCGGACGCCACGATCATGCAGCTCGCCAACGTGTTCGGCTACGACGTCGATTTCGCGCAGGACCTGCGCCGTGGCGACGAGTTCGCGCTGATCTACGAGCAGGTCTACCAGGAAGGCGAGAAGCTGCGCGACGGCGCCATCCTCTGCGCGGTGTTCGTCAACGACGGCCGGCGCCACGTGGCGATCCGCTTCGAGCTCGGCGACGGGCGTTACGACTACTTCGATCTCGACGGGCGCAGCCTGCGCAAGGCGTTCCTGCGCACGCCAGTCGAGTTCAGCCGCATCTCGTCGCGCTTCAGCGCGGGGCGCATGCACCCGGTGCTGGGCCGCATGCGCGCGCACCGCGGCGTCGACTACGCGGCACCGACCGGCACCCCGATCCGCGCCGCAGGCGACGGCAAGGTCGTGTTCCGCGGCTGGCAAGGCGGGTACGGCAACGTGGTCATCCTCGAACATGGCGGCCGCTACACCACGCTCTACGGGCACATGTCGCGCTTCGCGTCCGATGTCCGCGTCGGCGGGCGGGTGCGCCAGGGGCAGACGATCGGCTTCGTCGGCATGACGGGCCTCGCGACCGGGCCGCACCTGCACTACGAGTTCCGGGTCGGCGGCGCGCACCGCGATCCGCTGACGGTGGACCTGCCGAAGGCGGATCCGCTCGGCGGTCGCGATCTGCAGCGCTTCCGCGCCGTCAGCGCCCCGATGCTGGCGCAGCTGGAACTGCTGGGCGCACGCGACGCCGTCGCGTCGCGCTGATCCGCGCATGGCGCCGCGCGAGCGCCTCTACCTCGGGTTGATCTCGGGCACCAGCGCCGATGCGATCGACGCTGCGCTGCTGTGCTTGGAGCCGGTTCCACGCGTGCTGGCAGCGCGCGCCTTCGACTACCCGGCAGCCGTGCGCACCCAGGTGCTGGCGCTTTCGCGGGGCCGCGCCGAAACCACCCTGGAGGCGGTCGGCGCGCTCGACGTCGCCGTCGGCAGGGCGTTCGCCGATGCCGCCAACGCGCTGTTGCGCGAGGCCGATGTCCCGGCCGCGGCGGTGGCTGCGATCGGCAGCCATGGACAGACCATCCGCCACCGGCCACGTGCCGAGCCGGCATTCACGATGCAGATCGGCGACCCATCCACGATCGCCGAGCGCACAGGCATCGCGACGGTGGCCGACTTCCGCCGCCGCGACGTGGCCGCCGGCGGCGAGGGCGCACCGCTCGCCCCGGCCTTCCACGCCGCAGTGCTGCGCGCGCCCGGCGAATCCCGCGCGGTGCTCAACCTCGGCGGGATCGCCAACCTCACCCTGTTGCCGGCCGATCCGGCGGCGCCGGTGATCGGCTTCGACACCGGGCCGGCGAACTGCCTGATGGACGCCTGGAGCGCGCGCCACCTCGGCCATGCCCGCGACGACGGCGGCCGCCTGGCCAGCGCAGGGACAGTGGACGCGGCGGCCTTGGCGCGCTGGCTCGAAGAACCTTTCTTCGCGCTGCCCCCGCCGAAGAGCACGGGGCGCGAGGAGTTCGACCTCGACTGGCTCGATGCGCGGGGTCCGCTGCCCGACACGCCGGCGGACGTGCTCGCGACCTTGGCGGACCTCAGCGCGCAGAGCGTGGCCCGGGCGCTGCGCGCGCACGCGCCAGACGCACGGCTCGTGATCGCCTGCGGCGGTGGCGTGCACAACGCGTTCCTGATGGAGCGGCTGCAGGCGGCGTTCGGCCCGGTGGCGCTGGAGACCACCGCCGAGCACGGCATCGACCCCGATTTCGTCGAGGCCGCGCTGTTCGCGTGGCTCGCGCGCGAGCGGCTGGACGGGCGCCCCGGCAACCTGCCATCGGTCACCGGGGCGAAGGGGCCGCGGGTGCTGGGCGCGATCTATCCGCCCTGAGGCGGCCGACCCCGCGCGCGACGCGGATCAGTCGATGTCGAGGAACGAGCGCAGTTGCTCCGAGCGGCTCGGATGGCGCAGCTTGCGCAGCGCCTTTGCCTCGATCTGGCGGATGCGCTCGCGGGTGACGTCGAACTGCTTGCCGACCTCTTCCAGCGTGTGGTCGGTGTTCATGTCGATGCCGAAGCGCATGCGCAGCACCTTGGCCTCCCGCGGGGTGAGGCCCGCGAGCACGTCGCGCACGGTCTCCTGCAGGCCGGTGCCGGTGGCGGCGTCGACCGGGGACTCGATGCTGGTGTCCTCGATGAAGTCGCCGAGGTGGCTGTCCTCGTCGTCGCCGATCGGCGTCTCCATCGAGATCGGCTCCTTGGCGATCTTGAGCACCTTGCGGATCTTGTCCTCCGGCATCTCCATCTTCTGCGCCAGTTCCTCCGGGGTGGGCTCGCGGCCCATCTCCTGCAGCATCTGGCGGCTGATGCGGTTCAACTTGTTGATCGTCTCGATCATGTGCACCGGGATACGGATGGTGCGCGCCTGGTCGGCGATCGAGCGGGTGATGGCCTGGCGGATCCACCACGTGGCGTAGGTCGAGAACTTGTAGCCGCGGCGGTACTCGAACTTGTCGACCGCCTTCATCAGGCCGATGTTGCCCTCCTGGATGAGGTCCAGGAACTGCAGGCCGCGGTTGGTGTACTTCTTAGCGATCGAGATCACGAGGCGCAGGTTGGCCTCGACCATCTCCTTCTTGGCCTTGCGCGCCTTGGCCTCGCCGATCGACATCGCGCGGTTGATCTCCTTGATCTCCGGCAGCGACAGGAACAGCACCTTCTCGTGCTGCAGCAGGCGCTCCTGCTCGGCCTGCACGTCGGCCTTGCAGGCCTTCATGTGCGCGGCCCACTTGGTCTTCTTGCGGCCCTCGTTGTCGCACCAGCGGACGTTGGTCTCGTTGCCGGGGAAGGCCTTGAGGAAGTCCTTGCGCGGCATGCGGCCCTTCTTGAGGGCGATGTCCATGATCGCGCGCTCGTGGTGGCGCAGCGTGTTCACGACGTCGCGCAGCTTGCGCACCATGCCGTCGATCATGATCGCCGGCAGCTTGAGCTTGAGGAACTCCTCGGCCATGGTGGCGCGGACCTTCTGCGTCTTGCGGTCCTCGGGGCCGTTCTTCTTGTACTGCGCCTGGAACTTCCCGTAGTATTCGCGCAGCAGGTCCATGCGTCGCTTGACCTCGGCCGGATCGGGGCCGGTGTCCACCGCGGTCTCGCCGTCCTCGCTCTCCTCAGCCGCACCGGCGACGGGTTCCACTTCCTCCTTGAGCATCTCCTCGGTGATCGGCTCCTCGGCCTGCTCCATGTCGGTGAAGCCGGTGAGGAACTCGCTCATGCGCTTCTTGCCGTCCAGGTGCTGCTCGTACTCGTCGAGCAGGATCTGGATCGACCACGGGAACTGGGCGAGCGAGTTCTGGACCTGGTTCAGGCCCTCCTCGATGCGCTTGGCGATCGCGATCTCGCCCTCGCGGGTGAGAAGCTCCACCGTGCCCATCTCGCGCATGTACATGCGCACGGGATCGGTGGTGCGGCCGGTTTCCTCGACCGCGGTCAGCACGGCGACCGCTTCCTCGGTCGCGGTGTCGTCGTTGTCGGTGGCCGCCGCGGCCTCGTTCATGAGCAGCGACTCTGCGTCGGGTGCCTCCTCGTGCACCTCGATGCCCATGTCGTTGATCATGGTGATGATGTCTTCCAGCTGCTCGGGATCGACGATGTCGTCCGGCAGGTGGTCGTTCACTTCGGCATACGTCAGGAACCCTTGCTCCTTCCCCTTGGTGATGAGTTGCTTGATCTCGGACTGCTGCTGGGTCTGGAGCGGATTGGCGGCCATCGGGGAATCCTGCGAAAGCGAGTGGGGCAGTATAGGCGGGGTGTCAAGGAACCCTAAGTCCTTGATTCTTCAGTGCGCCCCGGCGTCGTCTGGGCGAAGGTGGGGGCACGGCGCGCGCATCCCAAGGCAGCGCGACGCGCCCGGATCACCAAGTCTCCTGTATCAGGAAACGAGAAACACCCGCCGATTCCGTCATCGCGCGGCTCAGGCCTCGAGTCGCAAGGTCACCGGGCCGTCGTTCACCAGGTGGACGCGCATGTGGGCGCCGAAGCGTCCGGTCGCGACCTCGCCGTGCGCGGCGCGCGCGCTGGCCACGAGGTGGTCGAACAGGCGCCGGCCGAGCGCCGGCTCGGCCGCGCTGCTGAAACTCGGGCGCATGCCTTTGCGGGTGTCGGCGGCGAGCGTGAACTGCGACACCAGCAGAAGGCCGCCGCCGAGGTCGCGCAGCGAGCGGTTCATTCGGCCCTCGCCATCGTCGAACACCCGGTAGCCGAGCAGGCGTTCCAGCAGCCGCTCGGCGCGGGCCTCGGTGTCGCCGGGCTCGACGGCGACCAGCGCCAGCAAACCGGCGCCGATCGCGCCGACCACCTCGCCGTCGACCACCACGCGGGCTTCGGTGACACGCTGGATGAGCGCAATCATGCGATGCAGGCTCCTCGACCCGTGGCGCCATGCTGCCCGATCGCGGCGGCGCGATCCACGGGCCTGCGCCGCGCGCGGCCTGCCCGTAGAATCGCGCGATGCCCTGGAACGTCCGCCTGCTGCGCTGGGTCCTGCGCCTCGGCGCGCGGCTGCCGCTGCGCGTGCTGCAGGCCGTCGGCGCGGCGCTCGGCCCGCTGGCGCACTGGCTGGGTGCCCGCGAATACCGGGTGGCGAAGAAGAACGTGGAGCTGTGCTTCCCCGGACTCGATGCCGCGGATCGGGCGCGCTTCGTCGACCGGTCCCTGTCGCACACCGGCCGGGGACTGGCGGAACTGGCCTGGCTGTGGGGCGGCGACCCGGCGCGCGCGCTGTCGACGATCCGCGCGGTGCACGGGCGCGCGCACCTGGATGCCGCACTGGCCGGCGGCCGCGGCGTGCTGCTGGCCGCGCCGCACCTCGGCCAGTGGGAGTTGCTCAACCTCTGGCTGTCGACGGTCGCGCCGCTGACCATCCTGTACCGCGTGCCGCAGCGCGCCGAGTATGAGCCGCTGCTGGTCGGCGCGCGCGGTGCGCTCGGTGCCGAGGCGGTACGCGCGGAGGCCGCCGGCGTCCGCCTGTTGTTCCGACGCCTCAAGGAAGGCCGGCTGGTCGGGATCCTGCCCGACCAGCGCCCGAAGGGCGGCGAAGGCGTGGAGGCCCCGTTCTTCGGCCGGCCGGCGATGACCATGACCCTGCTGTGCCGGATGGCCCACAAATCCGGCGCGGCGGTCGTATTCGGCTTCGCCGAACGCCTGCCGCGCGGCGAGGGCTTCGCCCTGCACTTCCTGCCCGCGGAGCCGGCGGTCGCCGACGGCGACCCGGCGACCGCGGTGGCGGCGATGAACCGCGGCATCGAGGCCTGCGTACGGCTGGCGCCGGAGCAATACCAGTGGACCTACAAGCGGTTCAGTTTCCGCGGCGACGGCGACGACGGTCCCGACCCGGTGTACGGGAAGTGGAAGCGCTCGCGCCACGCCGGCAAGCCTGCCGGCGGCTGAGTCAGCCGGCCGCTGGCGCGAGCCGGCGCAGGAAGACCTGCATTTCGCGCAGCGCCTGGGTGTCGCCGCGCGTGCGGGCGGCCTCGATGCCGCGCGTCCACGCGCCGGCCGCGCCGGCCGGATCGTCGAGCGCGCGGCACGCCTCGCCGAGCCGCTTCCACGCCGCGGAGTAGGCCACGTCCGCCGTGACCGCGGCCTCCAGCTCGATCCGCGCGGCGGCGGCATCGCCGGCCTTCAGCAGGGCGTCGCCGAGCGCGAAGCGCAGCAGCGCGCCGTCGCGCGGCCCGCCGCGCTGCGCGCGCAGGCGCTCGATCATCGACGCCGCGTTCATTCGCGCCAGAACGCGGCAGTGAACAGGACCAGCACGGTGAAGATCTCGAGTCGGCCGAGCAGCATCGCGAACGAGCAGATCCAGACCCCGACGTCGCTGACGTCGCGGAAGCTCGCGGCGACCACGCCGAGACCGGGACCCATGTTGTTGATGCAGGTGGCCACGGCTGAGAACGCGGAGAGCAGGTCGAGACCGGTGGCCGCGAGGGCGAGCGTCATCACGGTGAAGCAGGCGACGTACAGCGTGCAGAAGCCGGTGACCGCCGCGAGCACCGCCCCGGACACCGTGGTGCCGCCGAGCTTGACCACGAATCGTCCGCGCGGGTGCACCAGCTGCGCGATCTCGCGCAGCCCCTGGCGGAACAGCAGCATGATGCGCACCACCTTCATGCCGCCGGAGGTGGACCCCGAGCAGCCTCCGACGAAGCCGATCAGGATCAGCAGCAGCGGCGCGTAGCCCGGCCAGTTGGCGAAGCCGGTGGTGGTGAAGCCGGTGGTGGTGATGTTGGACACCAGTTGGAAGGTGGCGTGGCGCAGGCTCTCGACCAGGCCCGGGAAGGCGCCGTGGGCCCAGATCGCCAGGCCGATCGCGAGGCTCGCGCCGACCACGATGCCGAAGTAGGCGCGCGCCTCGGGATCGCCGAAGTAGACCGCCGCGCTGGCGTGCCGCCAGGCGAGGAAGTGCATCGCGAAGTTGATCCCGCCGAGGAACATGAACAGGGTCGCGATGGTCTCCAGCAGCGGCGACTGGAACTGCCCGAAGTTGGCGTCGTAGTTGCCGAAGCCGCCGGTGGCGATGGTGGCGAAGGCGTGGGTCACGGCGTCGAACGCGTTCATGCCGCCGATCCAGTAGGCCAGCGCGCAGGCGGCGTTGAGGCCGACGTAGACCAGCCACAGCGCCTTTGCCGTCTCGGCGATGCGCGGCGTGAGCCGCGTGTCCTTAATCGGCCCGGTGGATTCGGCGCGGAACAGCTGCGAACCGCCGATGCGCAGCATCGGCAGGATGGCCACCGCCAGGATCACGATGCCCATGCCGCCGAGGAAGTGCAGGCTCTGGCGGTAGAACAGCAGGCTGCGCGGCAGTTGCTCGATGCCGACCAGCACGGTCGCACCGGTGGTGGTCAGGCCCGAGACCGATTCGAAGTAGGCGTCGGTGTAGCTGAGCGCGGTCGGGCCCAGCACGAAGGGCACGGCGCAGGCCGCGCTGACCATGCACCAGGTCAGGGTCACCACCAGGAAGCCGTCGCGCAGGCGCAGCTCCTCGCGCCGGTTGCGCACCGGCAGCCAGAGCAGGAACCCCGCCGCGAGGCACAGCAGCAGGCTCTCGGCGAACACGTCGAGGATGCCGTCGTCGTACCACCACGACAGCGCCATCGGCACCAGGTTGACCACGCCCGACAGCGCGATCACCGCGCCGACGATCCGCTGCACGACCAAGATGCGCACGGCGGATCAGGCCAGCGAAGCGTCGGCGCGGAACAGCAGTTCGACCTTCTTCAGCTGCCGCTTGTCGGTGAGCAGCAGGATCAGGTGGTCGTTCGGCTCGATCACCACGTCGTGGTGGGCGATCAGCAGCTGCTCGCCGCGCACGATGCCGGCGATGGTGGTGGCGGGCGGCAGCTCGAGTTCCTCGATCGCCCGGCCCACCACGTTGGACGTGCGGCGGTCGCCGACCGCGACCGCCTCGATCGCCTCGGCCGCGCCGCGGCGCAGGGAGTGAACGCGAACCATGGTCCCGGCGCGGATGTGGGTGAGCAGGGCCGACAGCGTGACCTGCTGCGGGCTGATCGCGATGTCGATCAGCCCGCCCTCGACGAGCTCCGCGTACGCGGGACGGTTGATCAGGCTCAGCACGCGCTGGCAGCCGAGTCGCTTGGCCAGCATCGCCGACAGGATGTTGGCCTCGTCGTCGTTGGTCAGCGCGCAGTAGACGTCGGTCTGGTCGATGTTCTCCTCGCGCAGCAGGTCCTCGTCGGCGCAGTCGCCGACCAGCACGATGGAGTTCTGCAGGTCCTCGGCCAGCTTCTTGGTGCGCTCGCGCGAGCGCTCGAGGATCTTCACGCTGTAGCTGCCTTCGAGCATCTTCGCCAGCGAGCGGCCGATGTTGCCGCCGCCGGCCAGGAACAGGCGCCGCGCGGGGCGTTCGACCTTGCGCAGCTCGCTCATCACGGTGCGGATGTCGCGCCGGTCGGCGAGGAAGAACACCTCGTCGTCGACCTCGATGACCGTGTTGCCCTCGGGCATGATCGAGCGCCCGTGGCGGAAGATCGCCGCCACCCGCGCGTCGACCGTCGACGGCAGGTGGTTGCGCAGTTCCTTGATCGGGTGGTGCACCAGGGCGCCGCCCTCGCGGGCGCGCACCGCGACCAGCTGCGCGCGGCCCTCGGCGAAGTCGAGCACCTGCAGGGCGCCCGGGTATTCGATCAGGCGCTGGACGTGGCGGCAGACCAGTTGTTCGGGGCTGATCACCACGTCGATCGACGATCGTCCGCGGCCGATCAGCTCGGGATGCGCGAGGTACTCCGCCTCGCGCACGCGGGCGATCTTGGTCGGCGTGCGGAACAGCGCGTCGGCGACCTGGCAGGCGATGATGTTGGTCTCGTCGGAGTTGGTCACCGCGATGATCAGCTCGGTGTCCTCCGCGCCGGCCTGCGCCAGCACCGACGGGTGGGACGCATGGCCGACCACGGTGCGCAGGTCGATCTTCTCGGCCAGTTCGCGCAGCTTGGGCAGGTTGGTGTCGACCACCGTGATGTCGTTGTCCTCGGAGGCGAGCGCGGCCGCGACCGAGGTGCCGACGGTGCCGGCGCCGAGGATGAGGATCTTCACGGCCGCAGGCTGCCGTGGCGGGGCGAGGAGGTGGTGATCATGGGCGGCGGTGCGGCCGTGCGCGATCCCCAGAAACGATGATGCCCGCTCGCGCGGGCATGGTGGCGTCCGGGTCGGGCGCTGGCGGCGGCGGCGGTCTCGGTGTCAGTTCCCCTGCGCGCCGCCGTCCCGTGCCGCGCCGCGGATGTCGATCTCGAGATCGCGCAGTTTGCGGTACAGGTGGGTGCGCTCCATGCCGGACATCATAGCAAGCTTGCCGACGCTGCCCTGCGCTTCCTTGAGCAGCCGGGTCAGGTAGGCGCGCTCGAAGGCGTCGCGGGCCTCGCGCAGCGGCAGGCCGAAGTCGATCTCGAAGGCACCGCCGGCGACCGCGCGGCGCGGCGCGGCGGCGCCGGCCTGCCCCAGCACCGCCTCGACCTCGGCGAGGTCGACGTCGCCGCTGCCGCCGAGGATCAGCAGCCGCTGCACGAGGTTGCGCAGTTCGCGCAGGTTGCCCGGCCAGGCGTGCTGGCGCAGGCGGTTCTGCGCGGCGGTCGAGAAGCGCCGGTACGGCAGGCCGTCGCGGCGCGCGAACTGCTCGGCGAAGGCCTCGACCAGTTCGGGCACGTCGTCGGCGCGCTCGCGCAGCGGCGGCACGCGCAGGGGCAGGACGTCGAGCTGGTAGCGCAGGCCCTCGTCGAAGCGGCCCGCCGCCGCGGCCTCGCCGAGGTCGGCCGCGCTCGCGGCGACCACCCGCAGGTCGATCGCCACCGGCACGGCGGCGCCGGCGCGCGTGAGGCCGCCGGCTTCCAGCACGCCCGCCAGCGCGCGCTGCGCGTCGGGTTCGAGCTGCTCGATGCCGTCGAGGAACAGCACGCCGCCTTGCGCGGCGTCCAGCAGGCCATAGGACACGCCGCGCAAATCCTCGGTGCCGAACAGCGCGGCCGAGGCCCCGCTGCGCGGCAGGGCGCCGACGGCGACGCGCACGAAGGGGCCCTGGCGGCGTGGCCCGCGCGCGTGCAGCCAGCGCGCGAGCGCCTCCTTGCCGGTGCCGGGCTCGCCGTGGATCAGCACCGGCGCGTCGGTGGCGGCCGCGCGTTCGAGCTGGGCCTTGAGGGCCTGCATCGCACGGCCCGCGCCGACCGGCTCGGCCGAGGCGGGGGCGAGCTCGCGCCGCAGGCCTTCGTTCTCGGCGCTGAGGCGGCCGTGCTCCAGCGCGCGGCGCAGGGTGAGCAGCAGCTTCGCCAGCGCGATCGGCTTTTCGACGAAGTCGTACGCGCCGAGCCGGGTCGCCTCGACCGCGGTCTCGATCGTGCCGTGGCCGGACATCATCACCACCGGGCACGGCAGCCCGCCGCGTTCGCCCCATTCGCGCAGCAGCGAGATGCCGTCGAGGTCGGGCATCCAGATGTCGAGCAGGACGAGGTCGGGGCGGCGCGCGCGCCGGGCTTCGCGCGCCTCGGCGGCATTGCCGGCCACGGTCACCGCGTAGCCTTCGTCCTCGAGGATGTCCTTGACCGACTCGCGGATGTCGGGTTCGTCGTCGACGACGAGGATCTGGGCGCTGGGCATGGGCGGGCCGTGTGGCGTTTCCGCAACAGGATACCCCGCCGCGCGCGACTTGTGCGGGGCGGGATGGGGCTCAGCGCCGCGAGCGGATCGCGTGGCGCAGGCGATAGAACGGCGACAGCCACGGCCGGCGCGCGATCGCCTCGTCGCGCTCGCGCTCGCGGATGGCGCGCTTGCGGGCGGCGAAGCGCTCCAGCAGGCGGCGGTGCGCGACGTAGCCGCGCGCGCGATCGAAGGCCGCCAGCGCAGCGCCGTCCCGGGCGTCGACGCCGGGGGCCGCGTCGAGGCCCAGTTCCAGCGTCAGCGAGGGGCGCGCGTAGCCTTCCGCGATCTCGCCGCGCACGAGGTCGACGGTGACCGCGCCATCGGCCATGGCGCGGCGCAGGGCGTCGATCCACAGCTGCCCGCAGGGATGCCCGGCGGTGACCCAGGGCTGGGTGCGGATCTCGGTGTAGTGCAGGTTGCGGGTGCGCGCGGGATCGTAGGTGTCGAGGTCGTTCCAGCCGGCGGGAATGCGCTCGACCATCTCGCCGGGACCGAGCAGCACCTCGACCGCCATCAGCGCGTTGTAGTCGTAGCGGGTGCCGAGGCCGGCGACGATCCGCGCCACGTCCCAGTCGAGCGCCGCGCAGTCGAGCAGCATCACCGCGGCGTGCTTGCCGCGGTCGCGCTGGCCGCGCGAGCCGACCTCGATCAGCACCTTGGCGCCGTCGAACGGCTGGTCCCACAGCTCCGCGAAGTCGCGGAACACCAGCATGTCGGAGTCCATGTAGACCGCGCGGCCGCGATGGCCGCACAGCGCCGGGATCGCGAACCGCGCGAAGCTGAACTCGGTGTAGGGCGCGTGGCGCGGGTCGGCCGGCATCGGCGCGGTGCCGTTGTCGATCGCCCGGATCTCGACCGCGCGCGCGGTGTGCCGGCGGATCGAATGCGCGAGCACCTCGAACGGCAGGCGCGCGTCGCGCGCGGCGCCACAGAAGATGCGGATCGGGTCGTCGGCCATGGCGCGCGATTATAGGCCGTCGACGCGCCGCTACACTCGCCGCCGCCATGCCTGCGCCGACCCTGCTGATCGCCACCACGCCGCTGACCGCCCTGGTCGGCGCGGCGCTGGCGCGGGCGGATGGCGGTGGCTGGCACCTCGTGCTGATCGAGGACTTCGGCGACGCCGAGGCGTGGGCGCGGCTGCTGCGCGGCTGGCGCGACACGCCGTTCGCCGCCGTCGAATGCCTGCCGGGACGCGCCAGCGAGGCGCGCGCGCTGGCCGCGCTCGGGCGCCGCGGCCTGGCGCTGCGCTTCCTGCGCGAGCGGATCAAGCGCGAGCAGCGCCGCGCCGTGTTCGCGCGCCTCGAGGCGATCGACGCCACGTTGCGGCCGGCGCGGGTCGCGGTCGGCAACGACCGCCGCCCGGAGACCCAGTTCGCGCTGGCGCTGGCCGCGCGGCGCGGCGATCCGCGGCCCGGCGTCTACCTCGACGACGGGTTGTTCTCGTACGTCGGCGACGTACATTCGCGGCCGCTGGCGCGCGCGCTGTTCGACACGCCCCTCAAGCGCCTGGCCTGGGGTGGCTGGTGGCAGGCGGTGGACCTCGCCGGCACCAGCCGCTGGATCGCCCGCGCGCACCTCGCGCTGCCCGCGGCGGCGCTCGACCGCGACCCGTCGCGCCTGCGCCTCGCCCTGCCGCGCGAAGCCTTCGCCGGTCGCGCGCAGGCGCGGCTCGCGCTGGCGGCCTGGCGTGCCTTCGCGGGCGGGCCCGTGCCGCGGCTGGACGCGATCGTCGCCCTGCCCCACGCCGACCTGCTGCGCCGCGACCCGGCCGCGCTGGCCGCGATCGGGCGCGCGATCACGCGGCTGGCGCAGGACGGGGGGCGGGTCGCGGTGAAACACCACCCGCGCGAGCGTGAGCCCGACCCGCTCGGCTTCGGTGCGCGCGGCGCACGCCTGTTGCCGGCCGCCATCGCCTTCGAACTGCTGCTGCCGCTGCTGCGCCCAGGCGCGGTGGTCGCCGGCAGCGCATCGACGGCGCTGCTGGCCGCGCGCTGGCTGCGCCCCGACCTGGCGGTGGTGGACCTCGGCGGCGGCGGCGACTTTGGCCGCCGCGCCGGGGCCTTCCTCGCCACGCATGGGGTCCGGCCGGCGAGTGCGCTCGACGCCGTAGTCGACGGCTTAACGCACGATCGCCGATACTTGCGCGATTCCTGATCGACCCGTACGCCCCTGTGCCCTTCCTCCGCCGCGTGCCGGCCTGGTTGCCCCTGTGGCTGCTGGTGGCCGGCGTCTCGATCTTCCTGCACGGCCCGCTGCCGCTGTTCTCGACCCGCACGCTGACCGTGGCGTGGGAGATGTGGCACCTGGGCGAATGGCTGGTGCCGCACCAGAACGGCATGCCGTACAGCCACAAGGCGCCGCTGCTGTACTGGATGATCCATGCCGGCTGGGCGGTGGGCGGCGTGTCCGACGTGTGGCCGCGGATCCTCGAGGTGCTGCTGTCGACGGCCAACCTCGCGCTGGTGGCGCTGCTCGCGCAGCGCCTGTTCCCGCAGCGGCCGGCGATCGCACGGCTGGCGCCGTGGGTGCTGGCGGGGACCCTGTTCTGGTTCCTGTACTCGCTGCAGATCATGTTCGACCTGCTGGTGTCGGCGTGCGCGCTGCTGTCGCTGCTGGGCCTTGCGCGGCGCGATCCGCGCGGCGGCTTCGACCCGCAGTGGTGGCTGGTGGTGCTGGGGCTGTGGCTGGGCCTGCTGGCCAAGGGCCCGGTGGCCCTGCTGCACCTCGCCTTCCCGCTGCTGCTCGGCCCGTGGTGGAACGACGCCGCGCGGGCGGCCCGGGCGCGCTGGTACGCGCAGGTGGCGGGCGCCATCGGCGCCGCGCTGGCGCTGTTCGCGCTGTGGGTGGTGCCGGTGGCGATCCTCGGCGGCGAGGCCTACCGGCAGGAACTTCTGGTCACGCAGACCGCCGGCCGCGTGGTCGACGCCTTCGACCACGGCCGGC
>Ga0209450_10001025_pt1 | contig 14108 bp, 12 predicted proteins | sample FrelakmetLWP11LW_FD_187149 | JGI IMG/M metagenome (GOLD analysis project Ga0209450, IMG submission 187149) | Freshwater lake sediment microbial communities from the University of Notre Dame, USA, for methane emissions studies - LWP11 LW (SPAdes)... | ecosystem: Environmental > Aquatic >...
AAAAAATATGACAAGGCAGAAGAAATGCTCGACATGGCCATGGAAAATATGCCAATTGAAAAGTACGGATATTACCGCCTTGTAATTGGATACATCGAATCGTATTACCAGATCGACCGACCTGAAAAAGCAAGGGCAATTGTAGAATTTTTAGTGGGTAATTTCCAGGAAATTAACAACTTCTACAGTGGCTTGACATCAGAGGAGATCAGTGCCGACTTCAGGGAACTGGAAGGGAACCTTGAATTGTACAGGTATATTATTGCCACTGTTCAGGAATATGACGGCGAGGAATATACCTCAAAGTTAAAAGAAGATTTCATGGCTTCTGTATCTGTTTTAGAAAAGGTTCTGGAAGAATAATATTGTGTGGTATATCGTTAAAACACCCCGGTTAATTCCATTTTTGTTTCCAAAATTCCTCTGGCGGATTAAAGAAAAAAACAAGGTGGTCCATTTGACCTTCGATGACGGGCCACACCCGGTGATTACACCCTGGGTGTTAAATGAACTGGCCAAATTTGATGCTCGGGCAACTTTTTTTTGCGTCGGAGAAAACATCAAAAAATACCCAAGGGTTTTTGAGCAAATCGTGGCAGCGGGACACGCTGTGGGCAATCACACTTACAACCACCTGAACAACTGGCAAACAAACACAGAAGCATACCTCGAAAATATCAAGTCAGCTGAGCGCATCATTACCGAACAGGGCGGAAGAACCAAATTGTTCAGGCCTCCACATGGAAAAATTAAACCTGGAGCAGCACGAAAATTATTTGATAATGGCTATCGCATTGTGATGTGGGATGTGTTGAGCGGAGATTTCGACAAAAATATTACAAGTGAAAAATGCCTGTTCAATGTATGTACACATTCAGAAGACGGAAGCATTGTAGTTTTGCACGACAGCGAAAAGGCCCGGAGCCATTTGGAATATGTCTTGCCCAAAAGCCTGGAATTCTTTAAAACAAAAGGTTATGGGTTCGATACGATTACCTAAGTGTATTGTTCTACAAGACTGATCAGGGTATTGGCATCCTGAATTCCAGTTTGACGCCATTTCATTTCCCCGTTCTTGTAAATAATAAAAGTAGGGTTTCCCTTAATTCGAAGTGCGCCTGCAAGTGCTTCATTTTTACCCACATCAATTTTAACTACCCTTGCCTTATCTCCTAAAGCTGCTGCAACATCACGGAGTATAGAATGCGTACTATCGCTTTCATCGTTTAATTTCGCATAGAAATCAATTAAAGTTGGTACGGGGGATTCTATTAATTCACCAAACTTTGTCATATTATTTTCTTTTTTGAAAACATAAGACAAATATAACATTTTAAACCATTTAGGCCTTTACTTGCTTGTAAAAAAGCAATGTATTAACAATTTTTTAATCATAACTGAAAACGAAGCCGCACAAATGACTATTTTTACCGTATACTAAAGAATCTCTATGTCTTCATCAAAAAAGCTTTTTTTACTCGATGCCTATGCTTTGATCTTCAGGGGGTATTACGCTTTTATCAAAAACCCGAGAATCAACTCGAAAGGAATGGACACCTCTGCAATTATGGGTTTTATGAATTCGCTGCTCGATGTAATAAAAAGAGAAAAACCAAACCATCTGGCTGTGGCCTTCGATAAGGGAGGATCTGCTGAACGATCAAGTTTATTTCCTGAATATAAGCAAAACAGGGATGTAACACCTGAAGCTATTAAGATTGCCGTTCCTTATATCCATGAAATATTAAAAGCCATGCACATTCCGGTTATTGAAAAGGAAGGTTTTGAAGCGGACGATCTGATTGGAACACTTTCTGTGCAAGCAGAAAAAGCCGGTTATACGACTTATATGGTCACCCCTGACAAAGATTTTGCCCAACTTGTCACAAAGAACATTTTTGTTTATCGCCCTGCTGCCAATGGTAACGGTGTTGAAATCTGGGATGTGGAAAAAGTTAAAGAAAAATTCGATGTGGATGATCCTAAAAAAGTAACCGATTTTCTGGGTATGATGGGCGATGCCATAGACAATATCCCCGGACTTCCCGGTGTGGGTGACAAGACAGCCAGAAAATTTTTAAAAGAGTTTGGAAGCCTCGAAAATTTATTGGCAAATACCGACAAACTTCAGGGCAAGATGAAGGAGAAAATTGAAGAAAATGCTGACCTCGGACTGCTATCCAAAAAACTTGCAACCATTATTACCGACTGCCCGGTAGAATTTCATGAAAAGGATTTTGAATTAAACTCCCCGGATGTCGACAAAATAACCGCGATCTTCCAGGAATTGGAATTCAGGCGCTTACTTGAAAGCGTAAACCAGATTTTTAGTCAGAACAAGACCTACATGCCCCTTGGAGATCAGGAACAAAAGGTACAGTCCGTGCCTAACTTTTCTTCCCAGCAGCTGGATTTTTTTTCAGATCCGGTTGAGCAGCAATCAGAGGCAAATTCCGATTCCAACAATAGAAGCATTGATTCCCATGACCATCTTTACCAGACTGCAGATACCCTTACAGCACACAAAATACTGGTCAATAAGTTGTTAAAGCAAAAGGCCGTTTGCTTTGATACTGAGACCACCAGCCTGAACAGTCTGTTGGCACAATTGGTTGGCATCTCATTTTCATTTGAGAAAGGCAAAGGTTATTACGCAGTTATCCCTGAGGATCAAAAAGCTGCCCAACAAATCCTTGAGATCTACAGGCCTTTTTTCGAAAATGAAGGAATTATGAAAGTAGGTCAAAATCTTAAATATGATATTAAAGTTTTAGACAAATATGCAATCAGGGTAAAAGGCTCGGTTTTTGACACCATGATCGCGCATTACCTGCTTAATCCGGATATGCGCCATAATATGGATATACTCGCCGAAACCTATTTGCATTACCAGCCCATACCCATAGAAAATTTGATTGGGAAAAAGGGAAAAAATCAGGGCTCAATGCGCGATGTGCCCCTTGATCTGCAAACAGAATACGCCGTGGAAGATGCTGATATTACCTGGCAACTCTACAATATCTTTGCCGGGCAGTTAAAAAAGGACAATTTAGACCGCTTGTATAAGGACATCGAAGCTCCCCTGATCAAGGTTCTGGCCGATATGGAAATTGAAGGCATCCGCATGGACGAAAAAGTACTGTCCGGTTTGTCGGTAACGCTGACGGAAGATATAAAATCCCTTGAAAATAAGATTTATGGACAGGCAAAAACAGAATTTAATCTGGCTTCACCCAAACAACTGGGTACAGTTTTATTCGAAGAATTAAAACTGATAGAGAAACCTACAAAAACAAAGACCGGACAGTATGCCACCGGAGAAGAGATATTGTCAAAACTGGCCTTTAAGCATCCTATTGTCGCAGAGATACTTGAATGGAGAGGCCTGGTAAAACTAAAGAACACCTATGTGGATTCATTGCCTAATGAGGTGAATAAAAATACCGGCAGAATTCATACCACCTACAGTCAGGCCGTGGCTTCAACCGGCCGTTTGAGTTCCAATAATCCGAACTTGCAAAATATACCCATAAGAACAGAGAGGGGAAAGGAAATCAGAAAGGCCTTTGTACCGAGAGACAGCAACTATGTGCTGGTCTCTGCAGATTATTCACAGATTGAACTGCGCCTGATTGCTGAGCTCAGCGGAGATGAAGAGCTTAAATCAGCCTTTTTAAGAGGAGAAGACATTCATCGTTCCACGGCCTCAAAAGTTTTTAATGTCCCTCTGGACCTCGTAACCCGTGAACAACGCAGCTATGCAAAAACTGTAAACTTTGGAATAATTTACGGGGTTTCTGCCTTCGGCCTGAGTCAGCAGACAGACCTCAGCCAAAAGGAGTCCAAAGAGTTGATCGAGACCTATTTTAAAACCTATCCCACCCTGCAGAATTATATTCAATCTCAAATTGAAGCTGCACGTAAAACCGGTTATGTAGAAACCATTTTAGGCAGGAGGCGCTATTTAAAAAATATCAATTCCGCCAATGCGGTAGTGCGTTCGGGTGACGAAAGAAATGCCGTAAATGCGCCCATCCAGGGAAGTGCGGCAGATATTATTAAAATAGCCATGATCCGCATTCATGAACAATTTGAACAGAAAAAACTGCGTTCAAAAATGATCCTTCAGGTGCATGATGAACTGGTTTTTGATGTGCTTAAAGAAGAACTGGACATTGTTATGCCTTTGGTAAAACATGCCATGGAAAACGCATATCCCTTATCGATCCCTTTGATAGTGGATGCCGGTGCAGGTGAAAATTGGCTGGAAGCCCATTGACATGGAATAATTCTTTTTAATTTTTCTCTCAAACCAGTCAATTCAAAATCCAAAAGGAAATATATTGTCAAACCTATTTGTTAAGTTCACAATTAGTTGTACTTTTGCACACCCTTTTTTTAAAGGGAAAACGAGAAGTTTAACAAAACAAAGAATTTAATTGTGAATACATTAAGTTACAAAACAGTATCAGCCAACAAGAACACCGTTAATAAAGAATGGGTTTTGGTTGATGCAGACGGTCAAACGTTGGGTCGTCTAGCCTCTAAAGTGGCCATGCTCATCAGAGGTAAATACAAGCCAAGCTTTACTCCCCATGTAGATTGTGGAGATAATGTTGTGGTGATCAACGCAGACAAAATTCATTTAACGGGCAACAAGTGGCAAACGAAAACTTACATTCGTCACACTGGTTATCCGGGCGGACAAAGATCGCTTTCTGCGACCGAAATGTACAAGAAAGACCCTACCCGATTGGTAGAGAAAGCAGTAAAAGGAATGTTACCAAAAAACAAGTTGGGAAATGCCTTGCTCAGTAACCTTTATGTCTATACTGGCACTGAACATGATCAAAAAGCGCAAAACCCAAAATCTATTAACCTAAACGATTTATTGTAATATGGAAACCATTCACAAAATAGGCAGAAGAAAAACTGCGGTTGCTCGTGTGTATCTGACAAAGGGGAAAGGTACCATCACTATTAATGAAAGAGAATTCGCAAATTATTTAACCACAGAACCCTTGCGATATAAAGTATTACAACCACTGACCCTAACTAAAAATGTGGAATCATTCGACATTAAAGTAAGTGTCTCAGGAGGCGGAATTACCGGACAGGCAGAGGCGATCCGATTGGGGATCTCCAGAGCACTGGTAGCTTTGGATGTGGAGAACAAGAGCATTTTAAAACCAGAAGGATTGCTTACAAGAGATCCTAGAATGGTGGAGCGCAAAAAGTTCGGTCAGAAAAAAGCCCGTAAGAGATTCCAGTTCTCAAAACGTTAATATTCTAATTTTATATTATTTTAATTTAAACCATTGTTGTCGTTTTTATGTCTAGCATCCAAATAATTGAGACCGAAAAATCGCTACTTAGTTATTGCTACTAAAACGGAACGTAAACTAAAGACATTATGGCAAACATAGATATCAAAGAATTAATAGATGCAGGCGTTCATTTTGGTCATTTGACCAGAAAGTGGGACCCAAACATGGCAAACTATATTTTTACTGAGCGTAAAGGTATTCATATTATAGACCTTTATAAAACAGCAGCAAAAATTGAGGAAGCGCAAAAAGCACTGAAAAAAATTGCCTCTTCAGGCAGAAAAGTACTTTACGTTGCTACTAAAAAGCAAGCCAAAGATATTGTTGCTGAAAAAGCAAATAGTATAGGTATGCCTTTCATTACAGAAAGATGGCCGGGTGGAATGTTAACAAACTTTGCTACCATTAGAAAAGCTGTTAAGAAAATGGGAATGATTGATAGAATGAAGAAAGATGGTTCTTTCGACGCTTTATCAAAAAGAGAAAAATTGCAGATCAGCCGTTTGAGAGCTAAACTGGAAAAAAACCTTGGATCAATTGTTGAAATGACAAGAATTCCAGGTGCGTTACTGGTAGTAGATATTAAGCGCGAGCATATTGCAGTTGCTGAGGCACTGAAATTGAATATTCCAATCTTTGCTATGGTGGATACCAATTCAGACCCAAGACCTATTGATTTCGTTATTCCTTCTAACGATGACGCTTCAAAATCTATTGAAAAAGTCCTTACTTACTTGACTGACGCGATAGGAGAAGGTTTGTCTGAAAGAAAGAACAACAAAGATATAAAAGAAGAAGTTTCCTCATCGGAAGCTGAATAGTCAAATTAATTTTAAATAATAAAAAGAGTACTCCAATAGGATTGGAGTACTCTTTAACAATAAATAATCAGAATATGGCAAATATAACCGCTGCAGATGTAAACAAATTAAGACAAATTACCGGTGCAGGTATGATGGATTGCAAACAGGCTTTGACCGAATCAAATGGAGATTTTGAAAAAGCTATTGAATTTTTAAGAAAAAAAGGTCAAAAAGTTGCCGCCAACAGGGCTGATAGAGCTTCAAGTGAAGGTGCAGCCATTTCAAAAGTAAATGCTGACCATACAGCAGGCGTTTCTATAGTTTTGGCCTGTGAAACCGACTTTGTTGGAAAGAACGAAAACTTTGTCAATCTGGCAAAAAAAATTGCAGAAATCGCTTTGAACTGTGAAACAAAAGAAGAACTGTTCAATGCAAAAATAGATGGCATCACTGTTGCTGACAAATTAATTGAGCAAACGGGTGTTATCGGTGAAAAAATAGAAATTCCAAGCTTTCAGAAAGTTAAAGCCCCTTATGTGAGCAGCTATATTCATGCAGGAAATAAAATTGCTACCCTGGTAGGATTGTCTGCAAATGTTAAAGGGGCAGATGAGGTTGGTAAAGACGTGGCCATGCAGGTTGCCGCTATGAACCCCCTGGCATTAAACGAATCTGGTGTTGATGCTGCTACCATTGCTAAAGAAATTGAAATTGCAAAGGAACAGTTGAGAAATGAAGGAAAAGCAGAGGCAATGCTGGATAAGATTGCTGAGGGAAAACTGAGCAGGTTCTTTAAAGAAAACACCCTGGTTAATCAGGAGTTTATCAAAGACAACAAGATGAATGTTGGACAATATGTAAAAACGCTTGGAAAGGATGTTGAAGTAACAGACTTTAAGCGAGTTGCACTAGGTTAATCACAATTGAAAACAAATAAGTCCCCGATGAATAGTCGGGGATTTTTTTTTCATGACCCTAATATTGAAAATCGTTAAAAGTAAAATTTAGTATATTTGCAATACAATTTTAATCCCCCTATGAAATACAAGAGAGTTCTTTTAAAATTAAGCGGTGAAGCGCTAATGGGAGATCAGCAATATGGCATTGAAGCAAAGCGTTTGTCCATGTATGCAGATGAAATAAAAAAGATCGTTGATAAAAATGTTGAAGTAGCCATTGTGATTGGCGGCGGTAATATTTTTCGCGGACTAGCTGCTTCCAATACCGGCATGGACAGAGTACAGGGCGATTATATGGGAATGCTGGCCACCGTTATCAACGGACTGGCACTACAGAGCAGCCTGGAAGAAAAAGGTGTTCAGACCAGAATGCTCACTGCTATAAAAATGGAGCAAATTGCAGAGCCCTATATTAAAAGGCGGGCGGTAAGACATCTGGAAAAGGGAAGGGTTGTTATTTTTGGCGCAGGCACAGGGAACCCTTATTTTACAACTGACACAGCGGCAGTGCTAAGAGCCATTGAAGTGAATGCAGATGTAATCTTAAAAGGTACCAGGGTTGATGGCGTTTATACATCAGACCCTGAAAAAGACAGCACCGCGGTAAAATTTGACGAAATCACCTTTAGGGAGGTGCTTGAAAGAGGATTGAAAGTGATGGACTTGACCGCTTTCACCCTTAGCGAAGAAAATAAACTTCCAATCATTATTTTTGACATGAATAAGGAAGGTAATTTACTTAAAATCGTTTCAGGCGAAAATATAGGAACAATAGTAGATCTGTAATCAAGTATAATCTTTTTAATTTCTTTACTATGGAAGAAGATATTCAATTTATCATAGACACAGCAAAAGAGCAAATGGAACGTGCGATCAAACACCTTGAGCATGAATTCACCAATTTGAGGGCCGGAAAGGCAGCACCCGTTATGCTCCAGAATGTGAAAGTAAATTACTATGGTGCCAGTACACCCCTTTCACAGGTAGCCAACATAAATACGATGGACGCTCATACTTTGGCCGTTCAGCCCTGGGAGAAATCAATGATCAATGAAATAGAAAAAGGGATCATGAGTGCCAATCTTGGTTTTAACCCAATGAACAACGGCGAATACGTAATTATACATGTTCCGCCCTTGACTGAAGAAAGACGCAGAGATCTTGTAAAACAGGCAAAAAGCATAGCTGAATATACCAAAGTCGGTATTAGGAATGACCGTAAAGAAGCAAATAGTGATCTGAAAAAGCTGGAGAGCTCAGAGGATCTTTTGAAAAATGCCGAAGATGATGTTCAGGTGCTTACAGATAAGTTCATTAAACAGGTTGACAGCCACCTCAGCATAAAGGAAGAAGAGATCATGAAAGTTTGATTTCCTTCATTTTTCATTGTTATGGCCCTATCTTTATCCTGAGGAGAAAAATAAATGTAGATAATCTGTAACTAAACTACTTTTTAATATGAATTTTTGGGTACAGGTTTCCAGGTTTATCCTGACAAAAAGGATCTTAATCTTAACGATCATCTTTTTGTTTACGCTGTTTCTTGGCAGCAAAATAAAATACCTCCAGTTTTCTCATACAGAAGCAAACCTGCTCCCAAAAGACCACAAAGAAAACATTGTATACGATAAATTTCTTGAAATTTTTGGAGAGGAAGGCAACCTCATTTTAATGGCCGTTCATGATGAGTCATTATTCGAAGCAGAGAAATTTAACCAATGGATTGAACTCAGTCACCAACTGGATAGTTTTCCTGAAGTTGATTTCACCGTATCTGTTGGCGATATTAAAATTTTGACCAAAGACGAAGAAAACCAAAGGTTTAAAATTGAACCGCTTTTTGAGAAAAAACCGGAAACCAATGAGGATGTTGAAAAAATACGTTATGAACTTTTTCACAACCTGCCCTTCTTTGATCACCTGCTGTACAATAAGAAAACCGGAACCATTCAAACCGCACTTTATCTAAAAAAGGACATAGTCAATACCCCGATCAGGGAAAGGTTTGTAATTGATCAGCTCAATCCGATCATTGAAAAGTTTGAGAAAGATACATCCTTAGACGTACGCGTATCTGGTATGCCGTACATCCGTACCATGAATGCGAAAAATATTGTTAATGAGATCGGAATATTTGTTGGCTTGGCGCTGGGAATTACTTCTTTGATCTTTTTTATCTTTTTCAGATCCTATCGTGCCACTTTTATAACCATTGGAGTAGTGAGCATAGGTGTGATCTGGGCACTGGGGTTTATGGGGTGGTTCAGGTATGAGATTTCTATTCTCATGGCACTTATACCACCATTGATCATTGTGATTGGCGTACCCAATGCGATTTTTCTGATCAATAAATACCAGCAGGAATTTAAAAAACATGGAAATCAGGCAAAATCCCTGCAAAGAGTGATCTCAAAAATAGGTACTGCCACCTTGATGACCAATATGACAACTGCGGCAGGTTTTGCCACCTTTATTTTCACCAAGAGTGAGCTGTTAAAAGAGTTTGGTATAATTGCCTCAATTAATATTATGGCAATTTTTATCTTGTCTTTATTACTTATCCCAATCATATACAGTTTTATGTATAAGCCTAAGGAAAAGCACTTAAAGCACCTGGGCAGGAAAGGAATGGTTTCACTTATAACCTGGATTGAAAACACCGTGCGTCATCACCGGATTGCCATTTATATAACCACCGTTATTATTATTATCATGAGTCTTATAGGAATCCACATGATCCGGGTGTCAGGAAGTCTTATCGAAGACATGCCCAAAGGCGAGGTGTTTTATAGTGATATTTTGTTTTTCGAGGAAGAATTCGGTGGTATAATGCCGTTGGAGATCATGGTAGATTCAAAGAAAAAGAATGGCGTATTGAATTTATCCACCCTCAAAAAAATGGAAAAACTGGAAGAGGAAATTGAGGAAATACCCGAATTATCAAAACCGGTATCCGTTCTTAATGTGATAAAATATTCGAAACAAGCCTTTTATAATGGTAACCCTGACTATTATCAATTACCCAGCAGGCAGGAACAAAACTTTATTTTATCTTATTCAAAAAACACTGAGGTCAAAGGAGATATGCTTACCAATTTTGTCGATTCCACAGGGCAATATGCCAGGATGACAACTTTTATGAAAGACATCGGAACAGACAAAATGGAGGAAATAGAAACGCGCCTAAAGGAAAAAGTAAATAAGTATTTTCCGGAAAAAAACTTTGAGGTAACCTTCACCGGAAAGGCATTGGTATTTATAAAGGGAACCAATTATTTGATAGTGAACCTAATATCTACACTTGCCCTTGCTATAATCTTAATTGCATTGATGATGTTCTGGATGTTCAGATCCTTTAAAATGATCCTCATTTCTCTGGTCCCAAATATATTGCCTCAGCTAATCACTGCCGGGCTGATGGGCTATTTAGGCGTGCCCATAAAACCATCCACCCTGTTGGTATTTAGTATTGCCTTTGGTATTTCAGTGGATGATACCATACATTATCTGGCCAAATACAGGCAGGAACTGATAGAACATCATTGGAATGTCAGAAAGTCAGTGTATATAGCACTCCGTGAAACCGGAACCAGTATGTTTTACACCTCTGTTGTCTTGTTTTTTGGATTTATGGTCTTTACAGCCTCAAGTTTCGGAGGTACCATTGCATTGGGAGGACTGGTAGCAACTACCCTATTTTTTGCCATGATATCAAATTTGGTGATATTGCCATCCTTACTGTTATCTTTAGAAAATTCCCTTGCCAATAAGAAAACACTTAAAGAACCCCCTATCGACATTTTAGCCGATGAAAAGGACGATGAGGAGGATCCAGGTGAACTAAAATAGATAAAATATGAAAGGTATTATTCTTGCCGGAGGAAGCGGCACCAGACTGCACCCATTGACCATTGCCATAAGCAAACAGTTAATGCCGATTTATGACAAACCGATGATCTATTATCCCTTGTCTATTCTGATGCTGGCAGGAATCAAAGAAATATTGATTATCTCCACACCACAGGACCTTCCCTTATTTGAAAAATTATTGGGTGATGGAAAATCTTTGGGATGTAATTTCTCTTATGCAGTTCAAAATATACCAAATGGCCTGGCTCAGGCATTTGTGATCGGGAAGAAATTCATTGGCAATGATAATGTAGCACTTATCCTTGGTGATAATATTTTTTACGGTGCCGAACTCGAAAAAACACTAAAAGGGGCCTCAAACCCTGATGGAGGTGTTGTTTTCGCTTACCACGTTAAAGACCCTGAAAGATATGGCGTTGTTGAGTTCAATCATGAAGGTAAAGTGATATCGATTGAAGAAAAACCGAAACTGCCCAAGTCAAATTATGCGGTTCCCGGTATCTATTTTTATGATAATGAAGTGGTTCAAATTGCAGAAAATCTGAAACCCTCAGCAAGAGGAGAATTCGAAATAACCGATGTAAACAAAGCCTATCTGGAAAAAGGAAGGTTAAAGGTTGGTGTACTTGGTCGTGGTACAGCCTGGTTAGATACCGGAACATTTGACTCATTAACTCAGGCCCAGCAATTTGTTCAGGTAATTCAGGAGCGTCAGGGTCTGAAGATCGGATGTATTGAAGAAGTTGCTTATCGCAAAGGATTTATTGATGCAGAACAATTGGAAAGAGTCGCAGCGCCCTTACTTAAGAGCGGATATGGCGAGTATCTCATGAATATCATCCACAGATAATATTTTAGGGAGAAATCCGCGGCATCATTTCATAATCTCTATCTAAAGATTATCTTTGCAAATCGAAATTTTCAACAAAAAATTATAATTCAACATGACGGTTCACAGCATAGACACCTTGTTAAAAAGCGAAAAATTATTACATGAAGTAACGATAAAAGGTTGGGTAAAAACCTTCAGAAGCAATCGCTTTATTGCTGTTAATGATGGATCTACCATAAAAAACATGCAGTGTGTCATTGATTTTGAAAAGACAGAGGATGCCCTTCTGAAACGAATTACAACGAGTGCTGCAGTTTCCATTACGGGTTTACTGACAGAAAGTCTCGGTTCAGGTCAGCCAGTCGAAATAAAGGTCTCCAAAATTGAAATTCTAGGTGATTCTAACCCTGAAGAATACCCTATACAACCAAAAAAACACAGTCTCGAATTTTTGAGGGAGCAGGCGCATCTGAGAATCAGAACAAATACTTTTGGTGCCGTAATGCGCGTTCGTTCCGCCCTTGCCTTTGCAATCCATGAGTACTTTGTAAAAAACGGTTTCTTCTATGTGCATACGCCAATTATAACAGGAAGCGATGCCGAAGGTGCAGGAGAAATGTTTCGGGTAAGTTCGCTGAATGCAAAAACCCCGCCTCTAAAAGAAGATGGAACGGTTGATTTTTCCAAAGATTTTTTTGGAAAAGAGACCAATCTAACCGTATCAGGCCAACTGGAAGCGGAAACCTATGCCATGGCTTTGGGAAAAGTATATACTTTTGGTCCCACATTCAGGGCAGAAAATTCAAATACCTCTCGCCATTTGGCTGAGTTTTGGATGATAGAACCTGAAGTGGCATTTAACAACCTCGACGCAAATATGGATCTGGCGGAGGATTTTATTCAGAAGGTTCTAAAAACCATCTTGGAACGATGTAAAGAAGACCTCGAATTTCTGGATCAAAGGTTTTTGGAAGAAGAAAAGACCAAACCTGTTCACCAGAGAAGTGAATTATCCTTAATCGAAAAACTTAACTTCGTTATTGAAAATAACTTCAGGCGCGTAAGCTACACAGAGGCAATCGAAATTCTGCGAAATTGCGGACATAATAAAAAGAAGAAATTCCAGTATCTCATTGATGAATGGGGTGCAGATCTGCAAAGTGAACATGAACGATACCTGGTTGAAACACATTTTAAATGTCCGGTTATTTTATTTGATTATCCCGCAAAAATAAAGGCCTTTTACATGCGTCTGAATGATGATGGAAAAACAGTCCGTGCCATGGATGTGTTGTTTCCCGGAATCGGTGAAATTGTCGGAGGAAGTCAGAGAGAAGAGAGGCTTGACGTTTTGCTGGAAAAAATGCAAGCGCTTGATATCGATGAAAAAGAGCTTTGGTGGTATCTGGATACGCGCAGATTTGGTACAGCTATTCATGCCGGTTTTGGTTTGGGTTTTGAACGCCTAGTGCAATTTGTAACAGGGATGGGCAATATCAGGGATGTAATTCCATTCCCCAGAACCCCGCAAAGTGCTGAATTTTAATCCGGCAATACCCATTTAAGGCTATCTCGACCAATCATTTTAATTTTTTCGGGCGATAGAGCTATTGAATTTACCGCTTTTAGGTAGCCGGATATATCACCCATTCACTTCTGGTGAAGAAAATTGAAAATCTTTATTTTTTGTGTAATTTTATAGCACAACAATTATTTATGTTAAAACAGAGTTTACAGCTAAAATTACAACAGAAATTATCCCCGCAACAGATTCAATTAATGAAATTAATTCAGTTGCCAACGCTCGCATTTGAACAAAAAATTGCCCAGGAAATTGAAGAAAATCCTGCATTGGAAAGCGGTAAGGATAGTAATGAAGATCCTAGTATGGACAACTCCGGTGAGTATGAGGAAAACGATTCCGAAACCATTGAAACAGACATCAATATTGACGAGTATTTAAGTGATGATGAAATACCCGATTATAAGCTAAACGCCAACAATTCCAGCAGTGATGATGAAGATTATCAGATTCCGTATACCGGTGGTACCACCTTTAATCAATTCCTGGAAAGTCAGTTAAGCACTTGCCCACTAAATGATACAGAAGCCCAGATCGCCGAATTTATAGTAGGAAGTATCGATGAAAATGGTTACCTGCGCAGACCGATACAGGACATGGTAGATGATCTGGCTTTTTCAGAAAATTTATACACGAATGAAGCTGAAATTGAGAGGATTCTAAAGATTGTGCAACAATTGGAACCGCCGGGTGTTGGTGCAAGGGATTTGAAAGAGTGTCTTTTAATTCAGCTAA
>Ga0209450_10001026_pt1 | contig 14101 bp, 14 predicted proteins | sample FrelakmetLWP11LW_FD_187149 | JGI IMG/M metagenome (GOLD analysis project Ga0209450, IMG submission 187149) | Freshwater lake sediment microbial communities from the University of Notre Dame, USA, for methane emissions studies - LWP11 LW (SPAdes)... | ecosystem: Environmental > Aquatic >...
TCGTGCTGCTGCCGAACGCCGCGCCGCACGTGGTGCGCTCGGGCAAGGACGCGCTGGTGGTGCCGTTCGACGCCTGGCTGCAGACGCATCCAGTGGACCGCCGCGGCAGCACGCGGCATGCCGGGCCCGGCGCCGCGACGCGCGTCACGGGTGGCTTCTTCTCGGTCGATCCGCTCCGGCTCAATCCGCTGTTCGGCGTGCTGCCGCCGGTGATTCACCTGCGCGGCGACGACCCGCGCGTGCAGCAATGGCTGGCGCCGACGCTGCGCCTGGTCGAGGCGGAGATCGCCGCCGGCTCGCTCGGCGCGCCCACGGTCCTGCGGCGGCTGGCCGACGTGCTGTTCATCCAGGCGGTGCGCCTGCACGCCGACGACAGCAACGAGGCCGCCGGCTGGCTGCGCGGGCTGGCCGATGCGCGCGTCGGCCGCGCGCTGGCGCTGCTGCACCAGCGCTACGCCGAGCCGTGGACCCTCGATTCGCTGGCGCGCATCGCCGAGCAGGTCGGCTACCGGTCGGACGCCGTGTTCTCCAAAGCGTTCCGCCGCGTGACCGGCCATACGCCGCGCGCCTGGCGACAGATGGGGTCGCCTGCACCTGCCGTGGCGGATCCGCCGGTCGATGCCGGCGCGCCAGTTGGTCGGTCGGTACCGCGCGCCTCGCGTAGGCTGCGAGCATGAGCAACGGCTTTGCCAACCCGCGCGAGACCTGGGACGGGTGCTTCGCCGGCGACGAGTACGGCTTCGGCACGGCGCCGAACGTCTTCTTCGCCGCGCAGCGGCCGCGCCTGGCGGCGCGCTGCGGGGTGGCGGTCGACTGCCACGTGGCGCGGGTCGAGGACCGGCTGTGGACGCCGGCGGCGTTCGACGTGGTGGCGGCGATCTTCGTTCAGTTCGCCGCGCCGGCGCCACTTGGACGCCGATGCGCATCCTGATCGTCGAGGACGACGCGCTGCTCGGCGACGGGCTGTCGAGCGGCCTGCGCGCGCTCGGCTTCGCCGTCGACTGGTTCCGCGACGGCGGCGCAGCCGACGCGGCGCTGGCGACGGCGCCGTACGAGGCGATCGTGCTCGACCTGACGCTGCCCGGCGGCGACGGCATGGACTGGCTCGCCCGCTGGCGGCGGCGCGGCGACAGCACGCCGGTGCTGATCCTGACCGCGCGCGACGCGCTCGACTCGCGAGTGGCCGGGCTGGACAGCGGCGCGGACGACTACCTGGTCAAGCCGGTAGCGATCGCCGAGCTGGCGGCGCGGCTGCGCGCGCTGACCCGACGCGCTCGCGGCCGGCCGGAACCGGTGTGGCGTCACGGCGCGCTCGAATACGACCCGGCGGCGAAGACCGTGACCTGGCGCGGCGAGCCGGTGGAGCTGACCAGCCGCGAACTGGCGCTGCTCGAGGTGCTGCTGGCCAATCCGCGCCGCGTGCTGTCGAGGCAGCAGTTGTTCGAGAAGCTCTACGCGTGGGATCACTCGATCGAGAGCAACGCCATCGAGGTCTACGTGCACCACCTGCGACGCAAGATCGACCCGACGATCGTGCGCACCCTGCGCGGCGTCGGCTACGCGCTCGGCGCGCCTGCCGAAAGCGGGCCGGCATGACATTGCAGAGGCGGCTGCTGGTCCTGCTGCTGGCCGGCGCGCCGGTGATCTGGGCGCTGGCGGTTGGCTTTGCCGTGTGGCGGGCGAACATCGAGATCAACGAGCTGTTCGACACGCAGCAGGTGCGGCTGGCGCAGCAGGTGGCTGCGCTGCTGCCCTCGGCGCAGCTCGACGGCCCGCCGCGCCGCGCGCCCGCGCCGACCGCCGACAGCGGCGCGGCGGAGCTCGAGGACCTGTCGATCGCGGTCTGGAACGAGCGCGGCGACCTGCTGCTCGCCGACCGCGAGGGCGCGGCGCTGCCCTTCGACGCCTCGGCGGAGGGGTTCGTCGACCGCCGGCTCGGCGAAGCCTCGTGGCGCGTCTACTACCTGCGCGGCAGCGGCCCGTGGCGGGTGGCCGTCGGCCAGGCGACCGAGGAGCGCGGCGAGCTGCTGCGCGACCTGCTGGCCAGCCAGCTGCTGCCTTGGCTGCTGATGCTGCCGGTCCTGCTGGCGGTGATCGCCGCATCGGTGCGGCGTGGGCTGAAGCCGGTGCGCGAGATCGCCCGAGAGGTGCAGCAGCGCCGCGCCGACAGCCTGGCGCCGCTGTCGATCGCCGATGCGCCGGCCGAAGTGCGGCCGCTGCTGGCGTCGATGAACGACCTGTTCGCCCGCATCGAGCGGGCGCTGGAGCACGAGCGACGGCTGACCGCCGACGCGGCGCACGAACTGCGCACGCCGCTGGCCGCGCTGCGCGCCCAGTGGGAGGCGGCGCAGCTGGCGGCGACCGAGGCCGAGCGCGCGCAGGCGCACGCGCGCATCGGCGAGGGCATCGACCGGCTGAGCCGGCTGATGTCGCAGCTGCTGGCGCTGGCCAGCGCGGAGAGCGGCAGCCGGCCGGTGTTCACTGAGGCGGTCGACTGGCACCGGGTGCTGCAGAAGGCGCTGTCGGACTGCCTGCCGCTGCTCGACGGCACCGGCACCGAGGTGACGGTCAGCTGGCCCGAGCAGGGCGCGCCGCTGCCCCTGCCCGGCGACGAGTCGCTGCTGGCCGCCCTGGTGCGCAACCTGGTCGACAACGCGCTGCGCTACTCGCCGCCGCGCTCGCTGGTGGCGGTGCGCTTCGCGGCGGATTCGCTCGTCATCGAGGACCAGGGCCCGGGGCTCGCCGAGGCGCAACTGGCGCGCCTCGGCGACCGCTTCTACCGGCCGCCCGGACAGGCGCAGTCCGGCAGCGGCCTGGGCATCTCGATCGTGCAGCGGGTGGCGGAGCTGCACTGCCTGTCGTTGCGCTTCGCCAATCGCAGCGACGCGCCCGGGCTGCGGGTCACCGTCGCGCGGCAGGGCGCGTCGGCCTGACGCGGCGGCGCTAGCGCGCCGCGACCTGCGCGCGCACCTTGTCGAGCAGTGCCTTCGCTTCGTCGCGACGGCCGGCATCGGCGATCTCGCGGCCCGGGCGTGCCGGCGCCGCAAGCGCGCGCTCGAGGTAGACGACTGCCTCGGCCGGCTTGCCGGTCTCGACCAGGTACTCGCCGTAGAAGAAGTTGGCGTCGATGCCCTTCGGGTTGATCGCCACCGCCTTGTCGAGCAGTTCCTTCGCCCTGGCCTTGTCGCCGAAGCCGACCGGCCAGCCCGGCACCTTGTAGTACAGCACCGCCAGGCTGTTGTAGGCGGAGCCGTCGAGGGCGCCGGGATTGAACTTCAGCGCCTGCTCGTACATCACCTTGGCGTCCCTGGCCAGCGACAGCGCGCCGAGCCCGCCCTTGGCGCCGGCCAGCGTGCTGACGACGATGCCGTTCCAGATCAGCGGTTCGGCGCGGCCGGGATAGGTCTCGACGACCTTGTGCGCCTTGCCGGCCAGCGCCTCGAAGCGCTCGGCGTGCTGCGCCGTCGGCGTCCTGTAGCGGATCGTCTCCCACTCGCGCTGCAGGTCGGCCACCGCGTCGTCGACCGGGGCGGCCAGGGCGGTGCCGGTGGCGAGGGCGGCGGCCAGCGCGAGCACCGCGCGGGCGAAGAAGCGACTAGGCATGATGTGACTCCATGGTTGGGGAAGGGATGGCGGCGCCCGCGGTCGACGCCAGCGCGGCGCGGTGCGGCGCGAAGGCGCCGTCGAGCAGGCGCGGCGCGAGGCTGTTGACGCGCACCGCGACCGATTCCGCAAGGCCGAGGAACTTCTCCGCCTTGCCGGACAGCAGCAGCTTCAACGCGGCTGCCGCCACCACTGCCGGCGCGTCGACCGCGGTGCGCGTGCGCCGGTTGAAGTCCTCGGCGCGCGCGTCGTTGAACCCGGTGCGGGTGGCGCGCGGCGCCAAGTACTGCACGCGCACCGAGGTGTCGGCCAGCTCGCGGCGCAGTGTCTCTGAGAAGCCGCGCAGGCCGAACTTGCCGGCGCCGTAGACGGCGAAGCCCGGCACGCCGAGGCCGCCGGTGGCCGAGCCGATGTTCAGCACGCGCGCCTGCCGCTGCGCCCGCAACTGCGGCAGCAGCGCCAGCGTCAGCTGGATCGGCGCGACGAGGTTCGTCTGCAGCACGGCGTCGATCTGCGCCGGGTCGGCCTCGGCAAAGGCGCCGAAGCACGGCAGCGCGGCGTTGTTGACCAGCGCGTTGCAGCCGCGTGCGGCGGCGATGTCGCGGATCGTCGCGCGGCCGCCGGCGGTGGTGATGTCGGCCGCCAGCGCCTGCACGCGCGGGCTGCGCCCGCCGCCGAGCGAGGCGGCCAGCGCCGCCAGCGGCGCGTCGCGGCGGCCGACCAGCAGCAACTGCGCGCCGGCGTTCGCCAGCGCGGCGGCCAGCGCCGCGCCGATGCCGCCCGAGGCGCCGGTCAGGACGACCGATAGCTCCTGCGGGCTCAATGGAGAACCCTCCGCGCCGCGCGCTGCGGGACTGGCGCCGGGGAGCAGCCCGGCGCGCTGTCTCGGCTTCCTTCTCGCTGCCGCTCGAAGGATTCGCGCTTGGGACGGCCCGGCGCGCTCATCGGGCTGTCCCTCCGCGCTGCGCGCTTCGGGATTCGCGCTTGGGGCGGCCCGGCGCGCTCATGCCAGCGCCTCCTCGGTGGCGCGGTGCGGCGCCGGCAGCGGCAGGCCGCGCAAGACGTCGCCGTACAGGCGGTAGAACATGTTCGCCGCGTGGACCACCGCCTGCTGGTCGGCGGGTTCGTCGAGCAGGTTCATCAGCCGCGCGAAGTGCTCGATGTGCTCGCGGTCGAGTTCGCCGTGCGATCGCAGGTACGAGAAGGCGGCGTCCGGCAGGCCGAGCGCCTGCCGGATGCGGTCGGCGGCGTGCAGCGCCAGCGCGACGCTGGTGCCCTCGAGTACCAGCACCATGCCGAAGAAGCCGACCGGGTTGCCGCGCGCGATGGTGTCGTAGGCGTAGGCGACCAACAGCTCGGTGGCCGGCTGCGGCCGGCCGCGGCGCGCGACGGCCGCGTCGCCGCCGCAGGCGGCGATGTCGTCGAGGATCCACTCGTCGTGGCCGGTCTCCTCGGCAATGTAGTGGTCCAGCTCGGGCGCCAGCCAGGCGAGACGCCGCGGCAGCCGCGCCTTGCAGGCGGCCAGCAGCGACGCGGTGTGCCTGACGTGGTGGTACGCCTCGGTGAGGAAGGCGAGGTAGCTGGGCAGCGACACTTCGCCGCGCAGCGTGCCCTGGATGATCGGCGTGGCGATGAGCGCCGCCCGCGCTTCAGCGGTCGATGCGAGCAGTCGGTCGTGGAACGTCATGGTGCTCCTTCAGGTCGGGGATCTCGGGGTTGGCCGCGGTGAAGAGGCCGTCGGCATGCAGCCGCGCAACTTCCTCGCGGCGGGGCCGGCCGTTGGAGGTGGCCATGCCGGCGGCTGCGGTGAACGGCGCTTGGCCGCGCAGCCAGTTCGCGACCCGCGCGTAGTCGGGGAGCCGCTGGTTGGCGCGCGCCACGGCGTGTGCCAGCTCGTCGTCGCCCGCCTGTTCCAGCGCCGGCCACAGAACGGCGGCGAGCGCCGGCTGGCCGTCACCGAGGACGACCGAGTGCGCGATCGCGGGCGAGGCCTGCAGCTCGGACTCGACCCACTCCGGCGAGACGTTGCGGCCGAACGAGGTGATCAGCACGTTGCGGCGTCGACCCTCAACGTGCAGGAAGCCGTCGGCGTCGATGCGGCCGAGGTCGCCGGTGGCCAGCCACGCCGGCAGCGCCGCCCAGTCGGAGCCCAGGTAGCCGAGCATCAGCGAGCCGGCGGCCCAGATCTGCCGGTCGGGGTCGATGCGCAGGCGCGCGTGCGGCAGCGCCTTGCCCGCGGAGCCCGGCCGGTCGGCGTGCGGCAGGTTCAGCGTCTGCACCGATCCCGCTTCCGACAGGCCGTAGCCCTCGTAGGCGGGCAGGCCGGCCAGCCGCGCCTGCGTGATCGCCGAGCTGCCCACGTGCGCCCCGCCGGCGGCGACCAGCTTCAGCGCCGGCAGCGGCGCGGCACCGGTCGCCGACCGCCAGGCGCTCCACGCGCGCAGCATCTGCGGCAGCACGATCACGCTCTCGGCGCGGTGGCGGCGGATCGCGGCGTCGAGGGCCGCCGGCTTGAAGCCGGAAGAACCGGCGAGGCCGACGCTGTCGGCGGCCGGCACGACCACCGTTGCGCCGGAGGCAAGCGGCGCGTAGACGCCGGCGATGTTCTCCAGCAGCAGCGGCAGCGGCAGGGCGCACAGGTGCCGGCGCACCGCCAGCGGGGCGAGCGCCTGCTGCAGGCCGTCGGCCACCGACAGCATCGCCTCGCCGAGGCACACGCCCTTCGGCGTGGCCGTGGTGCCCGAGGTGAAGGTGATCTTGCGCGTGCCGCCCGGCATCGGCGCCACTGAGGCGACGCGGCGACTGAAGGCGAGCCGCTCGCCGGCGACCAGGATCGCCTGCGCCGGCACGGCGCGGGGCGCCGTCGGCTCGAGCACCGCGTCAGCGCCCGCCGCGCCGAGCGCGAAGGCCTGCTGCCCGCCGGTGAAGAACAGCGGCAGCGGCACATGCACCAGGCCGGCGCGCAGCGCCGCGAGGTCGGCCACGATCCAGGCCGGGCTGTTCGGCACGCGGGTAGCCAGGACGCGCACGCCTGCGGCGACCAGCGTTTCGGCGAGTGTGTCGACGGCGTCGAGCAGGGCGCCGTAGGACAGCGCGCCGCTCGAACCCTGGACCGCCGGCTCGTGCGGCGGATGCGAGCGCAGCCGGTTGAAGAATGCCTGCGTGTTCATCATCGGCCCCTCGGCGGCGGTCGGGACCTCACCGTCGTCCTTGCTCCAGGCGCGCGAGACTGACGAGAAGGTCGCCGGCCAGCACCTTTGGCGCGTGGCGGTAGTAGCTGCCCCACAGCCGCGCCTCGTCGCCGACGCAGCGCCGCTGGGCAGCGGCGAGCGGCAGCGCGCTCAGCCGCTGGTGCCTGAGCAGCCGGCGCAGTTCCGCGGTGGCGGTGATCACCGCCCAGCGGAAACCGGAATCGACCAGGTGGCGGGCCAGCGCGAGCATCAGCCGCCGGCCTTCGCCGGCGCACTGCGAGGCGAACTGGCCGATCTCGACGATTTCTTCGCGGGCAACCGGCTGCCCGGTGGCGGTGGCCAGCATCTGCTCGACCGGCAGCGGCAGGTAGCGCTCGAGGAACAGCGGTTCGGCGGCGCTGCGATAGCCGGCCGCCGCGCAGGTGCTGTCGTCGGTGCCGCGGCTGACCAGCACAGGCATGAAGCGCGTCAGCCGCGCGGCGAAATGCTGGCGGTAGACGCCAGCGATGAACTGCTCGGTCTCGGCGCGCGCCTCACCGCCGCGGCGATGCAGCCGGAACCCGATGCGCTGCGCCATGGCGACCGGCGCACAGCGCAGGGAGGCTTCCGGCGTCCACAGCGCCGGCACGGATTCGACAAGAGACACGGGGCGTTCCTCGATGACGGGGCGCCACGCTAGGGGCCGGAGATTAACGACGGCTTAATGGCGCACGAACCGCGCTTCCGTCGGACGGCCTGGCGGAGCGGCCTCCGGTGGTCTAATGGGCGCTCTGCGCCCCGCCCGGACCTTTCGATGGCCCTGCCCCCGCTGCTGCAGCAGCTGCGCCTGCCCGCGATCGGCGCGCCGCTGTTCATCATCTCCAATCCCGACCTGGTGCTGGCACAGTGCAAGGCCGGCATCGTCGGCAGCTTCCCGGCGCTGAACGCGCGGCCGCCGGAGCTGCTCGATGCGTGGCTGACGCGCATCACGACGGAACTGGCGGCGTACCGCGCGGCGCATCCGCAGGCGGCGGTGGCGCCGTTCGCGGTCAACCAGATCGTCCATGCGAGCAACGACCGGCTGCAGCACGACATGGACCTGTGCGTCAGGCACAGGGTGCCGATCATCATCACCAGCCTGCGCGCGCCCGATGCGGTGGTCGAGGCGGCGCACGGCTACGGCGGGCTGGTGTTCCACGACGTCACCACCATCAAGCACGCGCAGCGCGCGCTGGCGGCCGGCGTGGACGGGCTGATCCTGGTGTGCGCCGGCGCCGGCGGCCACGCCGGCCGGCTGTCGCCGTTCGCCCTGGTGCCCGAGGTGCGCGCCTTCTACGAAGGCACGATCATCCTGTCGGGAGCGATCGCCGGCGGCGGCGCGATCCTCGCCGCGCAGGCGATCGGCGCCGACCTGGCGTACCTGGGCACCCGCTTCATCGCCAGCATCGAGGCCAACGCATCGGAGGCCTACAAGCAGATGATCGTCGCCTCGCGCGGCGAGGACATCGTCTACTCGAACCTGTTCACCGGCGTGCACGGCAACTACCTGCGCGGCAGCATCGCCGCCGCCGGGCTCGACCCGGACGCGCTTCCTGAGTCGGGAAAGGACGCGATGGACTTCGGTTCAGGGCGCAGCAAGGCCTGGCGCGACATCTGGGGCGCCGGCCAGGGCGTGGGCCAGATCGGCGAGGTGCTGCCGGCGGCCGGCATCGTCGAGCGGCTGGAGCGCGAGTACCTGGCCGCCCGCGAGCGCCTCGGACTGGCGGCGGCGCGCGCCTGACCTTTGTCCTGGAGAACCTGCGATGCACTACCGGAACCTCGGCCGATCGGGCCTGAAGGTCAGCGAACTGTCGTTCGGCTCGTGGGTCACCTACGGCAACCAGCTCGATGCGGCGGCGGCGCGCGAACTGATGGCGGCGGCGTGGGACGCCGGCGTCAACTTCTTCGACAACGCCGAGATCTACGCCCGCGGCGGCGCCGAGAAGATCATGGGCGCGGCGCTGAAGGAGCTCGGCTGGCCGCGGTCGAGCTACGTCGTCTCGACCAAGTTCTACTGGGGGCTTGCCGACGGGCCGAACGAGAAGAACACGCTGAATGCCAAGTACCTGCGGCACGCGATCGAGGGCTCGCTGGCGCGGCTGGGGCTCGACTACGTCGACCTGGTGTTCTGCCACCGGCCCGACCCGACCACGCCGATCGAGGAAACGGTGTGGGCGATGCACCGGATGATCGAGCGCGGCCAGGCGCTTTACTGGGGCACCAGCGAGTGGGCGGCCTCCGAGATCCTTGCCGCCTGGTCGATCGCCGAGCGGCACAGTCTGCACAAGCCGGTGATGGAGCAGCCGCAGTACAACCTGCTGCACCGCAAGCGGGTCGAGCAGGAGTACGCGCGCCTGTACGAGGACATCGGCCTCGGCCTGACCACCTGGAGCCCGCTCGCCAGCGGGCTGCTCACCGGCAAGTACCGCGGCGGAATCCCCGCCGGCAGCCGCGGCGCGGTCGAGAGCTACGCTTTCCTGCGGCCGCGGCTGACCGACGCGAAGGGCAACGAGATCGTCGGCCGGCTGGAGCCGCTGGCGGCCGAACTCGGCTGCACGCTGGCGCAGCTTGCGCTGGCCTGGTGCCTGAAGAACCCGCGCGTGTCCACCGTGATCACCGGCGCCACGCGGGTGGCGCAGGTGCAGGAGAACATGTTGGCGCTCGACGTGGTCGGCCGTCTCGCGCCGGAAGTGCTTTCGCGAATCGACTCGATCGTCGGCAGCCAGCACGAGTAAGGCGATGGACGGGGTCAGCTTTCGGAAAGCCACCGCCGACGATCTGCCGGCGATGCTGCGGCTGCTGGTCGATGACGACGTCGCGCAGACGCGCGGCAGCTACGCGACCGAGGTCACGCCCGAAGTCGCCGTTGCCTTCAAGGAGATCGAGCGCGACCCGAATAACGAGCTCTTGGTCGGCGAGCGCGATGGCGAGGTGGTGGCAATGCTGCAACTGACGCTGATCCCGGGCCTGTCGCGCGGCGGCATGCGGCGCGCGCTGGTCGAGGCCGTGCGAGTGCGTGGGGACCTGCGCTGCCGCGGCATCGGCGAGGCGCTGATATGCCACGTCGAGGATCGGGCGAAGTCCGCCGGCTGCGGCCTGATCCAGCTCACCACCGACAAGAAGCGCCTGGCCGCGCACCGCTTCTACGAGCGGATCGGCTACGTGGCGAGCCACCTGGGCATGAAGAAGAAGCTGTGAAGGCGAGGGAAGCGTCCCGTAAAGGCAGCCGCTCCGGGAACGCCGGCGAATCGCGGTGCGCCCGCTGCGGCGCGCCGTTTCACTGCGGCATCGGCGATGCCGGAGGCTGCTGGTGCGCAAGACTCCCGCCGCTGCCGCGCGAGGTGCATACCGCCGACGCCGGCTGCCTGTGCGGGGCCTGCCTGGGGGAGGCGGTGAGGGCCGCCCGCAGTTAGGCGCGGCAAGCCACGGCGGCCGGCTCCTTGCCTGCCCACTGGGCCGCGGCGCGGCCTGGCCGCTGGCCTGCGCGCCCCGGCTCCGCTGCCGACTGGGAATTAGACCGGGCGCTCGGCCTTAAGCGCCCCTTAATGAACCGGCGCGAACCTGACACCCTGCACTGACATTCGAGCGGGTGCCGGCGAGTGAGCCCCGGGCGGCGCATTCGGTTCCGCCCGCGCTCGGCGCGCCCGCCGATGCGCTCTTCTGGCAGATCCTGTTGTCCGTATCCAATGGCCCGTCGGCTGATTGAGGGGGCGCTCGTGCGCTTCTTCCCTGGTCCTTGCCGGGCGAGCGGCACCCGCACGGTGCGCGGACTGGAGGCGCTGGCACTGTCGCTGCCGCCGACGCCCGGGCACTCGGTGGTAAAGCGGCCGAACAACGAGAATCTCTACAGCATCGGCGAGGAGTTCGCGGCGGCGGGCTACGAGCCGTTGTACCTGTACAGCGGCTACGGCTACTTCGACAACATGGAGCACTTCTTCGGCTCCAACGGCTACACCGTCGTCGACCGCAAGGCGATCCCGAAGGCAGACATTCACTACGAGAACATCTGGGGCGTGGCCGTTGGCGCGGTGAAGTACACCGACTGGGCGATCGGCGACTTCATCAACCGCGCGCGCGAGCGTCCCGGGTTCGACGACACCCTGTTCGTCATCGTCGCCGACCACTGCGCGGCGGCGCGCGGCAAGGCCGACCCGCCGCTCGACCGGTTCCACATCCCGCTGCTGATCTACGCGCCGAAGCACGTCGCGCCGGCGCGCGCGTGGTCGACGTCGGGACGGGTAAGGAAGTCGCGCCGAGCGAGTCGACCCGCCACTTCACGGAGGAGGCGATCGGCTACTACCAGGGCGCCAGCGATGCGTTCCGCCGCGGCGCGCTGCGGCGGCCCGGCAGGCTGATCCCGCGACCGGTCGAGTAGCCGGGCGCTTGGCCGGGCGACGCTGCGCAGCTCCGGCTCGAGCCGCGGAGCCGATCGTCGTTCAGATCAGCCGTCGAAGCGCCTCGTCGACCCCGCGCGGCGTGCACGCGTTGGGTGAGACGTTCGACGACTCCGGCGGGACTCCCCGATTCACCGACGCGGCGCGCCCGCCTTGATCTGCGGGCGATTGCGGCGCCGGGAGATCGGGCGCACAGTGCCGCTTCGGGGCGACCGCAGCGGCGCCCCGGCCATGCGCCCGGCGGCCGCCCGCCGCGGAGGAGGTCAGTGCCGATGACCACGCATCCTCGACTGAAGATCCGCGATCTGCGCGCCCGCGGCGTGCACGTTCCCCTGCGCCTGCCGCTGCAGACCCGCGGCGGCGCGATCAGCGTCGCGCCGCTCGCGCTGATCGACCTCCTCACCGACGAGGGCGTGACCGGATCGACCTACCTGTTCTGCTACACGCCGCTGGCGCTCAAGCCGGTGCTGCAGATGCTGGCGAACATCTTGCCGGTGCTGAAGGGCGACGCGCTGGCGCCGCTGGACCTCGACCGCAAGCTGCGCGGCCAGTTCCGCCTGCTCGGGGCCAAGGGGGTCGTCGGCATGGCGCTCGCCGGGGTCGAGATGGCGGCCTGGGACGCGCTGGCGCGGGCGCAGGACCTGCCGCTGATCCGGCTGCTCGGCGGCGAGCCGCGGCCGATTCGCGCCTACAACAGCTGTGGCCTCGGTTTGATCGGCAGCAAGCGCGCCGCCGCTGAAGCGGCGGAGCTCGCCGCCCCGGGCTTCCAGGCGATCAAGGTGCGTCTGGGCTACGCCGACGCGAAGACCGACGTCGAGGTGGTGCGCGCCGTTCGCCGCGCGGCGGGGCCGAGCGTCGAGGTGATGTCCGACTACAACCAGGGCCTGTCGGTGGCCGAGGCGCTGCTGCGCATCCAAGCGCTGGCCGGCGAGGGCCTGTACTGGGTGGAAGAGCCGACCGCCGCCGACGACTACGCGGGCCACGCCGAGATCCGGCGCAAGTCGCGCCTGCGCGTCCAGATGGGCGAGAACTGGTGGGGGCCGCATGAGATGGCGTGCTGCGTGGCTGCTGGCGGATCCGACTTCGTCATGCCGGACGCGATGAAGATCGGCGGCGTCACCGGCTGGCTGCGCGCGGCGGCCATCGCCGACGCGGCGGGGCTGCCGATCTCCAGCCACTTGTTCCCGGAGATCAGCGCCCACCTGCTGGCCGCGTCGCCGACCTGCCACTGGCTGGAATACGTCGACTGGGCCGATCCCGTCCTGCTCGAACCGCTGCGAATTGAGGACGGTTTCGCGGTGGTGCCGGAGGCACCCGGCTGCGGAATCGCCTGGAACGAGGCGATGGTCGACCGCTGTCTCGTTGCCTGAAGCCGGCGGCTTCGTCGCTTGCCTACTTTGCAGCCACCGACGGCGCCGCCGCTTGCAACCGCAGCCGCTCGATCAGCGCGTCCTTCTCCGCCCACAACGCGTTGACCCAGTCCTGCATCCGGGCACGGAAGTCGGCGTCGCCGGCATAGTCGCCGCCGAGCAGATCCTGCGGGATCTCGCGCTGCTCGACGCGCACGATCACGTCGTCGACCCGGCCGGACAACAGGTGCCAGAACTTCGGCGCGCCGTGCGGGTAGACGATCGTCACGTCGAGCAGTCGGTGGCAGTGTTCGCCGAGCGTGGAAAGCGCCATGGCGATGCCGCCGCTGCGCGGCTTCAGCAGGTGGCGGTACGGCGAGGCCTGCCGGTCGTGCTTCTCGCGAGTAAGGCGCGTGCCCTCGAGGAAGTTGATCACCGAGGTCGGCACCAGGCGGAACTTCTCACAGGCCAGCCGCGCCCGTTCGAGGTCCTGCGCGCTGCTCGCTCCGCCCTTGCGCTGCATGAACGGGAAGTCGAGCGCCCACCACGCCAGGCCGATGACCGGCACGTAGATCAGCTGCCGCTTCAGGAAGAACTTCAGCATCGGCACGCGGCCGGCGAACACCTTCTGCAGCACCAGGATGTCGACCCAGCTCTGGTGGTTGGCGGCGACGATGTACCAGTCGTCGCGGCGCAGCCCGTCGGTGCCGCTGACCTGCCAGCCGGCGTTGCCGACGGCGTCGATCCAGGCGTTGTTCACGCCGATCCACGACATGGCGATCCAGTTCGCCACCCGGTCGACCACCCGCCGCAGCGGCCGCTGGCCGACCACGAGCTTGGCCAGCGACACCGGCAACAGCAGCCCGCAGAAGAACAGCACGTTGGCGGTCAGCGCCAGCGCGGCGAAGCCGCCGCGGGCGGTGGCCAGCGCGCGCTGCATCATGGGCTCGTTCGGCGTCATCGTCATCTCGTCGGCGAGTGCGCATTTTGAACGCAGCGGCGCCGGTCGGGCCTTGACCGGGGACAGACGCAGCGACGGTCGCCGGGCGCGGGCCGGCGGCGCAGCGGCCGGCGACCTTGCGGGGCGGCGCGTATCCTTCGCCCTCCCCTCGCGGCCGCCCGCTGGCGGCCAGCCTTCGCTTTGCCGATGAACGCCCCAGAACCCACAGCCGCGCTGCTGCGCGACGTCGAGCGCCGGCGCACCTTCGCGATCATTTCGCACCCGGACGCCGGCAAGACCACGCTGACCGAGAAGCTGCTGCTGTTCGGCGGCGCGATCCAGCTGGCCGGCGCCGTGAAGGGCCGCAAGACGGCGCGCCACGCCACCTCCGACTGGATGGAAGTCGAGAAGCAGCGCGGCATCTCGGTCACCAGTTCCGTGATGCAGTTCGAGGTCGACGGCCACGTGATCAACCTGCTCGACACGCCGGGCCACGAGGACTTCTCCGAGGACACCTACCGCGTGCTCACCGCCGTGGACGCGGCGGTGATGGTGATCGACGCCGCCAAGGGCGTCGAGGCGCAGACGATCAAGCTGCTCGAGGTC
>Ga0209450_10001027_pt1 | contig 14101 bp, 12 predicted proteins | sample FrelakmetLWP11LW_FD_187149 | JGI IMG/M metagenome (GOLD analysis project Ga0209450, IMG submission 187149) | Freshwater lake sediment microbial communities from the University of Notre Dame, USA, for methane emissions studies - LWP11 LW (SPAdes)... | ecosystem: Environmental > Aquatic >...
CCAGGCCTTCCGGATTGCCGTGCCCGAAACCGACGGCCGCCGCCGCGGAAAACAATCGTGATGACTTCGTGATAAGCAGGTTACGGTACGCCGCACCGTAACCTGCTTATCACGAAGTCATCAATCGTGCATTGTGCAATTTTTATTTTACGGTTCATGTCTCACCTCGCAGCGCTTTCCCCTCCTCTTTGATTCCAATCCTTTGAAATCAATAAGGATACGTCTTTCTGTGAACGTCTCGTCAGGCATGGCATGCCACTTGCGTTTACTGACGTCGGTATCGATATATGAAGTTGAACGATGCGACCTGTATTTTTCCGATTAAGCCGTGAGGAGGTCCTATGACCGTTCAGAACGCTTTCATCGATGTCATCGGCGGCTCCGGTTTTCCGTTCGATACACGTCCGGCGGCTGAAGTGGAAAAAGCTGTTTCGCAGGGGTTCAGAACGACAGCACTGGGGAAGGTCAAGTGGTGTCGAGCGTTGGGCCAAGGCCGCTCGCCGCGTTACCACATCGGGATCCGGTACTATCCCCACTATTAGATTCATCCGCAGGCGGAGTGTCCATATTGAAAGGAGGCACAACAGATGCAGGAAAATGTAATTCGGATTGGCGGAAAAAAACGATCGACCTTCATGGACCAGGTCAAAGAGCTTCTTCCGGAGGGGGGCAATTTGAATCTTTGCCTCACCTGCGGCGCGTGTTCGTCCGGATGTCCGGCAACCGGGCTTGAAGGGATGGACCCGCGGAAGTTTCTGAGGATGGCCGCGCTCGGGCTGGACGAAGAAATCCTGAGCTCGAACTGGGTGTGGATGTGCACCATGTGCCAGCGCTGCATTTATGTCTGCCCCATGAAAATCGACATCCCGCGGCTGATATACAACGCGCGGGCGAGCTGGCCCCGGGAGAAGCGGCCGAAAGGAATCCTGGGATCGTGCGACATGGCGCTGCGCAACGAGAGCATCAGCGCCATGGGGGCCTCTCCCGAAGACTTCCAGTTTGTCGTGGGGGATGTGCTCGAAGAGTACCGGGAAGCGCAGCCGGAATTCGCCGACATGCAGGCGCCCATCGACAAAACGGGGGCTGAGTTCTTCTTGAATCAGAATTCAAGGGAACCGGTCACTGAACCGGATGAAATGGTGCCGTTGTGGAAAATACTTCACCTGGCCGGGGCCGACTGGACCTATGGCTCAAAGGGGTGGGGCGGGGAGAACTACTGCATGTTTCTCGCCGACAGCGATGCCTGGAAACACACCACCGGCATTGCGGTGAAACAGGCGGATCATCTGGGATGCAGAGTCTTTCTCAACACCGAGTGAGGTCACGTGACCTTCTCGGTCCTGGAGGGACTGAAAAAGTTCAACCTCGAGCACAACTTCGTGGTCAAGAACATCTATGAGTATTATGCCAAGTGGATCCGGGAGGGCCGGCTCAAGGTCAGCTCCGACTGGAACAGGGACCTGAAGATCAAGTTCACGGTGCAGGACCCCTGCCAGATCGTGAGAAAGAGCTACGGAGACCCGATCGCCGAGGACCTGCGCTACGTGGTCAAAGCGGTGGTGGGAGAAGAGAACTTCATCGACATGCAGCCGAACCGTTCCAACAATTACTGCTGCGGCGGCGGCGGCGGATTCCTGCAGTCCGGGTTCAAAGAGCAACGCCTTGCCTATGGAAAGCTGAAGGACGATCAGATCAAGGCCACGGGGGCGGACTATTGCATCGCGGGCTGCCACAATTGTCATGCCCAGATCCATGAACTGAGCGAGCATTACGGCGGCGGATACCCCGTTGTACACCTCTGGACGCTGATTTGTCTATCGCTGGGGGTCCTCGGGCCCAACGAGCGGACGTATCTGGGCGACGACTTGAGGGAGGTCAATGTATTTCACCCGGAGACCGGCAAGTGAGGGCCACCCTCGGCCGGAGGAGCCCAGCCTGAGGACCTCCGGCCGGTGCATTCTTATCAGAGTCGCTCGCGATTTAATCGAAGTGGGAGCGGCATCTTGCCGCGAGGTTATCGCGGCTGGAAGCCGCTCCCACAGGGGCAACACTTCGTCGGCATTTGGTTGCGCGCCATCTTATGCTCCTGCATTCATGCCGCCGACCTTCCATCGCACACATGGGCGGCACGGAAGCATGCGTTGCGCCGGGCTCAGTCTTCGTCCGAGTGTGTTTCACCTTCCGGTATCGTTTCACCCGGGCGCCAGGCCTCGAACTGGCGGGCGGTCACCGAATCTCCGGCTTTGATTTTTTTCTGGACCCACACAACGCGCATGTTGCATTCCTGAACTTTTTTGCCGTGCGTTTTGCGGTGCTCGCTGAGGGCGGCTTCGGCGCTGTCTCGTGTCTGATGAACTGAAACGACCCTTTTTGAAAGCTTATCCAAATCGTGCTCGTCGAAAATAACTGCATACATGGCTGTCCTCCTCATCGCAGGCAGATCCTGCCGATAGAGGTGTGTTTTGAAAATTGCTTTCACCACAAATGGAAACAGCATTCCGGGTATCAAACCGATGACGACTCCGGCGTCCCCTGCTTCAAACTCAAATGCCCCAATTGCGCTTCTACCATGGAGCGCAAGTTCAACTAGCAGGGCATCTTTTCGACCGGTTCGGCTTGCGCATTCAGGCTATCGAACGCTTACGGGAACCCCTTCATAAGGCGTTCTTTTGGTCGACTTGCGCTGTTTCGGGTCCCGCATCGCTTTGAGAATCTCGATGCTGTGCTTGTAGCCCCTGGAAAGCCGGGCGATGTCGATCGCCATCCCGGCAATCTGCGCCACGGCCTGAACGAGATTGACATCGTCAATGGTGAATTCCCAGAGTTCGCCGGTGTAAACCCGGAGCGACCCGATCACCTGCCCATGGATCGCAATGGGAACCGAAAGAAGGGAGGCGATGCCCTCTTTCCTGGCCTCCTTGGGGTATTGAATACGCGGGTCGTCGCCGACGTCGTAAATGGCAACCGGCCCTTTCTCAAGGGAGGCGGGGATGGACTTGACGGCGCTGAGGGGTCCCTTGTCGAGATATTCCCGGCTGAGGCCGTTTGCGGCGGCAAGTTCCAATACGTTGGTTTTTCGGTTGACCAGAAACAGGGCGGCGCCCTTGGCTTTCAACGCGGTTTTTAATGCTTCCACGGTGGTCACCACCACGTCCTCGGGATCTTTGCTCATCGAGATGGCCTCGGTCACCTTCAGCAGTGTTTCATAGTGCATCATGTGCTTTCCCATAGCATCCTCCTGTCGGGTGTGGGTGCGGAGCAAGCCGGCTGCGCCACGCCGGATCGAGGGTGGTGTCCCTCCCTCGAAATATCGATCAATTAGAACGACCGGGAGATTGATCCCAGCTGTGAAGGGCGCTCCATCGACGGAATGGGCCGGCAAAATTCAGAATGGACTTCAATTCGCAGTCAAGGCGAGATGGAGGAGGAAAAAGTGAACCGCTCAGCAAAACCAGGGCTTGATTCAGGCCCGTTGGAATAGGAGGCAGAGATTCATTCGTCCAAACTATAGACTATCCCGTCTTTTAAAATCAAATGTTTTTCCGGGTCAATTGTACGACTCCAGCACCTCGCGGCTCTCCGTTATGAGATGGACAGCCAGCTCCTTCATGCCCGCTTCATCCCAAAAGGGAAGCTTGCTGTGGCTTTCAAGGTATTTCAACGGAATGGGGTGGGTCCCGATCACCACCGGCAACCCATAGTGCTTCTCGATAAAGGCCTTGAACTGGCGGATATGGGGGCACGGGGGGGAGCCTACCACCAAGCCTGTCGCCAGGTGCACGACGTCACACCCGTTCTTCAAAAATTCGGCGGGAACGTATTCCACGTTTCCGCCGGGGCAGCCGCCGCAACCCGAAAAGCCGACGATCTCTGCCGGCTCATCCGCGGCATACCGGGCAAAGCCGCCACGCCGCTCTCGCAGCGCCCGAAAGCATTTGCCGCCGCCACACGATCGGTACCTGTCGCAGATGATAATCCCAATTTTTTTCATCTTATATCCATCCCCGTTTTCTGAATGATCCCCGGCAGGAACTCTATTGAACCGGGACAAGAGCACCCTAGGCGCCAGAATCGCGTGCCCAGCAGGGCAGCCACGATACTATACATAAGCAATCGTCATGCCAGCGTAGAATATTGGGATCAACCCCTTGTAAATGGGGGCGTTAAGCTGCTTCCGCCGGCAGTGCCTTCGATGAGACAAATGCATTTCGCGATGATGGCCTGGCGATTAAAATGCAAAGTGCACGGCCACGGGTCATTGCCGCAGCTCGCCTACGGCCCATTTTTTTTGCGGCTCAGACAAAGTAGGGGGTATGAGGGTATCACCAATTATTATACTGGCTCCAGACCCTCGTCGAGGTATTTTTTGGCGAGATCGATATAGAGCTGTTTGCCCCAGTTCCAGAACTTTTCGTCTTTGGCACTTATCTTTCGGACGATCTGTGCCGGATTGCCGGCAGCCACCACCTTGGGGGGAATGATCTGCTTCAGTTTCACTACACTGCCTTCCGCGACAATTGCACCTTCTCCGATTTCAGACCAGATGCTGAGGACGGCGCCCATGCCGATGACGGCCTGATGGCCGATCTGTTTGCCATGAACCACGGCGCCATGGCCGATGGTGACCCTTCTTCCAATCCGGTTCGTGTCGCCGGGAGGGGCATGAACGATAACTCCTTCCTCCACCGCCGTACCGTCCCCGATTTCGATTCGACCGTAGTCCGCCCGTAAAATGGCTCCGTGCCCGATATAGCAATTGCTCCCGATAACGACATCTCCGATGACCCGCGCTATGTCGCTGACATAGGTTTCTTTCCCCACTGTCGGCTGCTTGCCGTCAAACTTGTACAGCATGATGAATCCTTGAAGGCGTTACAGCGCCTTGAACAACTGGTTGGCGGTCGTCAGCAGGGGGTCCCAGACCGGGCTGAAGGGCGGGGCGTAGGCCAGGTCGCACTGAATGAAATCCGCCACCGTCATGCCTGCGTGCAGGGCCACGGCCGGGGCGTTGATGCGGTGGGCCACGCCTTCTTTACCCACCATTTGAACTCCCAGTAGTTTACCGGACCGGCGATCCGCCACCATCTGGACATGGATGGTGCTGGCGCCGGGATGGGCATGCGCCCGGCTGCGGCTTTGAATCACGGTTTCGACCGGATCAAAGCCCGCCTCCCGGGCCTCGACGGCATTCAACCCCGTGCGGGCCACCTGAAGTTCGAACACCTTGAACACGGCCGTGCCCGCCACCCCGGGCAACTCCACCGGCCGGCCCGTCGCGTTGTCGGCCGCGGCCCAGCCGGCGCGGTTGGCCCGCAAAGCCAGGGGGATCCAGACGTCACGGCCCGTTACGACATGCACGGCATCGGCGCAGTCGCCGGCCGCGTAGATGTCCTGGCAGGAGGTCATCAAACCCTTGTCGACGTGGATCGATCTCTGCGGACCCAGCTGCAGGCCGGCTTTTTCGGCCAAACCACTGTTGGGGGCGACTCCGGTGGCGACGAGGACCAGGCCGCAATCCAGCTCAGCGCCTTCGGACACCACCCTCAGCTGGTTTGGCCCGGCCGATTCGATCCTTTGCAGCTTCCGGCCCAGGTGAAGCCGAACCTCATGGGCTTCCAGCTCCTGGCGGACGACGGCCGCCAGGTCCGGATGCAGCCAGGGAAGGAGCACCGGCCCGGGCTTGATCATGTCCACCGCCACCCCCCGGGTCCGCAGCGCCTCGCTCATCTCCAGGGCGATGTACCCCATGCCCAGGATGACGGCGCGCCGCACCGATTTTCCGGCCAAGAGCGCTTGAATCGCCCTGCCGTCCTCCAGGCTTTTGAGCGCCATGACCCCGTTCAGACCTGCGCCGGGAATTTCAGGACGCCGCGGCGAAGCACCGGTGGCGATCAGGAGCTTATCGAAGGCGAGCTCGAAGCGGCGGCCCTCCAGTGTGGTTCCGCCGATCTGTTTGGCGCGCGTATCGACGGCCTCCACGCGGTGGCCGGTGCGCAGATCGATCCCCTGCTTCTGCCGGAAGACCTCGGCCCGGCGCACCACCAATTCGTCCAGCTGTCGGCGGTGGTCGGCGATGGCATACGGCATGCCGCAGGCGCTGTAGGACACATCCTGGGTCTGCTCCAGCACCACGACGTCAAGGTCCGGTGCATTGCGTTTGGCCCGGCTGGCCGCGCTCATGCCGGCCGCATCACCGCCGATTACCACGAATCGCATGCTCACTTCCTTTCTGAGGCCCTTTTCCTTTTCGTTTCAGTCGGTCACGACCGGGTAGCCGCCGTTGATCCAGGCCTTCATGCCGCCGGCCAGGCTGTGCACGTGCTCGAAGCCCTGCTGCTGCAGGAAACTGGCGGCGATGTTGCCGCGGTAGCCCACGCCGCAGGCGGCGATCACCTCGCGGTCCTTCGGCAGTACGACGCTGCCTTTCAGCAATTCGGTGAGAGGATAGTGGCGCGCGTTGCGGATATGGCCCATGTCCCACTCGGCCTGGGTGCGCACGTCGATGAGGTGCTCGGGGTTGCCCGCCAGCTTGCGGCTGAGTTTCTCGGCCGAAATCTGCCACAGCTGGGCAATCGGGTAGCCGGCTTCTTGCCAGGCGGCGATGCCGCCATGGAGATAGCCGATGATGTTGTCGTAGCCGATGCGGTGCAGTTGGGTGCACATCTCATGATAGGCCGCCTCATCGGTAACCACGAGCACCAGGTCGGCGGCCGGGTCGATCACCATGCCGATCCAGTTGGCGGTTTGCTTGGCAAGCCCGATGTTGATGCTTCCGGGGATGTGCACGCCGCCGAACGCCGCCGTGTCCCGGGTGTCGAGAATCACCGTTCCACGCTCAACATGCGCTCTAAATTGTGCCGGGGAGAGGTCTTTCACCATCGGACAGCGCTCCAGCAGCGGCGCGCCTCTCTTGTTGGTGGCGATGATGTGGGTGAAGCTCTTGGGGCGCTCCGGGAAACTCTGAGTGAGCTGGCGCTTGAACATGTCCGGGGCGAGGTTCAGCACCGGGTTGCTCAGTTTTTCGAAGCCGATCGTGGAGCTGGATTTGGGGCTCATTCCCTTGCCGCACAACGACCCTTCGCCGTGGGCTGGGAAGACCTCCACGCTTTCCGATAGCCGACCGAGCTTGGTGTAGAGAGACTGGTACAGGTTCTCGACCTGTTCGCCGATCAGTTCGGCGCCGGCCAGGTCGGGCCGGCCGATGTCGCCCACGAAGAGGCAATCGCCGGTCAGCACCAGCCAAGGTTTTTCGCTGCGGGCGCGATCCGTCACCAGGATCGACAGGGAGTGAGGGGTGTGGCCGGGGGTTTTGAGGATTTCCAGCTTGGCGGCGCCGAACTCGAACACATCCCCTTCCTGGACGGAGACGAAATCAAATTCGACCGGCGACCCTTTAAGAAAATGAATAGCTGCTCCGGTGCGGGATTGCAATTCCATGTTGCCGCTCACGTGGTCGGCATGGACGTGGGTTTCAAAGATGTGGGTAATCTTCATGCCATTGTTGCGGGCGATGTCGATGTAATCCTGAACATCGCGCTTGGGGTCCACCACGCAGGCCACCCGGGCCTGCGGGCAGCCGATGACATAGGACAGGCATCCCATGCCCTCAACAGTGATTTGCTTGAAATACATAGCAGTTCCTCCTGTAAATCGCCGGTAGTAGGATTTTCGGGAATCTTCCTGCTCGAGCCCTTCGGCTCTGCAGCCGCCATGGCTGCAATATCGTTTCAAGCCGTTCCTGCAGGTTTGAAAGCGCACTTCTCCAAGTTGCCCCGCCTGCCTGGCAGGGCGTCAGCGCCTGGGCCGTCAGGTAGGGCACGATGTCCCGCTCATCCTGAATTGCTGGGATCCCCTGGATAGCCATTTCAGGAATCGTTTCATGAACCCCGATTTTTCAGGCCCCTGTAGACAGGGAATCGCCCCGGGTGCAGAAACAGCATCATGGGCTGTTTCTTCGGCCCCATTCGTCGTCGTTCTCTCCGGTTCCATCTAAAAAGGTCCTCTGTCTGACGGAGTTGCATTTCAAATACCCGGAAGCCGGGCCAGACCCCTCCGGGCAATCCGTACGATCCCTTCACACCATCAGGCCACGCTGGGAAACATCTCCAAGTTGGTGTGCGGCAGAAACAGTGCCGAGGTGAACTCGTCCATGTAGCGGCTGTTGCTGGAGAAGTCGATGTAGGTCATCGCGTGGCAGATCTCTCGCGCTTCACGGCGGTGGGGTTCGGAGACAAGCGCCAGGTAGGCCCCGGCGATGGAGCTGTTCCCTAAATAGCGGAACTTGCCCCGGCCGATGTCGGGTAGCAGTCCGATGCGCACGGCTTTTTCGATGTCGAGGTACTGGCCGAAGCCGCCGGAAATCAGCACTCGCCCCACCGCCGAAAAATCCAGCCCCGCCTCCTTGAGCAGGGTGGTGAAGCCGGCATAGACCGCACCTTTGCTGTAGACGAGGTTTTTCAGATCGGACTCGGTGAAGACGATGTCCTCCCCGGCCGGCGTCCGGTCCGCCCGCACCAGGACGTAGGCCCACTCGTCCCGGACCTTGCGGACGCGTGCATGGCCGAGGTCGGAGGCGAACCGTCCGCTGCGGTCGATGATGCCGGCGGACAACAGCTCCGCGATCAGGTCGATCATGCCCGAACCGCAGATGCCCCGCGGCGGCTCATTTCCCACCGTGGTGAGCGCCGGTTCAAACGTCTCCGGGTGTATGGCCACCTTCTCGATGGCGCCCTGTTCGGCGCGCATGCCCCATTGGATGCCGCCGCCTTCAAAGGCGGGGCCCGCGCTGCAGGCCGCCGTCATCAGCCACTCCCGGTTGCCGAGCACGATCTCGCCGTTGGTGCCGACATCGATGAAGAGCGTCAGCGGCGCCTCCCGGTGGAACCCGGCGTAAAGCATCCCGGCGACGATGTCCCCGCCCACGAAGCCGGCCGGCCCGGGCATGACGAACACGGCGGCCGCGGGGTGAGTCTTCAGTCCGATGTCGCCGGCCTTCAGGATCGGGAACTCCGCGACCGTCGGGACGTAGGGGGCCCGACGGATGTAGCGGGGCTCGATCTGCAGGAGCAGATGGGTCATGACCATGTTGCCGGCCACGACCACGTTTTTGACTTGCCGGGTCTGAGCACCGGCGCTGTCCAGCGCCTCACCGATCAGGCTGTTGATGCTCGCGAGCGCCATGGTGCTGAGCTTCCGGACGCCGTCCTTCTCGGCGCAGACCATCCGATTGATCACGTCGTCGCCGCAGGCGGCCTGGCGGTTGTGTTCGGAGGCGGCCGCCCGCACGCTGCCGTCGGCCATGTCCACGAGATAGACCACGATGGTCGTGGTGCCCACATCGATGGCAAGCCCCAGGCAGGGCTCGCGCCCGTTGCCTGGACGAACTTCCAGCAGTTCGTTGAAGCAGCGGTGTCGGACGACCGACGCGGTTACATTCCAGCGCCCTTCCCGCATGACCTCGGAGAGTTGCCGCATCACCGCCAGCCCCACGTTGAGCTTCTCGATGTCGCAGCCTTGCTGCTTGAGCCCCCGGTTCAGCCGGTCCAGGTCGCTGACGGCGTCTTCGATCGTCGGCGGCAAGAGCTCGAGAGAGATTTCCCGCAGCATGGGATCGATCTTGCCGACCAACCCCGTCAGGCGCTCGGTGGCTTCCCGGCCCATCCCGGCCACTTTCAGCTTGCGCTCGATCGCCTCCGGGGGAATGCGGACCACGGCATCGCCCCGCAGCCGGCTCTGGCAGGCCAGCACGTAGCGTTTTTGCTTTTCCGCATCGCTGAGAAGCGTCGTCGGTTCACTGTCGAGCTTTCCCGATTCCACCACCAGCTTGCACTTGCCGCACAGTCCCTTGCCGTTGCAGGAGGCATTCAGGTGGATATCGGCCGCCTGGGCCGCTTCCAACAGGGTGCTTCCGGCCGGCACTTCGATCGCTCTGGCGCCCGGTTCAAATGTCACCCGAAAGCGCGTCACTGCTGCGGAGGCCTCTTGCTCCCTGTCCCAGCGCTTCTGCCGCTTTTCGATGAACCAGATCGGGCAAGCGGAGCGGTGCTTGCAATACAGCTCCGGATCCCGGCATTTGAGGCACTCCTCGCAAAGCCAGACGCCGTGCTTCAGGCATTGGAAGTGGGTCTCGCGATCCGGGTGATGAGTGCATGTTCCCATGGTGCGATCACAACTCCTTTGCGGGCCAATCCCGGTTTTGCCGACAGCAGGCGTTTCAGGATCCGGGCCGTTGCCTATCGCCGCGCATGAGGCGCAAGAGAGAGCCGCGATCGCGCGGCTGTCTCCTGTCGCTCTCAATGCGATTGTTGGACAGGTGCTATTTGTCTTTGGGGCACTTTTTCAGACACATGAACCAGTCCAGGTATGTGACGTCGGGATCGGGCTTTTGTGCTCGGTCCTTGGCTACGCCGCAGGACCCCGGAGGCGGAACAATGACATCGTCGCCCGGCTGCCAGTTCGCGGGGGTGGCAATGCCGTGTTGATCAGACGTCTGCATGGCGACCAGCAGGCGCATAACCTCATCCATGTTTCGCCCGTTTGATAGCGGGTAATACAGGATCGCCCGGACGATACTCTTCGGATCAATGATGAAGACCGCACGCACGGCTTGAGTGCTGCTGGCCCCCGGTTGAAGCATGCCGAAGGCTCTGGAAACATCCATTTTCAGGTCTTCAATAACCGGGAATGTCACCTCGACATCTTTCATGCCCTTGTAGACGATCTTTTCCTTGATCGTTCGCAGCCATGCGATATGCGCGTAGATACTGTCGATAGAAAGTCCAAGCAGCTTGCAGTTTCGCTTGGCAAAATCCTTCTGCATAGAGGCGAACGTCATGAACTCCGTTGTACACACCGGTGTAAAATCGGCCGGATGCGAGAAGAACACAAGCCAACTTCCCTCAAAATTTTTTGGGAAGTTGATTTCGCCCTGCGTTGTCTTTGCCGTGAATTCTGGAGCCTTGTCTCCGATCAATGGCATTCTTACGTTTTCTTCACTCATGTCAACGTCTCCTTTTTTTGTTTATTGTGGTGAGCAGCTTCCACATAGGGGAATTTTCTCTCCTCCATCTCGAAAATTTCGTTCAAAATGCCCGAATTATAGCGTTAATCCATTGCAAAATGCCCAGTTAAATCTACCCGGCAGTGGTTCACTTCCACCAACCGCTGTCTCCCCAGCCGACCGCTGGAGTCTGGTCAATTCGCTCACGAAAAGCGCGAGGGCGCGCTACTCGAGCAGAGCCCTCTCCCACCGCATCCCAATTTTATCTTGCACAGGATGCCGCCAAATGCCTTAGCCAGCTTTTCCGATAGCCATAATCAGGAACCAAAAACCATGCCAGGAAAAAAACCCGGCCCGGGGGTGCGACTCCACCCGGGCCGAGGCCTCCCGCAGGAAGGGGGAGAGAGAGGAATGGAGGTAGATAATGCCAAGTTCCTCTGGCAGGCAATCAAAGCAATATCAGTGCCAGAGCTACTATTCGGCCCCCCACTCGCCGACCAGATGGAACCGTTTCATCTGGTTCCAGACGCTGGTGCGCGAGATCCCCAGCCGCCGCGCGGCCTCCGACTGGTTGCCGCCGGATTCCTGAAGCGCCTTGACCAGCCGCTGTTTTTTCAACTCCTCCAGGCTGGCGAGGGCGGCGGACGGCTCGGCAAGGGCGGGACGCGCCGTCTGCATTTGAGCCGGAAGATGCTCCGGTTCGATGGAGGGGCCCGTGCAGGCGACAACGGCATACTCGAAGCAGCTCCGCAGCTCGCGGACATTGCCGGGCCAATGATAGTTCGTCAATGCATCGAGGGCCGTCCGGCTGATGGCCTGGATGGGTTTCCCGCTTTTCATCCGGGCTCGGCTGAAAAAGGATTCAGCCAGCAGCGGGATGTCTTCGCGGCGTTCGCGCAGCGGGGGCATCCAGATCGGGATGACGTTGATGCGGTAGAAAAAATCCTCTCGAAATGCGCCCCGTTCGATAAGCTGGGCAAGGTTGCGGTTGGTGGCGGAAATGATGCGCACATCCACATGGATGGGGCGGTTGTCGCCGACCCGCTCCACCACTTTTTCCTCCAGCACCCGCAGCAGCTTTACCTGGGTGGCCAGCGGCAGATCGCCGATTTCGTCCAGGAAGATGTTCCCTCCGTGGGCGGCCTCGAAACGCCCCTCACGCTCCCGGATTGCCCCCGTGAAAGCGCCCTTGACGTGGCCGAAGAGCTCGCTTTCAAGCAGCGATTCGTTCAAAGCCGCGCAGTTCATTTTGACGAAGGGTTTCTTGCTCCGGGTTCCCGCTTCATGGATCGCCCGCGCCACCAGTTCTTTGCCGGTGCCGCTCTCACCGAAGATGATCACCGGTGCATCCGACTGCGCTGCGTTTTCGACCAGGTCGAACACCCGGCGCATGGCGGCCGAGGCCCCGATCATCCCGTGAAAGCGGTCTTCCGCGCCCAGTTCACGGCGGAAGTTCTCGATCTGGGTCTCCTTGGCGACCAAATCGGTGATGTCGGTCATGGTCTCCACCGCGCCGGTGACGGTTCCGTCGCCGTCCTTGATGACCGACGCGTTTTTAAGAATGGTGACCGTGCGGCCGTCCTTGCGGATCAGGCTGCAGCGCTGCCTGCTCAAGTTTCCCCTGCGGAACATGACGCACCAGTGGCAGCCGTTCTCCTCGCGTGCGATCTGGCAGGAGCTGCAGTTTAAAGTGGTGCAGGATTTCCCCAGAATTTCCTTGTGGGGATATCCCGTGATCTCTTCGAAGGCCCGGTTGACAGATACAATCGTTCCGTCAGGGTCCACGATCATGACCCCGTCCTGGATCGAATCGACGACCGTCTTCCAGTACTCATTCAGGTTATGGCGGTTCATGCGGCGCTGCCTGTCAACAGGTTGAACATAATGGGTGTTCATTTATTTAACACCTGAACAGGCACGTAGCAAGCCCATAATTTTTAATGGAGGCCGGTCCGGCTGCCGGTCCCAAAAAAGAATTTCTGGGAACCGTCCGGATGGTCAGGCATCCAGGTCCCGAAGACAGTCGGAAAACTTCTTGTCGATCCCCATTTTTCCCTATTGGCACTCGCCTTGCTCATAGGCATGGTCGGTATGAGCAGAGAAGAATCCATAGATGCTTTCGATCTTCGCTACGCCATCGTCCCTTTTTCACTGCTGGACATTCGTCGGCGTTTCAAGCGAATGCGGCCCGGCGATTGCCGGGTGGTCCTGTGGGAACGATGCCACCGCGGTCGACGACCTGATGATGGTGTTGCCGGCCGCTTGCCTTGAAGTCGTTTCCAAGGGCGAGATTCCCGAACCGTCCGGGGGATTTCGCCTGGAGTTGAGAAAGACCAGGATGGAACCCACACCCGCATTGACAGGAGCTCGCCATGCTGCCCAAGGCCCTTGTCCGTGAATTCAAGGCCCAGGTGGGGGATGATGATGTCTTCGCCGATCCGGCCGATCTGTTGACCTATTCCTACGACGCCGCACCTTTGGAGCCGGTAGCGCCGGCGCTGGTGGTGCGACCCACCACCGGCGAGGCGTTGAGCCGTGCGATTCGCCTGTGCAACCAGAACAGGCTGCCGCTCACGGTGCGGGGCGCCGGCACGAATTTGAGCGGCGGCACGGTGCCGCTGGCCGGAGGGGTCGTCGTCGTCACCAACGGGCTGAACCGCATCCTCGAGATCAACTCAGAAGACATGTACGCCGTGGTGGAGCCCGGGGTGGTCACGGCCAAATTCGCCGCGGCCGCCCAGGCCCAGGGCCTGTTCTACCCACCGGATCCCGGCAGCCAGGCGGTCTCCACTCTCGGCGGCAACGTGGCCGAAAACGCTGGCGGACTGCGCGGGCTGAAGTACGGCGTGACCCGGGACTATGTGATGGGCCTGCAGTTTTTTGACGTGAACGGCGAGACGATCAAGACCGGTTCGCGCACCGTTAAATGCGCTACCGGGTACAATCTGGCCGGGCTTCTGGTGGGCTCGGAAGGCACGCTGGGGGTGTTCAACCAGATCACGCTCAAACTCATTCCGCCGCCGGCAGCCCAGCGGGCGATGATGGCCGTTTTCGATCAGGCCGACCGCGCGTCGGAAACGGTCTCCGCCATCATCGCCGGCC
>Ga0209450_10001028_pt1 | contig 14092 bp, 14 predicted proteins | sample FrelakmetLWP11LW_FD_187149 | JGI IMG/M metagenome (GOLD analysis project Ga0209450, IMG submission 187149) | Freshwater lake sediment microbial communities from the University of Notre Dame, USA, for methane emissions studies - LWP11 LW (SPAdes)... | ecosystem: Environmental > Aquatic >...
CTACACCTCCGACGCGCTGCGCACGATCGCCGACATCTGGGAGCGGCACGGCTCGGGCATCACCAACATGCACGGGTCCACCGGCGACATCATCCTCCTCGGCGCCAGAACGAAAGAGCTGGAGCCGATCTTCGCCGAGCTGACCGCGGCCGGCTTCGACCTCGGCGGGTCAGGGTCCGACATGCGGACCCCTTCCTGCTGTGTCGGCCAGGCACGCTGCGAGTGGGCGTGCTACGACACCATGGGTGCGTGCTATGACTTCACCCAGACCTACCAGGACGAGCTGCATCGTCCGGCCTTCCCCTACAAGTACAAGCTCAAGTTCGCCGGTTGCCCCAACGACTGCGTCGCCTCGGTAGCCCGTTCCGACATGTCGTTCATCGGTACCTGGCGGGACGACATCAAGGTGGACAACGAGGGCGTGCGTGCCTCGGCGGCTGGCGGGGTCGACATCCAGAAGGAAATCTGCGACATGTGCCCGACCCGTTGCATGAGCTGGGACGGGACCTCGCTTGCGATCGACAACAGCAACTGCGTCAAGTGCATGCACTGCATCAACGTGTTGCCCAAGGCCGTGAAGCCCGGCGATGACCGTGGAGCGACCATCCTCATCGGCGCCAAGGCCCCCATCGTCGGCGGCGCGCTGCTGTCCAGCGTCTTCGTGCCGTTCATCAAGATGGAGCCGCCCTACGAGGACATCAAGGAGCTGATCTCGCGTATCTGGGACCTGTGGGCCGAGCATGGCAAGAACCGCGAGCGGGTCGGCGAGTTCATCCAGCGCATCGGCCTCGGCAACTTCCTCGAGCAGATCGGTCTCGACCCGGTCCCCGAGATGATCTCCGCGCCGCGCTCCAACCCCTACATCTTCTTCGGCGACGAGGTCGCCGAGGGTGGTCAGGCCTGACCCGGGGACACAGGAGGAAATCATGAGTGCTACCAAGCGCCTCACCGACATTGGCCCACCCCACTACGAGAAGTTCCTTCCCCCGGTCGTGAAGAAGAACTACGGCCAGTGGGACCATCACGAGATCCTGAAGCAGGGCGTCATGGTCCATGTTGCCAAGTCGGGCGACAAGATCTTCACCGTTCGCGCCGCGACCCCCCGGCTGCTCAACATTGCGTCGCTGCGCTCGTTCGCCGATCTCGCCGACAAGTATTGCGGCGGCCATCTCCGGTTCACCTCGCGTAACAACGTCGAGTTCCTGCTCACCGAGCCCGCCCACATCGAGTCCCTGATCGCCGAGCTCACCGAGCTCGGGTATGCCGTGGGCGGTATGGGCAACGCCATCTCGAACATCGTCCATACGCAGGGATGGGTGCACTGCCACTCGGCCGCGACCGACGCGTCCGGCGTGGTCAAGTCGATCATGGACGAGCTCTACCCGCACTTCGTCGACATGAAGCTGCCGGGCAAGCTGCGCATCGCGTTCGCCTGCTGCCTGAACATGTGCGGCGCCGTCCACTGCTCCGACATCGCGGTCCTCGGCGTCCACACCCGGGCGCCCAAGATCGAACACACCAACGTGCCGAAGATGTGCGAGATCCCGAGCGTGGTCGCCTCGTGCCCGACGGGTGCGGTTCGTCCCGCCTCCGTGAACGGCGCCCAGTCGGTGGAGATCATCGAGGAGCAGTGCATGTACTGCGGCAACTGCTTCACCGTCTGCCCGGCATTGAAGATCAACAACGCCAAGACCGACGGTATCTCCATCTGGGTCGGTGGCAAGGTCTCCAACGCCCGCAGCGAGCCGAAGTTCTCGAAGCTCGCCGTGCCGTTCCTGCCGAACAACCCACCCCGCTGGCCCGAGGTGGTGGAGTGGGTGAAGAAGCTGGTCGACCTCTACGCCGCGAACGCGCGCAAGCACGAGCGGATGGGCGAGTGGATCGAGCGGATCGGTTGGCCGCGCTTCTTCCAGCTCTCGGGCATCCCGTTCAGCAAGTACCATATCGACGACTTCAAGCACGCCGGCGAGACCTTCAAGCGGTCCGCCCAGATCCGGCAGGTCTAAAGGGGGAACGATGGCTGCCACGGTCGAACAGGTTGCAGAGGCGATGTTCCAACTGGTGAAGGAGACCCATGGCAAGAAGAGCCTGAAGGCCATGGACCTCACCAAGGCGATGATCGAGAAGTTCGGTGAGGCCGAGTGCAACAAGGACCTGTGCAAGCAGGCAATCCGTCAGCTCATGGACTCTGGCCGCTGCATCTACTCGTACTTCGGCGGCAGCTTCATAACCCTTCCTCCCGACCAGGCCTAGACTCTCACGAGGGCGTCCCCGGGGCCCGACGCGGCTCCCGGGGACGCCCGCTTACCCGGAGGCTTTCATGGCAAAGAACGCGCAGAGCCCTATCGATACGGCGGTCGCCCTGTTGCAGCGCTGGCAGGAGGTCGAGAACGCCGGCGTCGCCCAGACCACGCAGATCATCTCCAAGACTCAGAACCCCCTCGTCAAGCTGCTGATGGAGATCATCCGCCACGACTCGATCATGCACCACCGGGTCCAGCAGTTCATGATCGAGAGCATGACCACTAGGACGATCACCCTCACGCCCGAGGAGCTCGCCGAGGTTTGGACCCTCATCGAAGAGCACATCCGGCTGGAGAAGGAGACCATCGGCCTCGGCGACGAGCTCAAGAAGGTCACCAAGCTCTTCGTCCAGAGCGAGCTGCTGGCGTACCTGTACGCCGATGAGAGCAAGCACGACATGCTGCTCGAGCGCCTCGAGCAGTTCAAGCGCAAGCTCTATCCGTACGCCTGAGCTGCCGGCAACTCGTGAAAGGGGGGATGTATGGGGCTGCTGAAGTCGGTCGACAAGAAGCCACCGATTCGCCTGGGCGGGAGCGGTGCGACGCAGGTCTCCTCGCTGCGTCCGCAACAGATCGAGAAAACCGCGCCTTGCATCGGCAACTGCCCGAGCGGTAATGACATTCGCGAGTGGCTGACCACCATCGCACTGCGGGACAAGCTGGGCTACGACCTCGACGAGGCGATGCGGCGGGCGTGGTACATCGAGGTCGAGACCAACCCCTTCCCGGCGGTCATGGGCCGGGTCTGCCCGCATCCGTGCGAGAGCCACTGCAACCGCAAGGAAAAGGACGGTGCGGTGGCGATCAACTCGGTGGAGCGGTCGATCGGCGACTGGGCGATCGAGAAGAAGCTGCCCCTGCCGGCCCTGGATGCCGGCGGTCCCTTCGGCGAGAAGGTCGCAGTCATCGGTGCCGGGCCGGCCGGGCTTTCGTGCGCCTACCAGCTTGCCCGTCGCGGTTACAAGGTGACGGTGTTCGAGAGCCTGCCGCATGCGGGTGGCATGCTGCGCTACGGCATTCCGGAGTATCGGTTGCCGCGGCACGTCATCGACGCCGAGGTGGCGAAGATTGCCGAGCTTGGTGTTGAGATCCGCTGTAACACGTCGGTCGGCAAGGACATCTCCTTCGACGAGCTGCGCGCGCAGTACCAGGCGGTCTTCGTCGGCATCGGAGCTCATCAGGGCAAGAACCTCGGGGTCCAGGGCGAGGAAGGCCCCGGTGTCTGGACCGGAACCGAGTTCCTCAACCACGTCAACGCCGGCCGGCGCGTCGAGATCGGCGGCAACGTCGTGGTGATCGGCGGTGGCGACACGGCCATCGATGCGGCGCGCGTCTCCAGGCGCGTCACGATGGACTCGGCGGCGATGTCGCGGCGGTTGGGCGCCGAGGTCACCATCCTGTACCGGCGCACCCGGACCGAGATGCCGGCGATCGAGCGCGAGATCGAGGAAGCCATCGAGGAAGGCGTCAGGATCGAGTACCTGGCGGCTCCCAAGGAGGTGCTGCGCGGCGCAGACGGACAGGTCCGCGCCATGTTGGTTCAGCGTATGCAGCTCGGTGAGCCCGATGCATCTGGACGGCGGGCCCCGGTACCGATCGAGGGGGACACCTACGAGCTGCCGATCGAGACGATCATCGTGGCGGTCAGCCAGGAGCCCGACCTTGCCAGGTTGGGGTCCGCGGAGCTCGGCAAGCGGTGGCTGTCGTCAGACGAGTGGGGCCGGACGGGCGTGAAGGGGATCTGGACCGGGGGCGACAACATCGGGCTCGGCCTCGCCACCATCTCGATCGGCCAGGGCCGCAAGGCGGCCGAGTCGATCCACGCGGCGTTGCGCGGCGAGGAGCCGAAGGCGCCGCCGGCCCGGCCCTCTGTCGGTCCCGAGAAGATCAAGATGGAGCACTACGAGGCAAAGTCCCGAGCCGTGCGGGCGGTGCGCTCCCCCGAGGAGCGGCTCGCCAAGCCGATGGAGGAGATCGACTTCGGGATCAGCTTCGACGCGACGGTGGAGGAAGCAACACGGTGCTTCTCCTGCGGCAAGTGCTTTGCCTGCGAGAAGTGCTGGATGTACTGCCAGGCCGGTTGCTTCGTGAAGATCCCGGATCTGCACCTTGGCCACTATTACAAGGTCAAGCTCGAGCTGTGCGACGGCTGCAAGAAGTGCGCGGAGGAGTGTCCCTGCGGCTTCCTGGACATGGTGTAGGGAGCGGGGAGTGCCGGAGGCCGCCATGCCGCTGCCGCGCGTCGTCATCGCGGGTCTCGGAGGAGACATGGGTAAGACGCTCGTCTCCTCCGGGCTGACCCGCGCGCTGACCCGGCGCGGTCTGCGGGTGGCGCCCTTCAAGAAAGGACCCGACTACATCGACGCGGCGTGGCTGGGGGCGGCGGCCGGTCGGGAAGGACGCAACCTCGACACCTTCATGATGCCTACCGAAGCGATCCGCTCGTCCCTCTGCGCGGCCGCCGAGGTCGCGGACGTCGCGGTCATCGAGGGGAACCGCGGCCTGTTCGACGGCCTGGACTCCGCGGGGTCGCACTCGACCGCGGAGCTCGCCAAGCTCGTCGGCGCGCCCGTGCTCCTCGTGGTCGACGCTGCCAAGGTCACGCGCACGGCAGCGGCGATCGTGCTGGGCTGTCAGGCGCTCGACCCCGACCTGGACCTGCGTGGGGTGATCCTCAACCGGGTCGGGACGGCGCGCCAGGAGAAGGTCATCCGGGCGGCGATCGGTGAGGCGACGGGGTTGCCGGTTCTCGGCTCGATTCCCCGTGTGCCCGATGTCGACCTGCCCAGTCGCCACCTCGGGCTGGTCACCGTTGCGGAGCATCCGCGCGCCGAAGCGATGCTCGACCAGGCCGGCGAGCTCATCGAGCGGTACCTCGACATCGACGCAGTGCTGGCCCTGGCGGCAGAGGCGCCGCCGCTTCCGGCTCGGGCCTCGGACCGGAGCGCGGAGGTTCCGAAGCAGGGCCGGGTCAGGGTCGGAGTAGCTCGGGATGCGGCGTTCTCGTTCTACTATCCCGAGAACCTCGAGGCGCTCCAGCGGGCAGGTGCCGAGCTCGTCCCATTCTCGCCGATCGCCGATCCGGAGCTGCCCGGTGTCGACGCGCTGGTCATCGGTGGGGGATTCCCCGAGGTCTACGCGGCCGAGCTCTCGGCCAATCTGCCGATGCGGGAGGACGTGGCGAGGCGGATTGCGCAGGGACTGCCGGTGTGGGCCGAGTGCGGTGGCCTGATGTACCTGGCCCGGGCACTCGTGGTGGACGCGGTCGCGCACCCGATGGTCGGCGCGGTCCCGATCGAGATCGAGCAGACGTCGCGGCCGCAAGGGCATGGCTACGTCGCCGCGCGGGTCGACGTGGAGAATCCGTTCCTGCCGCGGGGCGCTGAGCTCCGCGGTCACGAGTTTCACTACTCGAAGATCCGAGTTGGTTCGGGCGCTGTGCGGACGGTCCTGGCGTTGGACCGGGGTGTCGGTGTGGGGGAGGGGCGAGACGGGATCCTCGTGGGCGGTGTGGTGGCGGGTTACATGCACCTGCACGCGCTGGGCGCGCCAGAATGGGCGCCGGCGCTGGGGCGTGCGGCTCGCGGGGGTGGGTGGTGAGCACGCGGGAACAGGTGGTGGAGGCCGTCCGCCAGCGCCGCTTTGATGAACTGGAGACGATCGTCGTGAAGGACCGCCGGACGGTCCGCATCCTGGTCGGGATGACCTACGACGCGGACGGAGAGCTGCGAGGTGCCGCTGCCCGGGGCCTGGCTCTGGCGGCAAGGCACCACCCCACCCTGGTCGGCGAGGTCGTACGCCGGCTGGTCTGGGCGATGAACGACGAATCGGGCACCAATGCGCTGTTCGCCCCGGAAACCCTGCGGGCGATCGCCGAGGAGCGGCCCGAGATGCTGGTGGAAGTGCTTCCGGACCTCATGAGGCTCTCCGCGGATCCCGGGCTGCACGACGCGCTCGTCGAGGTGGCCAGGCTGGTCGGCGCGAGGTGCCCGCAGCAGGCTGGGCAGCGCCTGCAGGAGGGTCTCCGGCACTGTGGCCAGGGGAGAGAACGTGACGATCGACGTGCATAGCGCCATGGAGCGCGTGGACAGACACCAGAGAGCCGTCGAGGCGACCCCTGACTCGGCCGCCTGTCATCTCAACCTGGGGACGGCGTTGCTCCAGGCCGGACGCCTCCAGCAGGCGGAGCAGGCTCTGCGGAGGGCGATCGAGCTGGATCCGTCGCTGGCGCGGGCGCATGTGAACCTCGGGGGCATCCTGCTCACCCGTTGGGATTTTCTCGGTTGCATCGAGGCCAACCGGGCCGCGTCGGCGTGCCGTCCGAACATGGTGGAGGCGCACTACAACGAGGGACTCGGGCACCTCTACCTGGGCGAGCCCGACGCGGTTGTGGCCTGCTTCCGGCGGGTCCTTGAGCTCGATCCGCGGCACGCCGGAGGTCACTACTACTTGGCGGTCGGTCTGCTGGCCTGCGGAGACGTGCAGGGAAGCCGCGAGCACGCGGCCATTGCGACGGAGCTGGGATTCTCGCCGCAGCCGGATTTCCTCAAGGCACTGGAGAAAGCCGAGAACGAGCCGGTGCCCGTTCTCGAGATCGGTGGATAGAGGCGAACCACGTCTCGGAAAGCTAAGGAGGAAAGGTATGCCAACGTTCACGCACGGTAGCGTCTCGATCGCGGTCGACGAAGACGGCTTCATGGAAGCACCGGAGGTCTGGAACCAGGACGTCGCGGCGGCACTGGCCACCACCGAGGGGGTCACGGACCTCGGCGACGAGCACTGGAAGCTCGTCAACTACCTGCGCAACTACTACCTGCAGTATGGGGTTGCGCCGATGATCCGCAAGCTCTGCAAGGAGACCGGATTCGACCTCAAGAAGGTGTACGAGCTCTTCCCCTCCGGCCCGGCCAAGGGCGCCTGCAAGGTCGCCGGCCTGCCGAAGCCGACAGGCTGCGTGTAGGCCTCCCGCCTGGTGAGTGCCGCCTCGTCCCGGGTGCGCCCCGGGCGGGGCGGTGCATCGCATACCGCCGGAGGCCGTCTTGGTCAGCGTTCGGGACGCGCGTTGACGGGGCTGCGGCGGGATTCGCGGGCGTCGGTCCCGGACGTCGGCGCGAGGACACGCGATGGATCCCGTAGCCAACCCGCGACGAGTCGGCCCGGTTCCTCCGTCAACTGACAACGCCGCGCCGATGGGCCGTCGGGCCGCACTTCGGGAGAGATCCAGGTCGCCAGAGGGTGGAACCGTGCTGTTACGAGGTCGTAACGAGTGGGCGATCGAGTCGGCTGCTCCGCTCCCTCAGTCAGCCAAAGGGCTCGTTCTCAGTGGGTTCCGATTCGACGACGAGGATGTGAACTGTGGCACAAGGGTTGCTTCTCCGGGCAACGCGGCTCGGGTTCTCGGGGCCAGGGGGGTGAGCTGGATGCACGGTCGACGACGGCAACTCCCGGACGGTGTGCGCCGACGCCGAGGTACCCGCGGGCGCGGTGCTCGCGCAGGACGCCGGAACCTACTGTGAGCGCGCTGCTCGCCGTCCTCGCCGACCACCGAGAACGTCTCGTCGGAGCCTGGCTTGAGGCTGCGATGGCCAGCTATCCGGCCGAGGCCCAGGGGTTCTTCCTGAAGTCCACGGACCCGTTTCGCAACCCCGTCGGTGCGACGATCGCCGGCGCCATTGGCGCGCTTGCCGACGGTCTTCTGGCTGGAGTCGACCCAACCTCGTTGCGGGGGCCCCTCGACGACATCGTGCGTATCAGGGCGGTGCAGGGGTTGGGGCCGGCCGCGGCGCTCCGTTTCGTCTTCGAGCTCAAGCAGGTGGTTCGGACCGTCCTCGACGAGGCGGGCTGTTCCGAAAGGCTGACGCAGGATGGCGTCTCCCTCGAGTCATGGGTGGATGCACTTGGACTGGCGAGCTTCGAGCTCTACGCCGCGGCTCGCGAGAGGATCTGGGAGATCCGCAACCGTGACGTGACGGCGAGGACGTATTCGCTGCTCAAGCGAGCGGGAGCGGTGGAGGAAGACGAGGATTCGTGCGGTCGCCCCGCCTCGGGGCGGCGGTCGGTTCACGTGAAGGGAGGCCGGGAAGAATGAGGATCGTGTTGTCCCTGGTCGCAGTGGGAGTGCTGGCGGGGATTGCGTGGGCCGGGGGGCAGTCCCCGGCGATGCAGGCGTTCCTCGCCATCGTGGCGCCGTACGTGGCGATCGCAGTGTTCGTCCTCGGGCTCGTGGCCCGCGTCATCGGTTGGGCGAGATCGGCGGTCCCGTTCCGAATCCCGACCACGTGCGGCCAGGAGCGTTCGCTGCCGTTCTTCCGGCCGTCGCGCTTGGACAACCCGACGACCGTGCCGGGGGTCGTCGGCCGCATGGCGCTCGAGGTACTCACCTTCCGCTCGCTCTTCCGCAACACCCGGGCGGAACTCAAACCGGGTGGGCGCCTCGTCTACAGCTCGGACAAGTGGTTGTGGGCCGCCGCGCTCCTGTTCCACTACTCGTTTCTGGTGGTGTTCCTCCGGCACTACCGCTTCTTCGTCGAGCCGGTGCCGAGGGTCATCGCCGTCCTGCAGGGGCTCGACGGGTTCTTCCAGGTCGGTGTGCCGGTGTTCAACCTGACCAGCTTCGGGCTCATCGCCGGGCTCGGCTACCTGCTGGCACGCCGCCTGGTCGATGCGAGGATGCGCTATCTCTCGCTCCCCGCCGACTACTTCCCGCTCTTCCTGCTGCTCGGGATCGCGCTGACCGGGATCGGCATGCGGCACCTGTGGAAGGTCGACATCGTCAGGGTCAAGGAGCTGGCCATCGGGCTGGTGAACTTCCAGCCGGCCGTCCCCCAGGGCGTCGGGCCGCTGTTCTACGTGCATCTCTTCCTGGTCAGCGCGCTGCTCGCCTACTTCCCGTTCTCCAAGCTGGTCCACATGGCTGGAGTCTTCCTCTCGCCGACGCGCAACCTGGTCAACAACAACCGGGCGGTGCGTCACCTGAACCCGTGGGACCCGCCGATCGTCGGCCACACCTACGCCGAGTGGGAAGAGGAGTTCCACGACAAGATCAAGGCCGCGGGACTTCCGCTGGACCGGGAGTGAGCGATGGGTAACAAGACAGAAGAGCAGTTGTTGCAGATCGACTACGCCCCGCCGAAGCGGGACTGGACCGACCCCGGCGTCGACTTCGAGGCTCGCAAGGGTACCTGGTCCTACCCGGGCAAGGCCAAGAACCTGCAGTACATGGGATTTCCGAACCCGCGCGACTGGTCGCCGACCGACGCCGACTGGCAGCTCCCGGACGGCTGGGAGAAGATCATCCACGACGGTTTCAAGGAGCGCCTGGAGAAGTACCGATCGCTCAAGGTCTTCATGGACATCTGCGTGCGCTGCGGGGCGTGTGCGGACAAGTGCCACTTCTACATCGGGTCAGGCGACCCCAAGAACATGCCGGTGCTGCGCGCCGAGCTCCTGCGCTCGATCTACCGGCAGGACTTCACGACGACGGGGAAGATCCTCGGCGCCCTCGGGGGAAGCCGCAAGCTGACGCCCGAGGTGCTGAAGGAGTGGTTCTACTACTTCTTCCAGTGCACGGAATGCCGTCGGTGCTCGGTGTTCTGTCCCTACGGGATCGACACCGCCGAGATCACGATGATGGCCCGCGAGCTCATGAACCTCGTCGGCCTCAACATCAACTGGATCATCGAGCCGGTCGCCAACTGCCAGCGCACCGGCAACCACCTGGGTATCGAGCCCCACACCTTCAAGGACAACGTCGACTTCCTGATGGACGAGCTGGCGGACATCACGGGCGTCCGCTGCGAGCCGTCGATCAACCGCAAGGGGGCCGAGATCCTCTTCGTCATCCCGTCGGCCGACTACTTCGCCGACCCGGGGATCTACACGTTCATGGGGTACATGCTGCTCTTCAAGTACCTCGACCTCGACATCACGCTTTCGGCCTACGCGTCGGAGGGCGGCAACTTCGGCCTGTTCACCTCCCACGACACCATCAAGAAGCTCAACTACAAGGTGTACCACGAGGCCAAACGGCTCGGCGTCAAGTGGTTGATCGGCGGTGAGTGCGGGCACATGTGGCGGGTGCTCCACCAGTACATGAACACCATGAACGGGCCGGTCGACTTCCTCGAGGTGCCGAGGAGCCCGATCACCGGGACGGTCTTCGACAACGCCCGTTCTGCAAAGATCATCCACATCTGCGAGTTCACCGCTGACCTCATCAAGAACGGGAAGCTCAGGCTGGATCCGTCGCGCAACGACCACCGGCGGGTCACCTTCCACGACTCGTGCAATCCCGCGCGGGCGATGGGGCTCCTCGAAGAGCCGCGTTACGTGCTCAAGGCGGTGTGCAATCACTTCTTCGAGATGCCGGAGAACACCATCCGCGAGCAGACGTTCTGCTGCGCGGGCGGCGCAGGACTGGGCAACGACGAGAACATGGAGATGCGCCTGCGCGGCGGTTTGCCGCGAGGCAGCGCGGTGCGGTATGTCCGGGACAAGTACGGCGTCAACACGCTGTCGTGCGTCTGTGCGATCGACCGGGCAACCCTCTCGGGCTTGTGCGAGTACTGGGCGCCGGAGGTCGGTGTTTCGGGGGTCCACGAGCTGGTGGGCAACGCGCTGATCATGCCGGGTGAGAAGGAGCGCACGACGGACCTGCGGGGTACGCCGCTGGAGGCGAGGGAGGGCGCTGACAATGCATGACGGGGGAAAGATCCTCACGGGCCTGGCGGTCTTCCTGGTCCTCGCCCTGCTTCCGTTTTGGCACAACGCGGTCGGTGGAACGGCGGCGGCGCCGCAGCCCAAGATCGTGACGCAGGAGAAGGCGTGCGTCGCGCCACGGGAGACGATCCGCTCGACCCACATGGAGCTGCTCAACTCCTGGCGGGACACGGTCGTCCGCGAGGGCACCAGGACGTACGTGGACGCCAAGGGCCAGACGGTCAACATGAGCCTGACCAACACCTGCCTGTCCTGCCATCCCAACAAGAAGGAGTTCTGCGACGCGTGCCACAACTACCTGGCCGTCTCGCCCTACTGCTGGGACTGTCACGTCGAGAAGAAGGAGAGTGCGTGATGGAACGGGAACGCAGGGCTCTCCTCAAGCTCGCCGGCCTGACCGTCGTCGGCCTCGCGGGGGGGGCGCTCGCCCGCACCGCGGAGGCGTCCTCGAAGCACGCGGCAAAGCCGGGGACCAAGCGTTTGGCGATGGTCATCGATCCCCGCAAGTGCCTCGAGAACGACGGTTGCACGGACTGCATCGGCGCGTGCCACGCGGTTCACAACGTTCCTCCGATCGACGACCCGCGGCACGAGGTCAAGTGGATCTGGAAGGAGAAGTTCAGCGGCGCCTTTCCGGACCAGGAGGCCGAGTACGTCGACGAGGCCCTGACCAGTAAGCCGGTCCTGGTCTTCTGCAATCACTGCGACAACCCGCCGTGCGTGCGGGTGTGCCCGACGCAGGCCACCTGGCGACGTGACGACGGGATCGTGATGATGGACTGGCACCGGTGCATCGGCTGCCGGTACTGCGTCGCCGGTTGCCCCTACGGCTCGCGCAGCTTCAACTGGGTCGACCCCCGGCCATTCCTGAAGTCGCCGACCCCAGACTTCCCGACCCGCACGAAGGGCGTGGTCGAGAAGTGCACCTTCTGCGACGAACGCATCGGGAAGGGCCAGCAACCGGCGTGCGTCGAGGCGTGCAAGGAGAAGGCGCTCGTCTTCGGCGACCTCAACGACCCCGACTCCGCGGTGCGGCAGACGCTGAGGGCGCGATTCGCCCTCCGGCGTAAGGCGGGTCTCGGCACGCGGCCGGCGATCCACTACCTGGTGTGAGGCGAACATGCTCGAGAAAGCACTGCAAGGCTCTCGCTCGTACTGGGGCTGGGTGGCGTTCCTGGCCGGTCTCATCCTCCTCGGCTTCATCGCCTACATGCGGCAGTTCGCCGTGGGCTTGGGGATCACCGGCTTGTCCCGCGACGTGACGTGGGGCCTGTACATCGCCCAGTTCACCTTCCTCGTCGGGGTGGCCGCGTCCGCGGTCATGGTCGTCTTGCCCTACTATCTCCACAACTACAAGCTGTTCGGCAAGATCACCATCCTTGGCGAGTTCCTCGCCATCTCCGCGGTCACCATGTGCATGCTGTTCATCTTCGTGGACATGGGGCAACCGACGCGGGTACTCAACGTGATGCTCTACCCGACGCCGAACTCCCTGATGTTCTGGGACATGATCTCCCTGTCTGGGTACCTGGGCCTCAACGCGTTGATCTCCCACGTGACCCTGGACGCCGAGCGCAAGGGGATCGCGCCGCCGCACTGGATCAAGCCGATCATCATCCTGTCGATCCCGTGGGCCGTCTCGATCCATACCGTCACGGCCTTCCTGTACTCCGGCCTGGCCGCGCGGCCGTTCTGGATGACCGCGATCCTGGCCCCGCGCTTCCTCGCCTCCGCCTTCTCGGCCGGCCCTGCGTTGCTGATCCTCTTCTGCCTGATCCTGCGGCGGTTCACCAAGTTCGACGCCGGACGCGAGCCGATTCAGCGGCTGGCCGTGATCGTCACCTACGCCATGGCGATCAACGTCTTCTTCGTGCTCATGGAGGTGTTCACCGCCATCTACAGCGGCATCCCCGAGCACATCGAGCACTTCGAGTTCCTCTACCTCGGCCTCGAGGGGAAGGCGACGCTGGTGCCGTGGATGTGGGCGTCGGCGATCCTCTCGGTCATCGCCCTGGTCCTGCTCATCAACCCGAAGACACGGGGGAACGAGCGCACCCTGGTCGCGGCGTGCATCGCCGTGTTCACCGCACTGTGGATCGAGAAGGGCCTCGGCCTGATCATCGCCGGCTTCGTGCCGTCGCCGATGGGAACCGTGACGAGCTACTCGCCGTCGATCCCCGAGGTGCTCATCGCCGTCGGGATCTACGCGATCGGGATCTTCATGATCACGGTCTTCTACAAGATCGCGCTTTCGGTGCGGGGCGAGGTGAAGGTGTGAGCGTGGTGCTGCGCGTGACCACCGGCCAGCGCTGGCCCGAGCGCAGGCCGAGGTGCCGGTGAACGGCGAGCGCCGGCGGGTCGTGGTCGTGGGGGCCTCGGCCGCGGGACTTCGTTGCGCGTGTCGTCTCGCCCGCCTGCAGCCTTCCTGGGAGATCACGGTCGTCGAGCGTCGCGAGACCTTCTCGTGGGCGGCGTGCGGCCTGCCGTACGTGCTCTCGGGAGACATCGACGAGGCGGACGCGCTGCGCCGCACCCAGGACGGCGCCCTACGCGATGAGGCCTACTTCGCTGCGGTCAAGGGGGTGAGAGTCCTTGCAGGCCACGAGGTGTTCGCTGTCGATCCTGCCAGTCGTGTCGCCCGCGTGCGGGCCGGCCATGAGGAGATCGAGATCGGCTGGGACGAGCTCGTGCTCGCAACCGGGGCCCGGGCCCGAAAGCTCTCCAGCCAGCCCGAGCACGCACGGGTCTGCTCGTTTCATACGCCAGAAGACCTCGCGCGGCTCCACCGCGGGCTGACCCGCCGCGAGATCAATCGGGTGGTCCTGATCGGCGGGGGTCTGGTCGGCTGCGAGCTCGCGGAGGCCTTTCGCAGCCTCTGGGGTTGCGAGGTGACACTGGTCGAGGCGGCCAGCCACGTCCTCCCCGGGGTGCTCGACATCGAGGTGGCGGCTGTCGTAGGCCAAGCCATGGAACGCCACGGCGTGAGCGTCAGGGCCGGGTTTCGGGTCGACGGCATCGATACGACCGAGACCGGCGTCAGCGCGCTGATCGGCGATGACCGGGTGGAAGGC
>Ga0209450_10001029_pt1 | contig 14084 bp, 3 predicted proteins | sample FrelakmetLWP11LW_FD_187149 | JGI IMG/M metagenome (GOLD analysis project Ga0209450, IMG submission 187149) | Freshwater lake sediment microbial communities from the University of Notre Dame, USA, for methane emissions studies - LWP11 LW (SPAdes)... | ecosystem: Environmental > Aquatic >...
TCCGAGCCGGTCAACGCGGTTATTTTTGGCGGTGCAGGCGCGTGGACAGCGACCGGTATCATTCCCATGTCTGTTGCCCTGAATTCGGGCACCATCGATTTGACTGTGTTTAACATCGGAAACACGGCTTTTTCTGCCAACGATTTTGCCTTCAGTACGGGGGCGGGCGGAGTTATTTCCGATGCGGCGGCCAATATCACTCCTTCATTTTCCGGCAAGCTTTTGGCCGACGGACAGCCTCCTGTTGTTTCGGACACTGAGTTGGTTGCCGAAGAAGCCGCCTGCACCGGAGCCGGCGGAACGGTCTGCAGAATCGGCGACGTCATTACATTTAGCTGGGACAATAACCCATTTACCGGAGACGGCATCACGGACGTGGCTACCGTAAAAGCGGATCTAAAGAATTTTGGGGGCGTGAGTGATCAGCCTTTATACGACGACGGCACCCATGGAGATAACATGGCAAACGATGATATCTACAAATTTGCCTACACCGTGACAGCCGATAACGATGACTCCGCCGCCAACACATTTACAGTCACGGCCATCGATACTTCCGGTAATTCAGCTACTTCACTTCCTTCGGTCGATACCGCGCCCATCGACAATATTCCTCCCGTCATTGTCACGCCTGGGGCACTGAACATCTCGCTCGACAACAACGCAAACGGATCCGCTGAAATTGGTGATCATGTTACTTATATTAATAGTGTTGTAGGAAGTGCGGATGGGGACAGCTTTAGTATCAATCTGTCCGCGCTGACCGGTGACCTTGTAGCCACGAGCATCGGAAGCCCCTATACGGTGCTTCCGGGCGTTCTTAACGCCGTCCTGTTTTTTACCGAGTCTGTGACGGATGGGGCCGGAAATGTCACCACGGGTTTTGTGAATTCGATCGATGTCGATAACGCGACGGGCAGTGGATTCAATTCTGCTTCAGTCGTTCCCTCCGGTCTTCTGACTTCAGCCACGTCTTTTACGACCGTTTCGTTCAACTCCGCCTTGGATCTGCCGGCCAACGGCAAGATCGTTATTACTTATCCGGCTGGCTTCAACGTGGCTGGCATTACCAGCGTTACCAACTTAACCGCTCTGGACGGCACCTTTAGCATTGGTATTACGGGTCAAACGGTCACGCTCACGCGTGTTGGTGTTACTCCGTTGGCAGCGGGTACGATCGCCTCATTCCACCTTAACTCCGCAACGAACCCTGCTGCCGCTGGAACCACTGGAACCTTTAGCCTGGCCACAAAAACCGCGACCGATGTTGCTCTGAGTACCATTTCAACTTTGCCGGGCGCAGTCATTGTGGCACCTGTCACGCCTACACCCACACCCACACCGGCCCCAAGTGGGGGAGGTGGAGGCGGTGGAGGAGGCGGTGGTGGTGGAATCAGCACGAGTGGCAGTTATCTCGCCAATTTGGCTAAAAAGAATACAGAGCCAGCCGTAGCTCCCGAGTCACCCGCAAGTAGCACCGAAGAGGGAGTTCATGAGTCTGCTTCTACTCCCGCTTTTACAGACATCGCTGACCACTGGGCCAAGGACTACATTCAAAAAATTGCCGCGCTAGGCATTGTGACTGGAAAGACCCCGACAAAATTCGCCCCCAACGACAACATTAGTCGTGCGGAACTCTTAAAGATCGCGGTCAACACCTTTAAACTGACTCTCCCTGAAGCAGTCACCGAAAAACCACTGCCAGACGTTGAAACAACTGATTGGTTTGCCCCTTACATCAAGTCAGCTTTTGATGAGGGAATTATTTTTGGATTCGAAAATGGCCTTGAACCCAACGCTTCGGCTTCGCGTGCGATGGCCGCGACGATTTTGGCAAAGGCTGCCGGCTTTAGCGACGTGGATCAGAATTTTACGGATAATTATAAAAGTCATTCCGACTGGAGTTATGCTAAGTTCCCCGATGTTCCGATGGATTCCTATTACGCGCCTTATGTTGCCTATCTTTTCGACAAGGGCGTTATTGGCGGATATGCAGACGGATACTTCGGTTCAGGTAACCCCATTACGCGCGCTGAAATAGCCAAAATTGTTATAAATCTTCTTGATTTAATTGGCCAGTGATGTATAAAATAATTGCTCAACAAATTTGTAAATAAAAATTAAAAAGAAAAATATGACAGCAAAATTCCAATACTTACAAAAGGGAGTAAGACTTTTTTCTGCCTTGCTCATGTTGGCAGGCTTTCTCTCATGGGGGTCCACACCGGCCCATGCGTTCGTGGGCGACGGGGTTTCCAGCAATATCCGGCTACAGGACGCCAATCAAAATGGTAAGATTGACCGAATCCTGATCGACGTTGCCAACCCAAATACAGAAACATGGAGTCTGACAGGTGCTTTGCCTCACGGGCTGAGTGTATTTCAGGCGGGCAAAAGCATCACCATTTCTAACGTTACAGTCATCAATCCTACCGCGCCGTTTGTCACTGTTCAGATTGATTTGAGTGAAGCCGATCTTGATTTACTGTTTGATACCGATGGTTTAGTCGATAATCCTCTGGAAGTCATCTATTCCCAGGGAAACGGTGGGGCAAACTGCGTTGCACAACCATGCGTGACCGACAATATGGATGAGGAGCTGAATGCCATTGCTTCAATTGATACAAATCCTACAAATACAGAAATGGATTTCGCGAAGCCGATTATTAGAGATGTGCAGATTGAAGATACCGATGCAAATGGCCTGATCGACAAAATTACTTACACTTGGACGGAAAATATTGATACCGACGATAGTGTGGCACCGGTGGCCGCTGATTTGCCAGTTACATGGTTACCAGATGTAAGTGCCGCCACTTTCATTGGTGCCGTCATCACTGATCCTGCGGGTCTTTCTCCAAAAGTGATTGTGACAAATGTGGGTGGCCAAACCATGGAAAATACCGCTGTTGGGGGGTCATCCATTAATGGGGATCTTTCCACAAAATGGAAGGATATGAGTTCGGGGGCAAATACCCCGGATGCCACAGCTGCCACAGCCAGCGAGGTAATAACAGACTTAGCCAGTCCCATAGTTAGGAATAAGTACTATATCGACAGTAACTCGGATGGAAAGATCGATGAAATCGGTCTGAATTTTTCGGAAAATGTAACGTTCACCTACGATCCGGCTGATTGGAACTTCGGTTTACCGGGTACCGTCAATCTTTCGGGTGATTTTAATCCCGCTGAATGTTCCGGGTCTGGTAGCTCCGTGATCACGTGCACGGACACCGGCATAGGAACCATTGATGCCGCTGCCAACATAACGGGTGGTGTAACGGCCCCAAGGTGGGATTACGAGAATAATGACAATGTTCAGGACAGCAGTTCCAATAACATGTCCACCGTGAATTTAACCCTTGATGATCTGGCTCCCCCCGTCATTAAGAGTGCCAAATATCTGGATACCAATGTTAATGGTGCAATCGATCATGTTGAATTCACTACGACCGCCGATACCGGTATTACTTGTAGCTCATTCACGGCCAATACTGACTTTACGGTTGGCACGCATGGAACAGTCAATGTGGTTTCGAGTGGCGGTGATACCTGTGCAACCAACGGAACTTCAACCGTCACGATTGCCTTGGCAACTCCTGGTACCGCACTCACAACCGGTGGCTCGACTAGTCCGGTTGTTACTTATACCCAGCCCGGAAATGGTGTAGAAGACGGTGTTGGCAATGATATGCCTACGTCGGCCGGTGTTACCGTTACCGATGGAGCCGCTCCAGTTTATGCGACATCCGCAACCATTGATAGCAACGGCAATGGCACGGTCGATTATGTAAAAGTGGTCTACTCGGAACCGGTTGATGACAGCACGGTGGCTGCTACGGACTACCAGTCCGGAATGGCGAGTACGGTTGTCGGAAATCTAATCGAAGCCATCAATCCAGGCACACCCGGCGACATCATCGACGATAATACCATTTATGTTAGTGTGGCGAGCGGAACCGAAACCATTCTCTCAGACAAAACCGATTACACCCTTAAAATTCAGCAGGTCGGTGCGGTCAGTGATGCGAATAGTAACGCTCTGGCTTCCTTCGCTTCACAGGATTCCACCGATGGAGCAGGTCCTGTGATCCTTTCGAGTGCTTACGGCGATAGTAATTCAGATGGCAAAGTGGACCAGATTGTCCTGAACTATTCCGAGTCCACTTTCTTTACGATGAATGGCGCAGACTGGAATTTTAGCACGCCTAGCAATATGACTTTTGGTGGCGATTTTATTGGAGGTGACTGTTCTGGGTCTCCGGGGCTCACCATTACCTGTACCGATGCGGATAACTCAGGTTTCACTGCTGACCCCAATGAGACCGGCGTGAGTGTTGGCGCACAGCCCGCCTGGGCCTTTGTAACGAGTTCCAATATTACAGACAATCCCGGCAACAAGGCCGTCAGTCAAACCACCACATTGGCTGATCTAGCCAAGCCACTGGCGATCAATGCGACGATTGACTACAACGACAACGCGAAGAATCTGCTCGTCAATTTTACAGAATCGGTGGCGGCAGCAACCACTGATAGAACCAAATTCCACATCAACAATGTGACAGGTGTCGATAACATAACGCCTTCAACGGCCACCACGAGTGCCGATGGAACGAGCCTGATTTTCCCTCTTACTGAGGCGGAAAGACTGGCGGCACTTTTGATTTCGGGAGTAACAGGAGGGGACGCGGTCGCCGTAGTGCTCGATCTGGACGCAGGTGCGGTAAGAGATTTGTCGGCCGGTGCTAACGTGAGTATTATAGACGACAACAATACCGTGACCGAAACCGCTGACACGCACGCGCCGATTCTGAGCCAATGGGATTTGGACTACGCCACTAACACACTGACCCTGACTTTCTCTGAAACCGTTAAGGCCAGCACCCTGACTCCTACGGCCATCACGCTTCAGGACGCCGCCACAGCCGTCAGTTCTTACACACTTACGGGCGGCACCACAGCCAGTGCGGATGGTCTGGCCATTGTACTTGATCTGACCCTGACCGACGTGAATGCCATCAAATCCATGCCAGGTTTAGCTAAGACAACGGCCAATGCCTTCTTAAGAACGACTGCCCTACTCATCGATGACATCGGCACGAACCCCAACACAGTTATTGCGAATGGCTCTGCCCTACAGGCACACGGTGTTACGGGTGTTGCTAGCTTTGGAGACCTTTCCGGAAGCCTTAATCTTTCAAACAATGTCATCAACCAGATCGCAAAGGCTGGTATTTATTTTCAGGTTCAAAACAATTTGCCTGCGAACGGTAAAATTGAAATAACTTTCCCTGCCGTATTTAACGTCGTTGGTGCCATGTCACTCGAAAATCTGTCCAATATTGACGGAACATTCACGGTTGTACCTTCCGGTCAGACGGTCACAATTACTCGCAATAATGATGGGGCGGTAGTAACCGCGGGAACAAACGTCAACTTCAAGCTGGTTCAGGTAGTCAATCCTTCCAGCACGGGTACGACAGCAGGCTTCACTTTCAGAACAAAGAATGCCGCGAATGTGGTCCTCGATGAAGATATAACCGTTGCCGGTCAGACCATTATCCTTCCCACAATTCCGGTTTCCGGCTCGGGTGGAGGGGGTGGCAGTAGTAGCGGAGGAAGTGGGGGTGGCGGCTTTAAAGCACCTCCAATCTTCGGATTAAAAACTAAGACACCAGCAACGACACCTACTGAATCGACGACAGAAAAACCGGCAGCCTCCGAACAACCCGCAACCGGTCCCGCGGAACCCTCATCCTTTAATGATATAACCGGTCATTGGGCTGAATCTTACATCAATCAAATGGCTGATTTGGGAGTAGTCACCGGAAAAACGCCGACGCAGTTCGTTCCTAACGACGACATCAGTCGCGCGGAACTTTTAAAGATCGCGGTCAACGCTTTTGGTTTTACAGTCCCCGATGCAGTGACCGAAAAGCCACTTCCCGATGTCGAAATCGGTGACTGGTATGCCCCTTACGTTAAGAGCGCCTTTGATAATAATCTGATCTTCGGTTTCGCGGATGGATTTCAGCCTAACTCGCCCGCTACCCGCGGCATGAGTACTACGGTTCTGACAAAAGCGGCTGGCTTTACCGATGTGGATCAGAACTTCACAGACAATTACAAAAGCCACACCGACTGGAGTTACGCAAAATTCCCTGATGTTCCGATGAACTCGTATTTTGCTCCTTCCGTCGCATATCTTAGTGACAAGGGTGTTGTCGGTGGTTACGAAGACGGTACGTATGGTCCTGGTAATCCAATCACCCGTGCCGAGATTGCCAAGATCGTAGTAAAACTGCTTGATCTGATAAAACCCGTGACTGAACCGGCCACCACCAAACCAGCCGCCTCGGCACCCGCCGCTGACGCGCAGATGATGGACGGTCAGGGGTTAGCCAAAGAAGATCACCCCGCGTCACTGAATTGTGATAGCTTTCCAACAGGAACCATAGGTGATTACGATAAAGAAAAGAATTATTTTGTTTGTTATGGTGGGGCTTCTTATGGTGCTTGTGTGCTAGAAGTGTTTGAGCCAATTGAAGGCTCTTTGCATGAACGATCTACGAAAGAATACAATATGGAGGGGGAACAGATTGGGAGTGGGGTGGGAACTGTAAAGGTAGATGGTAAAAATTGTTTACCTACTACTGCTGATTACTTTAATTCAGTAGTTAAATAGATCAACTCGATCCACTATTAGCCCACTATTAGCTGACTATTAGTGGGCTATTAGCTATGGGCAGGTGGTGAGGTAAAGCCCAGGTACTATTCGATTTACCTTGGCAGGTATATCCGCTTTACCTCAGTCTAAATTTGAATTTTGGGTTACTACTCGGGGGACGCGGCATAGAATGCTACCCGATCACAATCTCTCCATCCTTCTCATCCACAGTTACCGTTTTTCCTTCCTTCAATTTTCCATCAAGAATCATCATGGCCAGAGGATTCTCGATATGATTCTGAATGTAACGCTTGAGTGGACGGGCGCCAAAACTGGGGTCAAAGCCGTGTTTGGCCAAGTGTTTTTTGGCCGCGTCGGTCACCTTAATCTTCAATTTTTTGTCGTCCAGTCGGCCCTGTAACTCGGCAATCTGAATATCCACAATTCGCGTGATTTCTTCCAGCGTCAGGCTCTCAAAAATAATGATATCGTCGATACGGTTCAGGAATTCAGGTTTAAACGCGCGCTTAAGAACCATATTTACCTCATCCACCATCTGTTTGCGGGTATTCTCGTAGGCCGCTTTTTTCTTGGCATCGTCCTTCTCGAGTTTGGCCACCATCATCTCTTCGCTAGCGGTATCGTTGGCATACTTCTGGATCACATCGCCGGCCAGATTGCTGGTCATAATGATGATCGTGTTCTTGAAGTTCACCACTCGGCCTTTGCTGTCCGTCAGACGTCCGTCGTCAAGTACCTGTAAAAGCACGTTGAATACTTCGGGATGGGCTTTTTCGATTTCATCAAACAGTACCACCGAATACGGTTTGCGCCGCACTGCTTCCGTTAATTGTCCGCCCTCTTCGTAGCCCACGTATCCGGGAGGAGCGCCGATCAGCCGTGAGACGGCGTGTTTTTCCATATACTCGCTCATATCAATGCGGATAATGGATTTTTCGTCGTTGAACATAAATTCCGCCAGCGCTTTAGCGAGTTCCGTTTTTCCGACGCCGGTGGGTCCCATAAAGATGAACGACCCGATGGGCTTGTTCGGATTGCCGATGCCCGCCCGCGCGCGTCTGACGGCATTGCTTACGGCAGTAATGGCCTTCCCTTGTCCGATCACCCTGCTCTGAATCACTTTCTCCATTTCGGCCAGCTTCCGGCTTTCGTCTTTCAGCATTTTTTCCACTGGAATCCCCGTCCACCGACTGACCACGGCGGCAATGTCTTCGGCCGTCACTTCCTCTTTCAGCAGTGCACCGTCACCGGCCTTGATCTTTTTGCTGACCGCAGCCAGTTTTTTCTCCAGCTCCGGAATTCGTCCATACCGTATCTCGGCCACCTTACTCAGGTCACCCTGTCGTTCAAATTTATCCGCCTCTACTTTTAGCTGTTCCAGCTCTTCGCCCGCCTTCCGTAGTTCGTCGATCTTGGATTTTTCCTCCTGCCATTTAATCTCCATTCCGTTCGCTTTCTCGGCCAGTTCCTCAAATTCTTTGCTCACAGCCGTCAGCCGCTGCTTCGAATCCGCGTCTTTCTCTTTTTTCAGGGCCTCACGCTCAATCTCCAGTTGCATCATCTTGCGGTGCAGGCGATCCAGTTCCACAGGCTTACTCTCTAACTGCATTTTGAGTCCGCTGGTGGCTTCATCAATTAAATCAATGGCCTTGTCGGGCAAAAATCGGTCACCAATGTAGCGGGTCGAAAGGTTCACCGCCTCCACAACCGCCGCGTCCGAAATCCGTACCCCATGGTGCACCTCGTATTTCTCCTTAATTCCGCGCAGAATGGCAATGGTGTCTTCGGGCGTTGGCTCATTCACAATCACGGGCTGAAAACGGCGTTCCAGGGCGGCGTCTTTTTCGATGTACTTCCGATATTCTTTCAGCGTCGTGGCGCCAATGGCATGCAGTTGTCCGCGGGCCAGAGCCGGCTTTAATAAGTTGGCGGCGTCCATGGCCCCTTCCGTGGCACCCGCGCCCACCAGCGTGTGCAGTTCATCAATAAACAGAATCACTTGTCCCGCGCTGTCTTCAATTTCTTTTAATACCGCCTTCAGCCTGTCTTCAAATTCTCCGCGGAATTTGGATCCTGCCACCAGCGCGCCTAAATCCAGCGCGAGCACACTTTTATCTTTCAGTGTGTCGGGCACATCGCCTGCCACAATTCGCTGGGCCAGTCCTTCGGCAATAGCCGTTTTACCGGTTCCCGGTTCGCCGACAAGCACGGGATTATTCTTAGTTCTGCGCGATAAAATCTGCATCGTCCGCCGAATTTCATCATCCCGTCCAATGATCGGATCCAGTTTTCCGGCACGCGCCTGTTCGGTTAAATCAATCGTATATTTTTGCAGGCTCTGGTATTTGGTTTCAGGGTCCTGATCCACCACCCGATGACTGCCGCGCAGTTCCTTCATGGTTCTAAGAACATCGTCATGGGAAACAGGAAGCAGTTTGGTTACTTTAACAATGCCTAAAAGCAAGTGCTCAGTGGAAACAAATTCATCCGACAAAGCCTTTGCCTCATTTTCGGCCGCACTGATAACCTTTACTAGCTCGTTACTGATGATGATGCGGGCATTTTGGACCTTGGGCATTTTTTTCAGAAAATGATGCAGGTCCTCTTCAAATCCGATCAAATCCACGCCCAGTTTTTGAAGCAAGGGACGCACTAGACCTTCTTTTTGATGAATCATGGTAAACAGCAAATGACCCGTTTCAATCTGAGACTGGTCCCATTCCTGCACCATTTTCTGCGCTTCCTGAAAGGCTTCGGTTGATTTAAGAGTAAATTTGTTTAGATTCATATTTCTTAAATTACTAGCACTCTAAAGTTTAGAGTGCTAATCAACTGGAGTCAAACAAAAATGCGAAGGTAAAATGATTTAGGCGACCGCTCGTTCGGCTTGATTGGCCTGTTTTTTTACACGCATAACGATGACCGTCGCATTGTCGAGTTTAAAATGTTTGTTGGCGGAATTCGTATCCTTTGCTGCCTTCAATTTCATGCGGTTGTTCACCGCTGCGGAAAGAATTCGCGTAGCCTGTTCGGGTGTCGAATTTTGGGCAACGGCCCATTTAACTAAATCCTCGATTTCGCCATCCTCAAAATTATCGCTTACTCCGTCCGACATTAGTAAAATCCAATCGCCCTCCTCGACAGATTCTTTACTCCTAAAATTATTTACGTTGGCCGTCTGTTTTGTCAGAGAATTCACGACCACGCGTCGCAGGTTTCCGTACAACGGATTTTCTGGCTCAACATAAGGAATCTGGCCTTCAAGAATTCTTTCTCTGATTCTTTGAATGTCCTTGAGGTCCGCTTTTTTACCGGCTAATTTGCCGATGGCTTCATCCAGGAAGCTAGCGGGCCAATTTCTTTGGGCGGCCGTCTGAATGTATTCAAAAGCTGACTGGGGATCCTGACCCATGTGCATCTGGTCTCCAGGTTCATATTTTTTATCCCCGTTTCCAGCAAAATGATACAAATCGACATCACCACATTGGCTGATATCGATCGGTTTACCCATTTCGATTCTGGCTGACAGGTAGCAAGCGCCATCATTATTACCAATCAAGGATACTGAATTCAGAGCCTCTTTGGCACTTTCTGCCGCTGCCTGAGGGTCCCCCTCATTGTCGGCAATTGATTCAGTCACCAGCTGGGCTGCCAGTGAACCCCTCTCTCCGCCCCCCATCCCATCAATGACCGCCACAAAATTCGTGCGTGCGTTTACATACCAGCGATCCTGATTGACCTTACCTTTGTCGATCATACGGTCGCCGGCAACGCTGGTGGCGGCCACACCTTCAATGCCGCCGGGCAATTCAAAATAGTGCATCGCTTCTTCCAGAGTTTCGGCGTTTCCACCATGGTCAATTTTACGATTGTCAATTTTCCGGCTGCTGACATCTTCAAAAATCGAGGTTAACTGATTACGGGATTCTGCTGAAACGTTATATCTCTCAATATCCTCTTCAAGACTCGGGTTGAGGGCAAGTAGTTCAGCAATTGATAATTTCTTTGTTACCAGCGAACCCCTGTCAGCACCTACGACCACCAGATCCTCGGGGTTATTCCATTCAATGAGTTTTCCTTTAACTATAATGCCATCCTTGCGCGGAAAACGAATGGGAATACCCTTTGTATTAATATAGTGGGTGGCACTTTGTTCACCTTCCTCCGTAGGGGTAGATTCTTTATGCCTAATGCTTTTGAACGTGAGATCACCGTCTTCAGCTTTTCCTCCATGAACAAAACTGCTCATTTCGAGTATTTCTGGCAAATAGTCCTGCCGGGGGCCAACGGATTTTTTCATATTTTTTGTTTATAAATCTCATAATTATACCAAAAAATGGCCCAAAAAACAACCCCGATCCTTGTCAGAGACAGGCACGATTCGCCAATTTTTTAGGGTTAGTCGATCACCTGCAAACTTTCGCCTTTTGTACGGCCCAAAACAGAAGGATCAAAAATTGGCTGGATCACGGCTGGTAGATGCAAATAAGTACCGGTCAGGACAGCGCGAAACTCCGTATTCACCTTGTAAACGCCAGCCGGTAACAGAGGGGCATAATAGACAACCTTACTGGGCGTAAAGAAGCTTTGATTAAATGGACCACTCAGCTCAATGCTCGTCGGACTCGCTTTCAGGCCAGCCGGAATTTCATCTGTCAGAATCACGTGATGGTATTCCTTTGGAACAACAAGCTCCAGTTCGCTGATATAGCGTTTGCCGATTTCACAGATCGTGACTGGAAGACTTTCGCCTTCATCCGTCACTTCATAAAGCTTTCTTAAAATCAGCATATTTTCCTCCGCGTGCGGAATCATGAGTGGGTCCAGATAAGAAATCAGATGGGCATCCAGATAAAGGGGGCCACTACCTTCCTTTTTTACAAACAGATCATTGATTTTACCGGAATAGAGTTGTTTGGCAGGCAGAGACGTCAGAAAAATATCGTTAGAATTCGTCACAGACTGGTCAAAGACAAGCGCACCATTCAGCTTGATTTGAGCGATAAAATTTGTAGGAGCGGAAAAAGACTGCCTGGAAAACTGCCTCAGAGCTAAGATAGTCCAGAGGGTTTCTTCGGGGTCAAATTCCCTGACTAAATCGCCCTTTTGGGACACCAGAAAATTGGCCATGGGTGGTAGCAGAGGATTGGAAGAATCGAGCTCACCAAAGGCAAAAAGCAAAATGGCTGTCGATTTTTGGGAATTGTCAATAAAAGCCAAATTCATCTCCTTGTCTTCACCGATTTGATCGGTAAGTTCGGCTTTGACCGAATCCAGCAGCTTATTAACACTGATCTGACCAGCCTGGACCAGCTGGTTCAGGTTCATCAAAAGGAAGAGTTTAGCGCGCGGGCTCAAATCAGGATTATTTTTGAAGGTGGTCAGCGTGCGCTCGGTATCATACTGCTCATTCTTCCCCAGGACCCACAAAATAAAGAACTGATCTTCAGGACTCAATTTTTCCTGATCAAGTGCATTGAGCAAGTAAGAACTCGTCTTGTTCATCTGGGCAGGATCAATCGGGAGACCTTGTTTTACCGCCTCCAGGTAGGCCAAGAGTACAGAAGCGGACAGCATGGGATTGGCCGAAGGATCGCTCCAAAAGTGGTAAGCTCCGCTTTCATCCGCGTGGCTCAGAAGGGTAGTAATAAAGGGCTGAGTGGGAGCCAAATCGTTGGGGTCCGGGTAAGGAGGAAGTAAGCTCAGATTGGCAATAATCTTAACAGCCAGCCAGTAATCATTTTTCAGTTCAGAGTCGTCCAGCGCACCTGCTTCGGCTTTAACCAACGAGAGTGGACTTCCGCTCATCGTGAGCTCGAGTGAACCGATGCCGGGGAGTGCCACGGCAGTGGGGTTGATTCGGCCATTCCAAATGCCTTCCATAACCCCGGAATCTAAAACCTTGAGGGAAGATTTAAGGCGGTGCAGGGGCATCGTTCCTTCGGCAAAATCTTCTCCGGAGCGGAACATAACGGTTACCTCATTTTTATCGAGTAGGCTGTCAACAAAAACGTTAAACGATACCTCGGTCTCCTGACCCGGTTGAAGTGAAATATTTCGCGAGGAATCCCCTTTGGCGACAACATCCGCGGAAACAAAATCAACACGGGAATGAATCGGTTGGTCCGATAGATTCTTGATCGATGCGGCAAAAAAGGTCTGGTCACCGGGAATGGCAAAACTTGGAAGGATGGGCCGAATAAGCAGTTGTTTGTTCAGTTTTAAGGTGGAAGACAAAGAACCGAAAAGCTGTTCATCTTTTGTGGCATAAGCCTCAATCTTCAGATCCTGCTTTTTATCTGGAAGAGTGAAGGTAACTTCAGCCTTACCATTTCCATCGGTCGTTACCAGCGGATTAAAGAAAACCGATTTGGCTGAATCTGGAAAAAGATCCACGGCAAAGGGTGGTGGAGGGGATGACCCTACCATGTTTGAGGTATCGCTTTTTTTTGTACGTAAATTAGAGGCCGGACTCAGAGGAAGCGACGCTCGCGAAAAAAAGTTATCCGCCGTAAAAGCCATCTTGGGGGATGTGCCGTCAGTCAGATTGAGGGAAACAACAGACGACACAGGCAAATCCTGGAAGTTATGGGTATTGATTTTCAGCGTAACGTCTTTTCCCGGAACCGGAACGGTGGGCTCGTAGGACAAATCGATCTGAATCTGTGTTTCATCGTTGCCCACTTCAATTTCCTGCGAAACGGTACTGTACGAAGGGGGCACGCCACGGTTAAAACGCGTGGCCGTCACGAAAAAATGGGGGAACATGGACTCTTCAATTGGAATGGTAATTTCCGTGACTGGAGCAATAAGTTTTATGGTTTGCAGGCCAAGCAGACCATCACGTTCATAGGTAATAAGCACTGACACGGGGGTGGTTTCCGACGCTTTGGGGTCATTGAGCAAAAGATGAGCGCGGCCGCCCACAAAATACTTGCTCTGGTCCAAGCCCAAAGCCAGATCCTCTTCTATGGGCAGATTCTTGCTGCTATTCAAATAAACGAGTTCTTCCGCCACAATTTTATTGTGTTTTTCGTCCTGACTTTGTGCCCGAAGCAAATAGACGCCGTCTTCCATTTCGGGCTCTAGCGGAATAGATACAGGAACCGAAGCAAGCTGGGAATCGACAGTCGTTTCGTAGACAGTTTCCCCTTTTCCTTTTTGGCTGATCAAAGAAAGGTTGATTTGCTTATTTGCGATCGCTGTCGAATCAAAACTCTGACAAATCATACTGGCCTCGATTGTTCCTCCTGACGGGATCAGTGCATGTTTAAGGCCCAGACCCAGGTCATAAGTTCCCTGATGTATTTGGAAGGAGTGGCTCAGACTGACTTTATCTGCCCCAGTCAAAGAGGAGGAAACCTTGATCGTGTATTCATATCCGGGAGGCAGAAAG
>Ga0209450_10001030_pt1 | contig 14065 bp, 13 predicted proteins | sample FrelakmetLWP11LW_FD_187149 | JGI IMG/M metagenome (GOLD analysis project Ga0209450, IMG submission 187149) | Freshwater lake sediment microbial communities from the University of Notre Dame, USA, for methane emissions studies - LWP11 LW (SPAdes)... | ecosystem: Environmental > Aquatic >...
GATACGCACGCGGCCTTCAGTGAGCACGCAGAGCTCGTTTTCGGTGTACGAGACGTGCCACGCACCCTGGCTGCTGCGCCAGATGCCGGCGAAGAACCGCCCCGTATCGTCCGTGAACAGGTTGCGCACGAACTGAGCCGGCATGGCCGCGCCAGGCGCCAGCCGCGCCCGATCGAGCTCGAGCGCGTCCTCGCGGCCGCTGAACTCGTCGATCTTGATGACTTCGGGACCGAGTTCGCTCATGAGGCACCTCCGCCGCGTCCGGCTGGTGGTGCGAGCGTAGCATGCGCGCGTTCCAGCAGATCGCGCACCTCGTCGTCCGAGGTCTGGTCGAAGTCCCGGTACCATTGTCCGACGGCGCTGAAGAACGCGGGCGTGTAAGGACACACGACCTCGTCGGCGACCGCCGCAACACGTTCGCGCGCCTCGACCGAAGCCACCGGCACCGCGACGATGATCCGCTTCGCGCCAAGCGCAGTCAGTGACCGGACTGCGGCTTCCATGGTCGCGCCGGTGGCCAGGCCGTCGTCGACGACGATGGCCGTCCGGCCCGACATCGCGAGCGGTGGCAGGTCGCCGCGGTATTGCCGTTCGCGTCGCAGCAGCTCTGCGGTCTCCTGGGCGCGTACGGACTCGAGCGCGTCGTCACCGCCGTGCAGGTAGCGCAGGACGTCGCGGTTGAGCACGATCGCGCCGCCGCTCGCGATGGCCCCCATCGCGAGTTCGGGCTGGGACGGCAGGCCGAGCTTGCGCACCACCAGCACGTCGAGCGGCAACGCAAGCGCGGTCGCGACCTCGTACGCGACCGGAACACCGCCCCGCGGCAAGGCGAGCACCACGGTGTCGGGTGCCGAGCGCCACGCGGACAGCGATTCTGCGAGCGTGCGACCGGCATCCGCACGATCGGCATATATCCGGCGCATGCGGACCTCCGGAGTTCCGACAGGAATGTTCCGGCCCCGCGCCGGCCGCGTCATTCGCGCATGTACCTAGGTGCTATGCTCGCCCCGAAGGACTGTATTCAATGTCCGAAGATGCCATCCTCCCGCAGGCCGCCCCGCGCTCCGCGGCAACTGTCGACCTCGATGCCAAGGTGGCGTACCTGCACACGCTGCTGGGACCGGGCGACGAGGCAATCGAAACTCATTTCGCATGGGTCTTCCTCGCCGGACCGCGCGCGCTGAAGCTGCGCAAGCCGGTACGGCGGGACTCGATGGACTACAGCACCATCGCGGCGCGGCGCCACGACTCGGAAGAGGAAGTCCGGCTCAACCGGCGGCTGGCGCCGCACGTGTATCTCGGGACCCTCGCGCTGACCCACGACCGGTCGGGTCGGCTGACGATCGGCGGCACCGGTGAAACGGTGGACTGGCTCGTCGAGATGCGGCGCCTCGATCGCGCGCGCATGCTCGACGCGCTGCTGACACGCGGTGCGGCGCCGGAGGACGCGCTGGCGCGGGTCGTCGGGCTGCTGGCCGAGTTCTATGCGCGCGAGCCGGCGGCAATCAGTGACGGCGCGACGCTCGAGGCGCGTCTGCGCCGCCAGGTCGCGGCCAATCACCAGGCGCTGCAAACGCTCGAGCCGGAGGCGTCCGCTGAGTTGCGCGACTCGCAGCTGGCCTTCCTCGACACCCATCGTGCCTGGATCGACTCGCGGGCCGGAAGCGGCTGTATCGTCGAAGCGCACGGCGACCTGCGGCCGGAGCACATCCTGGTGAACGATCCGCCAGCCGTGATCGACTGCCTCGAATTCGACCGCAACCTGCGCATCCTGGACCGTGCCGAGGAACTTGCGTTCCTGCAGCTCGAATGCGCCCGGCTCGGCCATGCGGCGCAGGGGCTATGGCTGCTGCATGAATGCCTGGACCGGCTGGGCGACCGGATCGCGACGCCGATGCTGAGCTTCTACCGCAGTCATCGCGCGGCGACGCGCGCCAAGCTCTACGCCTGGCGTTCTCTCGAAGCAGACGGCGGCTCGCCCGAGGAATGGCGAGACAGGGCGCGCAGCTACCTCGCGAGCGCGCTCGAGGACGCGCGCCTGGCCGCCGGACCTTAGCGCTTCCTGCGCTCCATTTCGCGCAGCGCCACCACGGACTCGCCCGCGCAGATCCGGCGGATGGCCTCGCCAAACAGCTTCGAGGCCTCGAGCACGACCAGGCGGTCCCCGGGCGCCGGGCCGAGCCGCGTCGGCAAGATCGAATCCGTCACGACGAGCCGATCCGGGCCATCCGCGCCGAGCAACTGGCGCGCCTCGGGCAGGAACACGCCGTGCGAAGCAAACGCGTCGACGCGCAGCGCGCCCGCCTTCCGGCAGGCCGCCACCGCGCGCATCAGCGTGGTGCCGGCACTGATCAAGTCGTCCACGAGTACCGCATGCCGGCCTTCGACCGGTCCAACGACGAGGTCGCCGCCGGAGACGACGCCGCTGCTGCGGCGCTTGTCGATGATCGCGAAAGCGACTTCGCGCCCGGTGCGCGCCTCGAGCAGTTCCTGCACGCGCTGCGCACGCTTCGCTCCGCCGATGTCGGGCGACACGATGCAGACCGGCGTGTCCGTGGACAGCCCGGCGAGGTGGGTGGCCAGCAGCGGCGCCGCTTCGAGGTGATCGACCGGGCATCGAAACGCGTTCTCGAATGCCGCGAGGTTGTGCGCGTCGAGCGCCAGCACGTGGTCGGTGCCGACCGCCTCGACGAGCTGCGCCACGTACCGCAGCGTGACCGGGTCGCGCTCCTTCGTGCGGCGATCCTTGCGGCCATAGGCCAGGAAAGGCACGCAGGCGGTCACGCGCGCGGCGCCGCTGTCCTTGACGCCTGCAATGAAGAACAACAGGCGACAGAGCCGGTCGTTCGCGCTGCCGGCTTCGTCACCGCTCAGCGACTGGACGACGAACACGTCCGCGCCACGGACGCTGACCAGCGGTCGCGTCTTGTGCTCGCCGCCTTCGAACTCGCGCTCCTCCATCGGGGAGAGGCTGACGCCCGCCGCCGCCGCCACGCGTGCGCCGAACGACCGGCTGGCCTGCGGCGCGAAAATCAGTGGTCGATTCATCCCGTCACCCTTTGATGCACACGAGCGGCTCGAGGCGCGCCACCTTGCGCGCCAGGCCAGCCCTTTCCGCCACGTCCACGACCTGCTCGACGCTCTTGTACGCGCCCGGCGCCTCCTCCGCCACGCCTCTCAGGGAAGGGCTGCGGACGAGGATACCCCGCGCGGCGAGTTCATCGACCAGCCGGCGTCCCTGCCACTGCCGCGTCGCCTGGTGTCGCGACATGCTGCGTCCCGCACCGTGGCAGGCGGAACTGAACGCAAGCGCTTCGCCCGTCGCGCTGCCGGCCAGCACGTAGGACGCCGTGCCCATCGAACCGCCGATCAGCACCGGTTGGCCATGTGCCCGCATCGCCGTCGGCACCGCAGGATCTCCGGGGCCGAACGCACGTGTCGCTCCCTTGCGATGCACGTGCAGCCGACACGGCTGGCCCCCGACGACGTGCACCTCCTCCTTGCAGATGTTGTGCGAGACGTCATACAGCAGGCGCCAGTCCGAGCCCGGAAGGATCCGGCGAAATGCCTCGCGGCACAAATGAGTCAGGATCTGGCGGTTCGCCAGCGCGCAGTTCATCGCCGCGCGCATCGCGCCGAGATAGCGCCGACCCAGAGTCGAGTGAATCGGCGCGCAGGCGAGCTCGCGATCCGGCAGCACGAGGCCGAACGAAGGCGCGGCGATCGCCATGTCGCGCAGGTAATCGGTGCCGACCTGGTGCCCAAGGCCCCGCGAGCCGCAGTGGATGCTGACCACGGCGCGTCCCGGCTGCAGCCCGAATGCGGCCGCGGCGGCTGCATCGTAAACCTCAGTGACCCACTGCACCTCGAGGTAGTGATTGCCGGAACCGAGCGTACCCATCTCGTCGCGCTGGCGCTGACGCGCGCGCTGCGACAGCGCGGCCGGTTCGGCATCCGCGATGCATCCCGATTCCTCGATCTGCTCGAGGTCGGCCTCGATCCCGTAGCCTCGGCTCACGGCCCAGCGCGCGCCGCCCGTCAGCATGGCGTCCATCTCGGCATCCGAGAGTCGCAGCCGCCCGGTGCTGCCGACGCCGGCCGGGATGGCGCGCGCAAGCTCGTGCGCGAGCGGTTCCTGCGCAGCGACCACTTCCTCGCGGGAGCATCCGGAGACGAGCGTCCGCACGCCGCAGGAGATGTCGAAACCGACGCCACCCGCGGAGACCACGCCGCCCGCCTCGGCATCGAAGGCCGCGACGCCGCCGATCGGAAAGCCATAACCCCAGTGCGCGTCCGGCATCGCATAGGCGGCCCCCACGATGCCGGGGAGACTGGCCACGTTGCAGAGCTGCTGGCGCACCTTGTCGTCCATGTCGCGCAGCAACGCGGCGTCCGCGTACAGCACCGCCGGCACGCGCATCGCGCCTTCCGGGTCGATGACCCAGCGGTATTCCGATTCGCGTCGCACACCCTGCAGGTTCAAGCGCGGACTCCTCGCATCAGACGTCGACCACGCACTGCGCCGTCCACGCTCCATCCGCTCCCTGGCGTACGGCAAGCTCGGTCAGCGTGGCGCCCTTGACCTCGACCGCCGGCGCGTGCCGCAGCACGTCCACGCTTTCACCGCGAGCCACGGCCTCGAGCCGGCCACCCTCGATGCGGACGTCGAATGCGGAGAACAGCATGCACCGGGTGGCCATCTGATAGACGAGCGTGTTGAGCCATTCGAAGAGGAGCATTTCGAGGTCAGGCGCCTCGCACTGCATCCGCACCGCGGTCTGCGGGCGCACCAGCCCGGGATCCGTGACGACCGCCGTGACCGCGGTAGCAGCCTGGGCAAAGGCCTCCGCAGCGGTTGCACCACGGCCGCGGATCCCGATGTCCGCACCATGCGCGAAGTGCTGCCAGTCACCCATCGCGGCAGTGGCCACCGGGCCCGCAGCGCGCCACCGGCCTCGGTTCAGACGATTTTTTCGTGCCGCTTCTCGTCCCCGCGCAGGCTGGCCATACGCTGCTGCAATTGCCGCTTCGCGGCATCGAATGCATCGCGAAGCACGACGTACACATCGTCGTGTCCGTCGCGTTGCGGACGCTCCATGTCGACGACGACATCCTCGCCCGGCACGGTGAGTTGCACCTTGACGGCGAAGACCTTGCCCTGGTGGTGGTGCCGGTGCGGCGAATCGAGCACGACGCGGCAACCCTGGATGCGATCGCTGAACGTGCCGAGGTGATCCGTGAGTTCGCGAACCCGCGTCTCGACGGCAGCCGACGATTCCATGTGGCGGAAGGTGATTTGGACGGGAATGGTCACGATACTCTTGCCTCCGCAGTCTCGTCCCGAGGGGGACGGCTTCATTGTCGAACGGTGCCCGCGCCCGAGAATAAGTATTGGCCGCAAACTCCACGGCCGGAGCACCAAGCGTACACTCATCTGATATCCCCCGGCGAGACCGAAATCCGGCGCAGGCGGACAGAAACGCATGAGAGCACCCGGACCGAGCGACGCACTTCTCGTCGTCGACGTGCAGAATGACTTCCTGCCGGGGGGCGCACTCGGCATCGCCCGCGGTGACGCAGTCGTCCCACCGATCAGTCGGCTGCTCGACGCCTGGCGCGCCCGTGGCTGGCCCGTGTTCCTCAGTCGCGACTGGCATCCCGCCGACCACTGCTCGTTCGCGGCGCAGGGTGGCCCCTGGCCGGTTCACTGCGTCGCAGGGACTCCGGGTGCCGCGTTCGCCGCATCGCTGCGGGTCGCGCCGGAAGACACGATCATCTCGAAGGCGACGAGCCAGGAGCGGGACGCCTACTCCGCGCTCGACGGCACGCCGCTCGCCGATCACCTGCGGCGCGCTGGAATCCGCCGCCTGGTCATCGGCGGCTTGGCGACCGACTACTGCGTGCGCGCCACGGGCCTCGACGCGCGGGCTGCGGGCCTCGAGGTCGTGATCTGCCGCGACGCGGTCTGCGCGGTGAACGTCCGGCCCGGGGACGGCGAGCGCGCGCTCGCGGAACTGGCGTCCGCAGGCTGCGAGATCGCCACGACGGACGACGTGCTGTCGTCCATCGGGGCGCCGACGTGATGCGCTCGGCAGGCATCGGCGGCGTGTCGACACTGCTGACCGACCTGTACCAGCTGACGATGGTGACCGCCTATCAGGCCCTCGGCATGGACCAGGTCGCGGTCTTCGAGTTCTTCGTGCGGCGACTGCCGCCGCAGCGCGGCTTTCTCGTCGCCGCAGGCCTGGCGCAGGTGCTCGACTATCTCGAAGCCCTCCGTTTCGAAACGGCAGAACTGCAGTGGCTCGAGACCACGGGTCGATTCCAGCCGGAGGCACTGCGCCGCCTGGAATGCCTGCGCTTCACCGGCGACGTGGACGCGATGCCCGAAGGCAGCGTGTTCTTCGCCGACGAACCCGTGCTCAGGGTCACTGCGCCGCTGCCCGAGGCACAGTTCGTCGAGAGCCGCATCATCAACCTGCTCAATTTCCAGAGCATGATCGCGAGCAAGGCGGCACGTTGCCGGCTCGCCGCCGGCCACCGCCGGCTCGCCGACTTCGGGCTCCGCCGCGCGCACGGTGCCGAGGCCGGCCTGCTGGCAGCACGCGCGTGTTACCTCGCTGGCTTCGACGCGACGGCCACGGTCGAGGCCGGCCGCACATTCGGCATCCCGATCACCGGCACGATGGCGCACTCGTTCGTCCAGGCGCACGACGACGAGACGGCGGCGTTTCGTGATTTCGCCCGGATCCACCCGCGTGGCGTCACGCTGTTGATCGACACCTACGACACGCTCCGTGGCGCCCGAGCAGTCGTCGAGCTCTGTCGCACCGGCGTCGCGGTCGAAGCCGTGCGGCTCGACAGCGGCGACCTCGGCGCGCTTGCTCGCGAGGTACGCGCAATCCTGGACTCCGGCGGGTGCCCGTCCGTGCAGATCATCGCGAGCGGCAACCTCGACGAACTGCAGATCGAGCAGTTCGTCGCCGACGGCGTGCCCATCGACGCGTTCGGTGTCGGCACGCGACTCGACGTGTCGGTGGACGCGCCCTACCTCGATTGCGTCTACAAGCTGCAGGAATATGCCGGGCGACCACGGCGCAAGCGCTCCGCCGGCAAGGTCACGTGGCCGGGACGCAAGCAGGTGTACCGCGACTACGACGCGGCCGGACGCCTGCGCTCCGACACGATCGGGCTGGCAGACGAGGTGCTGCCGGGCCGTCCGATGCTGCAGCCCGTCATGCGCGCCGGGCGGCGGCTGCAGCAACCGTCGCTCGACGACAGCCGCGCCTACGCGCGGCGCGAGATCGATACATTGCCGTTGCCTTGCCGTTCGCTGCACGATCCGGAACCTGTCGCACCCGCGCTTTCGGCAGGCTTGCGCGGACTCGCCGACCGCGTGGATCTCGAGTTCCCATGACGATCGGCACGCCCCCAGCGCTCGGTTCCGCTCTCGTCGCCGGATTGTTGCGAGCGGAGGCCTATCCGCATCCGGTCATCGAGCCCATCCGCCTCGCGGAGACGCACATCTCCTGGGTGCTGCTGACCGGGGAGTTTGCATACAAGCTCAAGAAACCGCTTCGCCTCAGCTTCCTCGACTACTCGACGCTGGAGCGCCGCCAGGCACTGTGCGAGGAGGAAGTGCGGCTCAACCGTCGGCACGCGCCCGACCTGTATCTCGGGGTCAGCACGATCCGCGGCAGTGCCTCGACGCCGCGCGTGGATGGCACTGGACCCGTGCTCGAGTACGCGGTGCGGATGCGGCAGTTCGCGGCGCGCGACGAGCTGGTCGCGCTGCTCGACTGCGGTGCGGTGACCGCACCTGACCTGGCGGCACTGGGCGAAAGCGTCGCGCACCTGCACCTGGGCGCGGCCCCCGCCTCGCCCGACGCAGCCTTCGGCTGGCCGGACGCCGTGCAGCGCATCACGTTCGACAATTTCGCCGAGCTGCGCCGGCTTCCGGAAGCTCAGCGCTGGCGTGACGCGCTGCGGTGCCTGGAAGAGCGGCTCTCGGGCCTGCATGCCGCGCGAAGCTCGCTGATGCGCGCGCGCCGCGAGCAGGACTGGGTTCGCGAGTGCCACGGCGACCTCCACTGCGGCAACGTCGTGCGCTGGCAGGGCCGTCTCACGCCTTTCGACGGCATCGAGTTCGATCCCGGGCTGCGGTTCATCGACGTCGTGAACGACATCGCCTTCCTGGCGATGGACCTCGCGGAGCGCGGCCGCGATGACCTGCGACTCGCGGCCCTGCAGGCCTGGCTGGAGACGATCGGTGATTTTGCGGGCCTGCCCTTGCTGAGGTACTACGAAACCTATCGCGCGCTGGTGCGCGCCAAGGTGGCCGCGCTGCGTGCGCTGCAGGTCGCGGCGGACGCGCCCTCCCGCGTTGCGGCGATTGCCGAGTGCTCGCGCTATCTCGCCTGGGCGTCCGGTCGGGTCCGGCAGCGGGTACCTGTCCTCGTGGTCACCTGCGGCATATCAGGATCTGGCAAGACGTGGCTGGCACGCCAGCTGCGCGAGCCGTTGCGGGCGCTGCACGTGCGTTCCGACATCGAGCGCAAGCGCCTCGCTGGCCTCGCGCCCGGCGCCGACTCGAAGTCGCCGCCCGATGCCGGCATCTACACTCGCGACTACACCGCACGGACCTACGACCGCCTGCACGACTGTGCCAGGGCCGCACTGCTCGGCGGCGAGTCGATCATCGTCGATGCTGCGTTCCTGCGGCGCGATGAAAGGCTGCGCTTCCTTTCGCTGGCTGAATCCCTCCACGCCCGGGCCGCGCTCGTTCACTGCCACGCGCCGCCCGAAACGCTGCGGCAGCGCGTCGCTGCCCGCAGCGCGGCACGCAACGACGCCTCGGAAGCCGGGCTAGACGTGCTGCAGCGCCAGCCGTCGTGGTGGGAAGATTTCGGCGACTCCGAGCGGGCCCACCTGATCGAGGTGGACACGACCCAGACCTCGCCGCTTGCCACGGTGCTCGAGCGGCTCTGCAGTCAGGCCAGCTAGTCCCGGCTCAAGCCTGCGGCAGCTTCTCGACCCAGACGCTGCTGGGCAGCCGGTCGAGCACCGCCTCGGCCGTATTGCCGACGAACCAGCGATCGAGGCGTCCTCTGGACACCGCACCCATGACGACGATGCCCGCATCGAGATCCTTCGCCGTGGCGAGGATTTCGCGGGCCGGACTGCCGACCCTGAGATGCGCCCGCTCGGCCGGCAGCGCGTGGTCGGCCATCACGCGACGGAACGCAGCCGCCGCGGATTCGACCGTGGCTGCCGCGGGCGGCACGGCGGCTGCGGCGATGTAGGCGTCGCCGACCACCGTCACCGGCGTGGGGATCGAGAACACGTGCAACGCATGGACCTCGCCGCCAAGCCGTTCGGCGAGCATCTTCGCCGTTTGCAGCAACTGGTGGTCGAGCGCCGCCGGCTTGTCGTGCGCGTGCAGCGGATCGACGCAGACGAGGATCTTCGGCGCTTCGAGCCGCGGCGGATCCTTCACCAGCAGCAGCGGCGCCGGGCAGTCGCGGATCAGGTGCCAGTCCGATCCCGTGAACAGCGTGCGCTCGATGCGATTGTGATGGACGCTGTGCTTGACGACGAGGTCGGGCCGGGTCGCAGCGACGCGCGCCAGCACGATCTCGTGGAATGGCGTACCCCAGAGTGCCTCGCAGAGCGTCGGCACGCCCTCGGCGGCGGCGCGCGCCGAGTACCGCTCCAGCACCGCCTGGTGGGTCGCCATGACCGTCTCGTGGAACTCCTGCAAAGTCGCGGTCGGCGGCGAAAAATAGGCCGTGTGCAGGTCCTGGTAATCCGTCATCAGCAATTCGAGACGCGCGCCAACGCGTCGCGCGAGCAGCAACGCAGCGTCGAAGGCGGGTTGCGCCTCGCTGCCGGGCTCCATCAGCACGAGGATGTTGCGGAGTGCGTTCACGGGCACCTCCCGGACCGGCGCTGCCAGTCCTGCCACGGGCTCAAGCATAGATCGCCTGTGCCTCGCGGAGATGACCGCCCCTGCGTGGCTTCTACCTAGTTTCGACGTGGGGAACGCGCATCGACGACCGCGGTCGTCACGAGGTCGGAGCCGACGTTGGTCATCGTGCGCGTCATGTCCAGGATGCGGTCGACGCCGAGGATGATGGCGATGCCCTCCGGCGGGATCCCGAACGCCACCAGCAGTCCGGCGATCAGGGGCAGCGAACCTCCCGGGATGGCCGCGACGGCGACGGCGCTCAGCACCGAGAGGAGAACAAGAGTCACCTGCTGCGCGAGATCGAGTTGGACCCCGAAGACCTGCGCGACGAACAGCACGACGCAGCCCTCGTAGAGCGCCGTGCCGCTCATGTTCATGGTCGTCCCGAGCGGTAGCACGAAGCCCGCCGTGGAGGCCGAGATGCCGAGGCGCTCGCGGGCCACCTCGAGCGCCGCCGGAAGCGTCGCACTGCTCGAACTGGTGGAGAATGCAGTAACGAGCACAGCCTTGATGTCACGGAAGAACTGCGCCGGGCTGCGACGGGCAAGGAACCTGAGCCACAGCGACATCGTTCCGAAGAGATGCAGCAGCAGCATCAGCACGCAACCGACCACGAACAGCCCGAGCGCCACAATGATGTCGAAGCCCACCTTGACGATCACGCTGAAGATCATGGCGGGCACAGCGTAGGGCGCGAGACGCAGTGCGAAACGGACGATGCCGGTCATCAGCTCGCAGACCGTTTCAAGTCCATGCTGCAGGCGCTCCTTGCGCTCCCTCGGCAGGCCGAGTCCCGCGGCGCCGACCAGGATCGCGAACAGGATCAGCGGCAACACGTCGCCGAGCACGTTGCGCTGGTTGCCGACGAACGCGCCGAACAGGTTGCGCGGCATGAACATGTCGACCACCGCGGCCGGCGTAATGGCCGGCCGCGCAGCGCCGGTTTCGACATGCTTCAGCGCCTGCCCACTGTACTCCTGCACCAGCCGCGCAGAGGTTTCGTCGTCGAGGCGACTGCCCGGCTGCAGCAGGTTCATCATCAACAGGCCGAGGATCGCCGCGATCGACATGTTGAGGAAGAACAGCGAGAACGTGCGCCCGGCAAGCGGGCCCAGGTGCGCGAGTTCGCCGAGCTGTACGACGCCGTTCGCGAGCGACGCGAAGACGAGCGGGATCACGACGAAGAACAGCATGCGCAGGAAGACCTGCCCGAGCGGGTCGAACAGCGTCGTGGCAAGCCACTGTGCCCCCTCGAGCAGGGCCGGGACGCGGCTGCCAAGCGCAAGGACGAGGCCACCGGCGACGGCCCCGGCCACCAACCCCACCAGGATGCGATTCGCGAGACGCGCGTCTATGTCGGCCATGACGGATGCTAGCAGTGCACCCTGGACGCCGCCAATTCGACCGCGCGGCGAACGAATCCGCCTGCCTTCCAATCCCTGCTGTGACGACGTTCGCAGCGAGGATACGAGGCTGCGATTAGACTATCGGCGTGTCAGAAGACTCCGAAAGCCTGACGAAACGGCGTAAACCCGCAGCGGCCGTCGATCTCGAGCGCGCCGAGCGGCGTCGGCAGCCGCGCGACCTGGAATCGCCGCCGAACTGGGAGACGATCGTGCTGCAGCGCATGGCCGGGCGCGTCCGATCGCTCTCCGGCGAGCCAACCCCCGGGGCGGCGGCAGACGGGGACGGTGGCTGGGAGGAAGCCGCGCTGCTCGCACTGCGGCGGCGGATGCAGGGCCTGCAGTCGAAGTAGCGAACTCGCCGGCCCACGGATTTCACTCACGCGGCGCCCTGCGCCCGCCGCTACGATAATCGGGTCTTCGGCTGAACTGCGGACCATCGCCATGCGATTCAACGCAAGCACCGGCGTCGTCCCGCTCCTGCTCGCGCTGGCGCTCGCCGGCTGTGGAGGGAGCAATTCGTCGGGCAGGCACGACGCGCCACCGATCGTCGTCAACAGCCTGCTCGACACCACGTCCCCGCCCGCCGGGACAATCACGCTGCGCTCGGCCCTCGCGACCGCCGAGTCGGGCCAACCCATCGAGTTCGACGCCAGCCTGAACGGCGGCACGATCGCCCTCACGGTCGTCGCGGACGAGCACACGCTGCTGAAGGGTGAAGTCATGGGCATCAGGGACGAGCCGAGTGGGCCCGTCTCCTACCTCGTCGGCTATTTCGACCGCGACTATGGGCGCTCGTCGCTGGTCGCGCGCAAGAACGTCGTCATCGACGCCTCGGGACTGCCCGCCGGAATCACGATCACCTGGACCGGTGGAACGCAGCCTGCCGCGCGTGTCCTGGCGGTCGAAGGAAATCTCACGCTGGTCAATGTCGCGATCACCGGCGGCCGCAGCGTCGCGGAGGACATTGCGACCGGCCAACCGGACGACCAGCCGTGGACGCTGGCCCGCGGCGGTGCGCTCGCGGTCTGGGGCGTGGCGCGACTGGTGGATTGCCGCCTGTACGACAACCACGTGCAGGGCGACTTCGACTCGTCGCGCGACCGTGGGGCCTTCGGCGGTGCGGTGTATGCAGACATCGTGGACATGGAAGGCTGCATCGTCAGCGGCAACTCGGCGCTCGGGGCCGGCGCGGCGGGCGGCGGCGTGTACTCGGTCGGCGGCGCCGGGCATGCCCGCACCACCTCGACGATCGACGACTCGACCATCACCGGCAACCGCATCCGCGGCTTGTTCACGTACGGCGGCGGCGTATTCTCCGACGGCGGCAGCATTGGCAACCGGAAGACCCTGCGCGTCCGCAACAGCACGATCGCGCGTAATCTCGTCGAGCCCGCGCCGGGTCTCCCACCGTTCCTGCTCGCCATGGGTTACTGGCGTGGCGGCGGCGTCTACATGTCGAACGGCTTTCTCGAGATCGAAGCCTGCACGATCGTCGAGAACGAGGTCCGCGGAGTCCCGCGCACCGACAGTCTCGGCCGGCGCAATCTCGCGGGCGGCGTCGCGGCGACCATCGGCAACGCGCACGCGACCGAGCACCTGATCCTCGGCCATTCGATCGTGGTCGGAAATACCGTCGAGGAGATCGGCGGCAGCCGTTACGCGCACGATGTATTCACGGGGTCGCTGTTCTACTTCCGCAGCGCGGGCTACAACCGGATCGGCGTACTCGATTTCAGCCAGATGCTGGTTCCAGTCGGTGAATCGGGCTGGGCGTCACTGAGCCGCAAGCACTACCCGAAGGTGGGCGACCAGGACGGCGTCGACGCGGCCGACGTGCTCGACCTCACCGGCGGCATCGTTCAATCGACGTCGATGCTGTCCGTGGGCGCCAGAGCGGGCGAATTCGCGGTTCTTCACTATGCCCCGCGCGGCAGCGCGCTGGCCCAGGTGCCGGCGTCGCGCTATGAGGTCGAGGAGACCCTCGCCGAGTACTCCATTTCCTCCGGCGCCATCGACGACTTCCTGGAGATCGTGCTCGAGCGGATCGAGAGTCGTTATGCGCTGTCGGGGTTCGCTGCTGGATTCACCGGAGACTTCGAGACCTTCCTGCAGCGCACCGATTCGGACTCCGACATCGACGGAGTCCAGCCCTACCGGACTCCTTCGGGAGACCCCATCCTCACGCTCGCCGCCACGCAGTTCTTCGGGCCGGGCGAGACCTGGCCCCGGGAGCTCGCGAACCACCCGTACATCGAGTTCTGGCACCGGCTGGACTCCGCGCTCGCAGCCGCCGCCATCCCAGGCATGGGCGCGGAACTGCTCGGTGACGAGGCCTGGCAGAGGCTCTTCACGAGCGGCGCTCTTGCCGAGAACCCGGGCATACGCATGACGGTGAGCACGGGACCGCGCCTGACCGTCCAGCGACTTTCAGTGGACCAGCTCGGGGCCGCACGGCCCGCGAACGGCCTGGGCGACATCGGCGCGATCGAAGCACCATGACCGGCCTCGGCAAGTGCATCGCGATGCTCGCGCTGTCGCTGCTATCGGCCTGCGCCAGCGACAGGAAGCTCGACAAGCCCATCCCACTGCAAGAAGCGGGGCCGATCGCCAGCGCCGCGGACGAACGCCTCTCGGTCACGATCGGCGCGGTCATCGTCCGCGGCGGCCCAGGGGCGTGGTCGACGGATCCGAA
>Ga0209450_10001031_pt1 | contig 14062 bp, 15 predicted proteins | sample FrelakmetLWP11LW_FD_187149 | JGI IMG/M metagenome (GOLD analysis project Ga0209450, IMG submission 187149) | Freshwater lake sediment microbial communities from the University of Notre Dame, USA, for methane emissions studies - LWP11 LW (SPAdes)... | ecosystem: Environmental > Aquatic >...
CTAAATTCAAATACCTATTCAATTGCAAGATAAATTATGAAAAAATCTATGAAGGCAGCAGTTCTATATAATGTGAAAGAGATTAAGTTTGAAGAAATGCCTATTCCGGATATTCAGGAAGATGAAGTTTTAGTAAAAGTTAAGAATACAGGTATTTGTGGTTCTGACTTGGCATATTATTATGGTAAAAGCCCTATTGGAACTCCAAATGGTAAAGGTCCTTTAGTTATAGGACATGAGATATCCGGAGAAGTCGAAAAAGTCGGATCAATACCTGGAAAATTAAAACTTTTTAGTTATAAAGAAAAAGTGGTTATAAATCCAATTCAAAATTGCAATTTATGTGAGGATTGTTCTAAGGGTAATATTAATACATGCAGCAATCCGACATTGATTGGAATAAACTCAAATGGCGGGTTAGCAGAATATTGTGTATCTAAATATTCTTCGCTCTATAAACTGCCAGAAAATATTAACTTTAGTGTTGGCGCTTTTATTGAACCTATTGCGTGCTCTCTTCAAGGTTTGGATAAACTATCGGTAAGCCTTGACCAGTTTATAGTTATAATCGGGGCAGGACCTATTGGGATAATTCTTTCAAAACTAATAAGAAAAGCAGGCGCCGGAAAGATTTTAATGATTGATAAACATGATTTTCGTTTAGAAAAAGCTAAAGAATTCGGCGCTGACTATATTTTTAATACAAAGGATGCCAATTCCAAATATTTTGAAGAAGATATTTTAGAAAGAATTAGAATTCTTTCTAATGGAAATTATGCTGACGGTTCAATTGTTGCATCGGGAACAAATGAAGCTTTGGATCTTGCAATTAACACTATTGGTAATAAAGGGAAATTGGTTATTTTTGGCTTATTTAATAATAATTGCTTCCTGAATGTACCTGTATTAAGATTTTTAACAATGAACCAGGAAATCAGGAGTTCCTGGTGTGCTCCTTATTCCTGGCCTAAGGCTATTCAAACTGCTTCGAGTAATGCAAAAGATTTCGAAAAACTATTAACCCATTATTACAAATTGGAAGAAACAGAAAAGGCCATCCAGGATCTATCCATATATTCAGATAACCAGATAAAAATACAAATAGTTTTTTAAACAAACATCATATGCTTTCATATGGTAGATTGTATTGTCACTAGCTCCTGAAACAAATCTTTATTTCTCTCATACAACTTCAGAAATAGAGGATAATACTTTTTATAGATTCCTGTATTGTTTTGATCAGGCTCTATCCTATCTCCAACCTTAATCCATTTTTTGGCAATGTTGAAATTTTTAAAGACTCCGACCCCGACACCGGCAAGTATTGCATTGCCAAAAGGTGCCCCGCTTGAGTTTTTCATATAAACTCCAGGTATTTCAAGCATATCACAGATTATCTGCCTCCAGAGCGATGATTTTGCTCCGCCTTCACTTATTACAATCGGCATATTTATTTTAATACCGCTTTCTTTAATTATCTTAAAATTATTTCTGAAAGCATACCCGGTACCTTCCATTATTGCTCTTATTAAATGACCTCTTGTGTGATTAAAAGAAATACCAAACATAAGCCCTCTTACGTACGGATCCCAAATTGGAGTTCTTTCACCCTGAAAATATGGCAGGAGAAGAAGACCATCAGAACCCGGATTTACTCTCCCTGCTTCTATATCCATAATTTTAAACGGATCCAGCCCAAGTTCTTTTACATTAACTGCTTCAGCTACAGAAAGAATATTCCTGAAATATCTATAAATACCACCGCACATTTGCGCAGAAACTGTTGTATAAGTGGTTTTTGAGTTTGCAGCATGGACAATTGTTATCATATTTTTGGTGAAGCTTTCTTTTTTATGTACTATTCCAAAAACCCCTGCAGTACCCATCACAAGAGAAGAATCTCCCTCTTCGACTGCGCCTCCTGCTACCCAGGCGGCATTACTGTCAACAGTCCCAGCAACAACCGGAGTACCATTTGGTATTAAAGTCTGGACTGATGCTTCCTTCGTCACATAACCGACAACCTGCTCACAAGGAAAAGGTTCGGGGAGTTTATCGACGTCAATATTAATTTCTTTAAGCAATTGTACGTCCCAAACTTTTTTTCTAACGTCAAATGCAATGCCGTAAAGTGAAGCATTGGAATAATCTGTTACAGCAACTCCAGTCAGTTTCATGACAGGATAGTCAGCTGCAGCCTGCATTTTATAAGTACGTTTATACAAGTCCGGACGATTATCTCGCTCCCACATTAATTTGGTTATTGCATAATAGGGGTCAATAGGATTTGCAGAAATATTAAAAATCCTTTCTTCCCCAATATTATCTTTTAACCACTGGCATTGAACAGTTGATCTCCTGTCCATCCAGATATGTGCAAGTTGGAGAGGTCTGAGTTCCTTATCTATAAGAATGCAGGCTGGCGATAGTGCTGAAATAGAAACCCCCTTTATATTTTTAGGGTTTACCTTTGAATCTAAAATAGCTTTGGAAATAGTTTTAGATACGGCATTCCAGTACATTTCGGGATCATGCTCGACATATCCTAAATTATTTGCAATGAGAGGATATTCTATAAAATGCTGTCCAAGCGTGTTTCCGTCTGTATCAATCACGACTGATTTTGTCCCACCTGTGCCTACATCCGACCCAACAAGATAATCGGGCATTTTAATTTCCTTTCATATTATTAAAATTTATTCTCTAAAGAAAATTTATTTTTAAATCATTTCAAGCACTACTTTACTGCTATCAATGATTTTTCAGTTTTTCTGCCAAGATAAGACATCATTAAAAACTGACGCAGAATCTGGTTAAAAGGTATTGCTCTAAAAATCTGGTTGATCATTTTCAGTTCACTTAATTAACTGTTTGACTGCAGAATAATATTACAAAAGCTACTGCGAAATCCTTTGTTCCGGAAAGTGATACCGTTAAATCAAATTGACCCTTTAGAACAAGATATTTCTGGGCTTTGGCGGACAATTGAATCATCGGCTGCCCTGATGGCATATTCTGCACTTCAATATCTCCAAAAAAAATAGTTTTCCCCATACCGGTCCCAAAAGCTTTGGCAACGGCTTCCTTTGCAGCAAACCTTTGAGCATAGGAAATATACCTGGATGTTTTATTTTTTTTATCTTCGCAGAATGCGATTTCATGCTTTGTATATATACGGGTTTTAAATCCGGGGTATTTTTCCAGGGCTGATTTTATCCTTTTTACTTCTATAATATCTGTGCCAATACTGTAAATAATGGACCGGCCATTACAAGGATTTTTACCCATATATTTTTTATAGTTATTATTCAACAGTCACACTTTTTGCCAGGTTCCTGGGCTGGTCGACATTTCGCCCGTGATTTTTAGCAATATAATAGGCATACAGCTGGAGAGGGACAACTGACAGAATCCCGTAAAATTCTTCAATGGTTTTGGGCAGCTCAAAAGTATAATCAGCATACTTTCCCGTGTTGATATCTCCCTCAGAAATGATTGCAAAAATCTTTGCATTCCTTGCTTTTACTTCCTGGAGATTGCTCAGCATTTTATCATAAACAAAATCCTTTGGTATAACCCCTACAACGACGGTCCGGGTATCTGTCAGGGCGATAGGTCCATGTTTCATCTCCCCGGCCGCATATCCTTCAGCGTGGATATACGATATTTCTTTCAGTTTTAAAGCGCCTTCAAGCGCCATTGGGAAACCATATATCCTTCCAAGAAATAAAAAGCATGCGTGCCTGTAAGTCTCATCAGCTATTTTTTTTAGCTTGGCTGCATTATTGAGTATCTGTTGGATCTTATTAGGGATAACTTCAAGTTCCCCAATGATCCTGTCGAATTGCTCCTGTTGCATTAGCCCCCTTGCCTTTGCAAGATAAAGCGCAGTAAGGTACATTACCATTATCTGGGCCGTAAAGGTCTTGGTGGCGCATACACCGATTTCCGGTCCTGCATGAGTGTAGATGACTGAGTTTGACTCCCTGGCAATCGTACTGCCGACGACATTTGTCACTGCCATGACTTTTGCACCCTTGGTCCTGGCTTCCCTGATGGCTGCCAGTGTATCGATGGTCTCGCCGGACTGGGTTATTGCAATAAACAGGCAATCGGCATCAATTATGGGGTCCCTGTACCGGTATTCGGAACCTATGTCAACCTCTACAGGTATTTTTGCCCACTTTTCTATAAGAAGTTTTCCTGTCAGCGCAGCATGATATGATGTTCCGCAGGCGATTATCTGGATTTTTTTAAGTTTTTTTACTTGCTCTTCAGAAAGCCCTATTTCATCAAAATTAAGCTTGCCATTTATGAGCCTTCCTCTCATCGTTTCCCTGATGCCGTATGGCTGTTCAAACATTTCCTTCAGCATAAAATCTTCATAGCCTGATTTTTCGGCACTTTCAAGGTTCCAATTTGCCTTAAAGGGCTCCCTTATAATGAGTGAGCCTTCCAAATCGTAAATCTCAACCTTTTCCCTGGTGATGCGTACAACCTCATAATCATTTATCACAATAAAATTATGTGTATATTCAAGTATTGCGGGCATGTCGGAAGCAAAAAAGTTAGCATCTCTGGTTACTCCTACAATAAGAGGGCTGGCAATCCTTCCTGCAATAATCTCATCAGGATTGTTTACTGAAATTGCAACAATCGCTCCGGAGCCCTTTATTCTTTTTAAGAGCCTCTGCATTGCTATTAAAAGATCCCTATTATCTGTGTCATTCTTAAGATATTCCTCCAAAAGATGCGGCAATACCTCAGTATCTGTTTCTGAAATAAACTTATGGCCTTTTTTTTCAAGCTCTTCTTTTATTTCAGCAAAATTTTCTATAATGCCGTTGTGGACAACTGCAATACTGCCGCTGCAGTCAAGGTGCGGATGTGAATTGACCTGGTTTGGCACTCCGTGAGTTGCCCATCTTGTGTGGCCGATTCCAACTGTCCCATCAATATGTTCGTCTTTTAACAGCTCCTCCAGGGCCTTTATCTTGCCGACTTCTTTTACAACTTTTATGCAATATCCGGCTTTGTGTTTATTACCTGCGGGATTTGAGGCTTCAGTTGAATCAGAGACAATATTTTTAACATCTGCCCCCTTTTTTTCATCTGACAGCGTTAAAATACCTATTCCCGCAGAATCATAACCCCTGTATTCAAGTCGTTTAAGGCCCTCTAGCAATATATTTTTACAGTTCTTATTTCCTATGTAAGCAACTATTCCGCACATTTAAGCCTCCTACTTTTCTATTTCGGAAATCATATCGATAATATCAGCAGCGCTGTCGTCTGCAAGCTGTTGTGTTTCGGCTTCCACCATCACCCTGATTAAAGGTTCTGTCCCGGATGGCCTCACCAGTATTCTTCCACTGCTTCCTAGCTTTATTGAGACTTCTTCAATCCTGGAATTTATACTTCTGTCACTTAAGATCTTTGCCTTGTCTTTAACTTTAATATTTTTTAATATCTGTGGAAATTTTGGGATCAACCTGAAAATATCATCGGGGTGGTAATTATTATTTACATAAACGTTTAAAAATTCCAGGGTGCTTATAATGCCATCTCCGGTTGGGCTTATATTCCTGAAAATTATATGGCCGGATTGCTCTCCGCCAAGTATGCTGTCAACTTCCAGCATCTTTTCAAGCACATACCTGTCGCCAACATCGGTTTTATAGACAGTAATATTTTTTTCTGCCATGGCTTTGTCAAAACCCATATTTGCCATGACTGTTGTTACAACGCGGTTATTTTTAAGTGTCCCTTTTGACACCATGTCCATTGCAATAAATCCAATCATCAGGTCCCCATCAATGATTTTGCCTCTGCTGTCACAGGCTATTACCCTGTCACAGTCCCCATCATATGCAAAGCCCAGCTGGGCTCCGCTTTGGACAGTCGCGCCGGAAATAAATTCAGGATGTGTTGCACCGCATTCCCTGTTGATATTTTCTCCGCTAAAATCAGTGTTGAAACTTATCACTTTTGCGCCAAAACTTTCAAAAACCATTGGGGCAAGCCTGCCTGCAGCGCCATTTGCACAGTCAATTGCAATTTTTATTGATGAAAGATCCAGGTTAAAGAAATTGGAAAGGTAGCCTGTATAGAGTTCATATGCATTTTCAAGTACCGTATTCCTGCCTACACCCAAGTCATTCTTATCATGCGGGTAACTATCCTGATTATGATGCACCTGGGTACCTGGCTGTAAATGGCTGCTGTTTTCAATATGCTTAATATCGCCTGCTGATGTGGCAACTGATGTTTTTTCCTTTTGCTCCCCAAGTATAAAATCTTCAATTGCTTTTTCCTGGTCATCCGTAAGTTTCTTTCCGGCTTTACCAAAAAATTTTATTCCATTATCCTGGACCGGATTATGGGAAGCAGAAATCACGATTCCTCCATCCGCATCAAGCAATTTTGTCAAAAGCGCAACTCCGGGGGTCGGCATGATTTGCGCATCCAGGACATTGACCCCGCTTGAAAGCAGGCCCGATATAAGAGCGCTTGAAATATAATCTCCCGATGGCCTTGTATCTCTTCCAACTATGATCTTTCTGTCTTTACTGTCCGTTGAAAGAAACCTTGCGCCGGCCTTGCCTACCTTTAATACAAATTCAGGAGTCAAATCACGGTTTGCAACACCCCTTATTCCATCTGTACCAAACAATTGTCTTAAATTTTTCATTAATAATTTCTCTATTCTATATAAAGCTTCTTAACAAATGGCGATGTCATACAGGAAAGGAGCCCAAAATAATCCGGTTGAAATGATATTATATCACCGACCTGGAAATTAAAATCATTGCCTGCCAGAAAAACAGTGTGATCACTGCTCTGATCTGCAAACTCAAGGCCGGCGGTTAAGAGTTGCAGGTTATGAAAGCCGGCATCCTGGAGGCCAAGGCCCGCTATTACTTTGTAGCTCTTTCCGCCTTTTCGCTTGACTTCTATTAACTCTGCATCAAGTGTAAACGCGTCTGTGCAGGCTCCTACTATGGGCCGGTAAGCTGCCGTTTCATGACCAAGAAGTATTGCTTCACCTATCCTGACCTGGTTTATGCCTGCAGGCATTTGGCCATTTTCAATCAGGCTGATAACGCTTGAGTTTCCACCTGATACAACCGGTATATGTATCGAAAGCTCTTTTTCTATTTGCGCTTTGAGTTTAAGTAAAATCCTGACACTTGCGGCAGACGGTTTTCTTTTTGAAATGCATCTTGCATTGGTGCCTATCCCCCATATATTGACACCAGGGCAGTTGCCGATCACATATTCTGCAAAAGGCAGGACTTCCCGGGCAAGCAACCCCTCACGCCTGTCGTCTGTTTCAACCATAATAATTATGTTATGAGTTATGTTCCTGCTGGAACAAACCTTCGATATCTCAAAGACGGTTTTTTTCTGTGTGTTCATACTTGCATAACAGAAACCGGTCATTTCCTTAATTTCCGATATCATGGGTGTCCTGAGTAAAAGAAGCTTCTGGTCCGGCCCAAACCTCTTATTCAGCTTTTTTAAATTATCGAGCCTGCTATCTCCAATAATATCGATTCCCATACTTTTAAAAGCAGCTGCAACTTTCACGTCACCCAAAACACACTTTGTTACGCCAACGACCGATATGCCTGACTGCGCACACCGGTCGTTTATAAGCTTGATATTTATTTTAACCTTTGAAAGGTCTATTTTTATACAAGGATAATCCATTAAAAAACAAAGTTTATCGTTTAGAGAACTGCGGTTTCTTCCTTGCTTTTCTAAGGCCGTATTTCTTCCTCTCCTTGATTCTTGAGTCCCTGGTCAGGAAGCCTTCTCTCTTTAAGATCAGCCTGAATTCACTGTTTACTTCAAGCAATGCCTTGGAAATACCATGCCTTAGGGCGCCTGCCTGCCCTGAAGTGCCGCCGCCTTCTATAAGCGCAATGACGTCATAAACGCTTTCTGTGGAAGTAAGCTTTAACGGTTCCACTATCATCGTCTTTGCTGTATCCCTCTTAAAGTATTCGTTTATATCCCTGTTATTTACAAGGATTTTTCCTGTGCCAGGAACAAGCCTGACTCTGGCGGTAGATTCTTTCCTCTTACCGGTTGCACAATATGAAACTTTTTCTGCCAACTTGTTCTCCTTTTAAAAACCTTAAATCTCAATTTTTTGGGGCTTTTGAGCCTCATGCGGATGCGAGTCTGTTGAATAAATCTTTAATTTCCTCAAACTATGCCTTCCAAGAATATTATGCGGCAGCATACCCTTTACTGAATTTCTTAAAACAAAATTCGGGTGCTTTTTGAGCATATCTTTCATGGGTATAGTTTTTAAATTCCCCACATATCCTGAATGCCTGTAATAATTTTTTTCCTCCAGCTTGTCGCCTGTTACAACTATACTGCTGGCATTGATTACTATCACAAAATCTCCACAGTCAACATTTCTTGTAAAAATGACTTTATCTTTACCTCTTAATATTTTTGCTATCTCAGTGGAGACCCTTCCGAGATTCTTACCTTTAGCGTCGATCAAATACCATTTTTTCTCCATATCTGACTGCTTTGCGCTGTATGTTTTATTCCCAACCTGTACCATTTCCCCTCCATATTTTTAAACAGAAACTTGTTTTTTAAAAAATCAATAAACAACATTTGTAAGAAATAAACCTTTTGCCGGTACTATTTTCCCGGCATAAGTTCTTTTCCGCGCTTCAAAAGCTTTATCTATGCTTTCGATGCTTCTTTTACCCATTCCTATCTCTATGACTGTCCCTACTATGATCCTTACCATATTATACAGGTAAGCATTTGCGGCAATTATAAAAACAAACATTCCGCCTGAATATTTTCTTATATTAAAACTGTAAACTTCTCTCACAGTAAAAGTAACGTTAGAACTATTGTTGCAAAACGATGCGAAATCCTTAACACCGCAAAATTTGTCTGCCGCTTTCCTCATTAATCCAATATCAAGAGCGCCAGTGAAAAGCATGCTGTATCTCTTTAGAAAAGCGCTCTGGTAATTATTATTGACAAGATAATAACTGTATTGCCTTAAAGTCGCATCTTTTCTTGAATCGAAATCGCCCGCCGCTGTATTTATCTCTTTTATAACAATGTCATCAGGCAAAACACAATTCAGTTTCCACTTAAACCTGTAAAGGTCCAGCTTTTTGCAGGTCTTAAAATTGATTACCTGATGCTTTGCATGCACTCCTGAATCAGTTCTTCCCGCATAACTGAACTCCTGTATTTCCGCTCCTGATAAAACAATGTTAAGGGCCTTTAAAAGCTCGCCCTGAACTGTGCTTACATTTCCGGGCTGTGCCTGGAACCCTTTATAGCATGTCCCGTCATATTCAACTATTGCTGAATAATTACTCATAAAACTAAAATTTTCAAATCAGCGTTTATATAATTTTACTGGCAGCTTTAAAATTATTTGATGAGCTCAACTATAACAAGTTCGGCTCCATCTCCATGCCTGTTTTTATATTTAATAAGCCTTGTATGCCCGCCGTTTCTGTCATAACCTGCGGGTCCTATTTCATCAAAAAGTTTTTTAACTATATCGGAATTATTCATCATCCTGATACATACCCGCCTTGAGGACAAGTCGCCTTTTTTTGCAAAAGTGACCAGTTTATCTACAAAACCTCTTAAAAACTTTCCTTTTGAAACTGTTGTAACAATTCTTCCATTTTCAAAAAGTGAAATTGCAAGATTCCTCAAAATGGATTTTTGATTGCTTGCACTTTTACCGAATCTTACTGATTTTTTTGGCGCTATCATAACTCTTATCTCCTAAACTAAACTATTTCTTACCTATTTCTACTTTGTTTCCTGGCTATTCCTGCACTATTTGCCGGCTATTGCTTAATTTCGACCATTACTTAACTATTTCTTAAACGAGTATCCTAACTCTTTAACTTTATCCTTTACTTCCTGGATCGATTTCTGGCCAAAGTTTCTTATCATCAAAAGCTCGTCTTCCTTATAATTTAAAAGTTTCTCAACAGTATCGATATTTTCACGCTTCAGGCAGTTATATGCCCTTACAGACAATTCAAGCTCATCAATAGTCTTTGGACCTAAGATTATTGTCTCTTTTGCCGGCGCTTCTTCAAATGTAGGGTCCTTGCTTCCGGCGTCTGAAAGATCAATAAGCAAAGCCATATAATCATTGATTATCCTTGATGCCTGGCTCAAGGCGTCTTCAGGTTTAATGCTCCCATTGGTCTTGATATCAAGAATGAGCTTTTCATAATTAGTGATCTGCCCGACTCTGGTATTTTCAACCTTGAAACTGACCCTTCTGACAGGTGAAAATATTGTATCAAAAGGAATATAACCGATTGGGTCACCTTCAATAAAGTTTTCATCCGAGGGTCTGTACCCTTTGTTTTTCTCAAGTATAAGCGTCATATCAATTTTACCTTTGTCTGTTAGCGTGCCAATATACACATCGGGAGTTATTATCTCCACCTCTGAAGGTAATTTAATATCGGATGCCTTTATCTCCCCCTGAGAATTTTTTTTCAGTCTCATTTCCACCGGGCCGTCGCCATCCATTTTAAATACTATGGTTTTTAAATTGGCAATAAATTCCAGGACATCTTCCTTTAGCCCTTCAACGGTAGAAAACTCGTGGTTAACGTTTTCTATCTTCATTTTTGTTATGCCAACGCCTTCAATAGAGGAAAGTAAAACTCTTCTTATTGAATTTCCCAAAGTATGTCCAAACCCACGCTCAAGTGGTTCTATTACAAAAATTTCTTCAAATTCGTCTTCTTGCTTTATTCTCTTAACATCTGGCTTATGCATTTTAAGCAATTTGGATCAACCTCCCAAAAATAAATAAAAAATCTCAAAATTAAAAATTAGACTTTGGAATACAATTCCACAATCATCTGCTCATTTACAGGCGCTTTTATTTCATTTCTTTCAGGTATTCTCAATACCTCGCCTTTAAGGTTGGCTAGGTCCACTTTCATCCACTCAGGAGATATCAGGCTGCCGGCTGACTCTTTCGCTTCCAAAATAGGTACGATTTCCCTGCTTGCCGGCATAATGCTTACAGTCTGTCCTTCTTTCACCTTATAGGATGAAATGTCCACTTTTCTGTCATTTACTGCAATATGTCCATGAGAAATAAGCTGCTTTGCCTGTCTTCTTGAAACTGAAAAACCCATAAGGTAAATAACATTATCAAGCCGGGTTTCAAGGATCTGGAGAAGTATCTCACCGGTTATTCCTTTTTTCCTCACTGCCTGTTTGTAGTAATTCCTGAACTGTTTTTCAAGAATCCCATAATATCTTTTTGCTTTTTGCTTTTCACGAAGCTGCAAACAATATTCGCTTTCAATCAAACGCATTTTAGCCTTCTGTCCCGGAGGAGCAGGCTTTCTCTCAATGCCGCACCTGTCAGTAAAACACCTGGTGCCTTTTAAAAACAGTTTTTGTTTTTCTCTTCTGCATAATTTGCAAGATTGCTCTTTAACAGAACCCATATATCAAATCCTCCTAATAAAATACTTCTATTTGCCAGTTAAACTCTTCTTCTTTTTCGGGGCCTGCATCCATTATGCGGTGCAGGGGTAACATCAGTGATGGACCCTATTTCAAGCCCTGCTGCAGCCAGGGATCTTACAGCGGTTTCCCTGCCGGCGCCAATACCTTTTACCAGTACATCAACTCTGGCAACCCCATGTTCCTGCGCGGCCCTTGCGACGCTTGCAGCAGTAAGCTGAGCTGCAAAAGGAGTACTTTTACGGGAGCCTTTAAACCCCTGTCCGCCTGAGCTTCCCCAGGAGATAGTATTTCCCTGCTGGTCCGTTATATTTACTATGGTATTATTAAAAGTAGACTGAACATGAGCTATACCAAATGGTATATTCTTTTTATCTTTCTTTTTAATACGCCTTGCTGTCGTAGTTTTTTTAGCCAAACTTACCTTACCTCCTGGTAATTGATTCTTCTTAAATCCTGAAAAATATATTAACCCTAAAATTAAAAATTATAAAAAATTAAAAACTTAAAATTTCAACATTCCTTTTTGTTTAAAACCATTTAAAAACTTTAAGAGCTCCAAAGTAACAATAGCAACCTCTAAGTTAAAATAGCTCAAACTGAAGGCTTAAAACTATTTGCCCTTTGCCTTGATCCCAACAGCCTTACGCCTGCCTTTTCGTGTCCTGGCATTAGTATGCGTCCTCTGTCCTCTCACAGGGAGGCCTCTTTTATGCCTAATGCCTCTGTATGAGTTTATTTCAATCAGCCTTTTAATATTTAAGGTGACTTCTCTTCTAAGATCGCCTTCCACCTTGTAGTTATTATCAATATAGGTTCTTATCTTGATAACTTCTTCTTCGGTAAGGTCCTTGGTCTTTCTTGTTTCTTCAATGTTTAAAGACTTTAAAAGCCTTTGCGCCAAAGGTTTACCTATGCCGAAAAGATACGTCAAGGATATAACAATGTGTTTTTCTTTTGGTATATCAATACCTGCAATTCTTGCCAACTAAACCTCCTAACCCTGTTTTTGTTTATGTCGAGGATTTTTACAAATCACCATTACTTTTCCTTCTCTTCTTATTATTCTGCAGCTGCTGCAGATTTTTTTTACTGACGGTTTAACTTTCATTTCAAATCCTTTTTTTAAAAATATCCAAAAAATAGTTTCCTGTTAAAATAAATGTATAAAAAAGTTTACTGCTCTAAATCAAATTTATGCTATTTTTAATCCAATCAAACTTACTTTATTCTTAATCCCATAAAAAAATGCCTGCCCCAGATATGAGAATAAAATCATATATTATTCAAAAATCCAGCCGGTATAAAAATAATCCTGAAATTTTTTACTCATATTTACTTATTTTATTTTTTCCTGAATGTAATACGGGCCCTTGTCAGGTCATAAGGTGATATTTCCACCTTTACCTTGTCGCCGGGAAGTATCTTTATATAGTGCATCCTCATTTTTCCGGATATATGGGCAAGAACCTTATGGCCATTATCGAGCTCTACTTTAAACATCGCATTTGGCAAAGACTCAAGTATGGTCCCCTCAGCTTCTATGACAGCTTCCTTATTAGAAATCTTATCCCCCTTTAAAATATCTTTAAAAACAATATCTTTGCCATCTTTTGTTTTCCCGTTTTCCACACCTTATGGCAAACGATATAAAAAACCAAATCCATAAAAACGCAAACACATAGGTTACCAAATAAACAGAGAAAAGTCTACTGTTTATTCAACCTTACTTATTTGGCCCCCATTTTCTGCGCCACCAGATTTGCCCGGGCCTTATTGTATAACCTGTCTGCCTACGGCCTGCCCATTTAAATCCCGCCGGTTTGCCAGGACCTATTTTCCCAGGCCATTTAGTAAGCCTGGGACAATTCCCATTAAATACGTGTCAGGATCAATGGACCTTCATCTGTTATTGCAACAGTATCCTCAAAATGGCAGGATAGTTTTCTGTCTTCAGTAACAACGGTCCACTTATCATCAAGTATCTCCACATCAGAGGTACCCGCATTCAGCATCGGTTCTATTGCTAAAACCATTCCCCTTTTTAACACAGGGCCCTGTCCGGGATCGCCATAGTTTAATATTTGGGGATCCTCGTGCATTTTTTTCCCGATTCCATGTCCCACAAATACCTTTACTACAGAAAAATTATCTTTTTTCGCCCTTGACTCTATGGCATGGGATAAGTCAGAAAGCCGGTTGCCTATTTGGCACTTATCAATACTTGCATTTAAGGCATCCTGGGTCGCTATATAAAGTCTTTCAGCGGTCCTGCATACATTTCCGATTTTGAAACTGCGTGCAGCATCCCCGAAAAATCCTTTATATTTTACGCCGACATCTATTGCCACAAGGTCGCCATCTTTTATTATTCTTTTTCCTGGAATTCCGTGGACGACTTCCTCATTTACAGATACACAGATTGTTGCCGGATAGGGCCTGCTGTTTAATTTGCCCACATACCCCTTAAAGGCGGGGACAGCATTATTTTTATAAACCAGTTCTTCGGCTACTTTGTCAAGAAACGACGTCTGCACACCGG
>Ga0209450_10001032_pt1 | contig 14034 bp, 9 predicted proteins | sample FrelakmetLWP11LW_FD_187149 | JGI IMG/M metagenome (GOLD analysis project Ga0209450, IMG submission 187149) | Freshwater lake sediment microbial communities from the University of Notre Dame, USA, for methane emissions studies - LWP11 LW (SPAdes)... | ecosystem: Environmental > Aquatic >...
AAACATTTCCTAGATAGGTGGAAACATCGTTAGATTTCGGAAGAGAGCCGGCAGAGAGTTTCTGTAGGCCCTTATCAGCAGTGTACTGGTACAAGCCAGTTCCTGATAGTACTATTAGGCCTGAGTCGGCGACACTATCCATCGCTATTGCGCCCTTGAGGTCCGTAGATGATGCCCTCACAATTGGTGATCCAAGTAGAGGATTGATCTCAACAATATTTCCAGCATCTGAGTCTAGCCCAAATAATGAATTATTAAGCCATACTAAGCTTTTTAAGCTGTTTTGAGGGATATTGAACGACCTATCCGAAGAAATTCTTATGGTTAAATTAAGCTTGTCTTCTACGGACTGCAATGAGGCTGAAGTAGAGGTGTATCCTGAGCTGATTTTTTTATCCTTTTCTAGCTGGTCTAGCTTTTTGGATTCCGACGGGCTAATTTTATTAAGAATCTGCTCGGCCTCGTCGATGCTCTCTTGCGCAGAAGCTTGATTGTTCTTACTTAGAGATTCTTTAGCGCTAGAAATCAATGCCTGTGCATTTTCAAGTTGATTTATAGATTTTGGCTTTGAATTTGCGCTGCTTGATAAGAATATAATCAATCCAATAATTAATATTGTTATTAAAACAACGATAATTGCTTGTTTAGGGTTGGGATTGATGTATTTAGACCAAACAGCTGTCCATCCAGACTTAGTTTTGGATGCGATTTCTGAAGTGATTTTAGTATTATTCTTTCTAAGTCCTTTAGCTTTTTGTTTCACTTTTGAACTGCCATCTCTGATAGATCTTTTTATTTCTAGCATTAAGGATTTGAATTTGGCATCACTGATTGGTTTGCTGTTATCCTGAGTTTTTACTGAAGGTTCAATATCCTTAACCTGTTCGTCTGCACTTATTAAAAGGGCACTATACGACGAAGCCGCTTCCTCGGCCAACATAGCGTCTGATAGCTGTTTTTCAAACTCATCAAGAGGCTGCTTTGCTACCATTACAGAAAGGTCTTTCTTGTTGATTTTATTTATTACTTCACTACTTACAATGATTATTTTGTCTTTTTTATGAAGTTTGCCCTGGCCAATTTCTTTAAAAGTACTTGATTTTGTTTTTGAGGATAAATTTGTCGATGAATTGCCTCGAATATGCATAAATGTTGCAGTGCCGATATCCGAAAAAAGCATTTTATCAAGAGAGGTGGCTACTATTACTATGTTTGTGGGGTCTTGGTTTTTTAAAAATGAATTTATAGTTTTAAGAACTTCCTTAAATCTCTGTTCGAAACTAAGGTTATCGCTTTTTTCATAAAACGATTCCCCGCAAGACTCAATTATTTTTTCAAAATTAATTTTTTTATCACTGTTGGGGTTTTCATATAGCAGATAAAGATTGCCAGTACTCGATAAGTTTTTTTCATCTGGCTCAAAGCCAATAGCAAAGCATTCGTTGGATCTTGAAGATCTGTTTGAATGGTTTATCTGTAAATGACTAGTACTGAACTTGATATTTTCCATATTCCCTCTTTGGGACTATTATAACATCTGATTGCAATAGGGTATTATAAGATTATGAAAAATTTAGAAGAATTAAAATTCACTAAACAGCAACTAGAAGTAATTAATCATGACAGTGGGCCTATGCTGGTGGTTGCAGGTGCCGGAACAGGAAAGACGGCAGTTATAACACAAAGGGTAGCCCGATTAATTCTAACTAGCAAAGCAAAGCCTGAGGAAATACTCGCCCTAACGTTTACCGATAAGGCTGCAGCAGAAATGCAGCAAAGAGTGGATGAATTGCTTCCTTATGGTTATCTTGATACTCAGATTATGACATTTCATGCCTTGGCCGATAGGATAATGCGAGAATTTGCGCTAGATACTGGGATAAGCCCGGAGTTTCAGCTGCTCACAGATGTTCAGCAAACAATAATACTTCAAGAAGTGCTTTCGAATACGCAATTTAAGTATTTTAGTCCTCAGAATGACCCTTTTGGATTTATTTCTTCAGTTAAAAGTGCAATATCAAGGTTAAAAGACGAGGGCATAAGTGCAGAAGAATTTGCCAGCAGAGTATCTAAATTAAAAAATACCAATGAAGGTGAAGAAAATGAGTCAATGCCTGATCTTTCCGAAATTTATTTAAAATATTCTGCCATTTGCGACGCTAAAAACAGCTTAGATTTTGGTGATTTGTTATTAAAATTACAACATTTATTAAAAAATCGAAAAACCATTAGAAATGAACTCCAAAATCGTTATAAATTCATTTTGGTAGATGAATATCAAGATACGAATTCGATTCAAATGCAAATAATACTGGAACTTTTGAATAAAGATAAAAATATTATGGTGGTGGGCGATGATGATCAGGCAATATATCGATTCAGGGGAGCTTCAGTTCAAAATATTTTATCTTTTAGTAGTAGTTTTGCCGATAGCAAGCTGGTTGTTTTAAAAGATAACTACCGAAGCGGACAGGCAATACTCGATGCTGGTTATGATTTAATACAATTCAACAACCCCGAGCGCCTAGAGGTATCAGAATCAATCGACAAAAAATTAATATCTCATAAATATCCAGAGGCCAAAGTGAGTATAAGTGAATACGGCAACAAATTGGGGGAATCTGAAGGCTTGGTAGATAAAATTTCGGAGCTTATCGAATCGGGTGTGGAGTCTAAAGAAATTGCTATTTTACTTAGGAAGAATAACCAGATAAAATCATACATTTTAGAGCTTCAAAAGCAAAAAATACCCTATCATGTTCACCAGGACGTTGATTTATTTGATCAAAAAAGCGTAAAAATGATGGTTGTACTGTCAAAATCGATAGCTGACCCGTCAGATTCTTCAGCTTTGTATCAATTATTGATTAGCGGGCTCTTTAATAAGAACGACATACATCAAATAATCGAATATTCTTCAAGATCAAAACGCATCAATAAGAGCTTATACCAATATCTTATAGAAGATGTAGATAAGGAGTCTTGGCTTGATGAGGCTCTTAATAGCATCGTCTCCTGGAGAGAGATGATTCCTGACTACACAGCCGGAGAAGTCCTTTTTAGAGCGGTGAAAAGCAGTGGTTTTCTCAAAAAAGCACTGGATGAATCAGTCAGCTCCATAGATATAGCGTTAGAAGTGCAGTACATGACTGATTTTTTCAAATTAGTAAAGCAATTCGAGATCGCTTCATCGAACCCTTCACTTACAGAGCTTTGTGAGTATCTAGATGAAATAAGGCAGTCCTCAGCCGATGTAATGAGTGATATATCGCCCTTGGATATTTCAGGAGTGCAGATTATGACTGTACATAAAGCTAAGGGTCTTGAATTTGACCACGTATTTTTACCAGAACTTACCGAGCAAACATTCCCATCTTATAATCGTGGAGAAAGAGTGAGGATTCCTGCCGAAATTATTGACCCAGGAAGTGGCGATCAGTTTCAGGAAGAGAGAAGGCTTTTTTATGTCGCGCTAACAAGAGCTCGTCAGCATTTATTTTTGAGCTATGCCAAAGACCATGGGTTAAAAAGAGATAAAAAGGTTTCTCGCTTTGTGGTTGAGTCGCTTGGTAAAGATTGGCTTACGAAAGCCCAGACCATACCTTCACAGCGCAGTATGTCGGAATTGTTGGCCAGCTTTGAGCCCGTTGAAAAGAAAATTGAAAAGGAGAAAATTCTCTCTAGGCTTTTCAAGGGAGATTGGCTTTATCTGACTACTAATCAAATTGCTGATTATTTGCGCTCACCAAAGGAATTTTGGTTGTTTCATGTTCTGCATCTACCGAAGGGGCCTTTTCATAGCCTGGTGTATGGTTCAAGCATGCACGCCGCGCTCGAACACTATTATAAATATCGACTCAAAGACAAGCCCATAAAAATTTCAGACGTTCTAAAAGTTTACGAGTCTTCGTGGAGTAGCGAGGGCTTTGTATCAGTAGAGCATGAAAAGACTCTTTTTGAAAATGGCAAAAAAGTAATAGCAGAATACATAGAAAGACACAAAAATGATGGCTTCAAGCCGATTTCTATTGAGCAGCCATTTGAGCTTCAGCTAACTGAACTAAAAACCGTTATTTCTGGAAGATATGATATTGTTCTGGGCTCCGATGAAGGCACCGAAATAAGAGACTTTAAGACTTCTAGGGTTAAAGATCAGAAAAAGGCAGATACAAAAGCTAAACAAAGCATCCAGCTTGGAATTTACGCACTTTCTTGGGAAAAATTACAGCAAAGTCCAGTTTCGTCGACAAGCCTTGAGTTTATAGAAGATGGTTTGGTTGGCAAAAACATTAAAGTCGATAATGCCAAAACCCTTGAGCTGATCGAAAAGGCAGTCAAAGGAATTAAAAATATGGAATTTGACGAAAAGGGCGAAAATTACGTCGACTTTGATAAATTTTTGATATGAAAGAAGACTTATCAACTCACCGGAACCAACAATGGCTAGAAAACATGCTGGATTTTGTATGGTCGAACCATTTTTCTGACGTAGAGAAGGTTAATGAAGTTAATATTAAGTATGGCAGGAAAGCAAAGCGGCGTTTGGGCTCGATAGGGCTGGATAAAAATGATAGAAACCTATCAATTATAACAATAAACCCCATTTATCGGGATTCAGAAGTTCCCGAGCACGTTGTAATTGCCACTATTGTTCATGAAATGACGCATTATGCGCATGGATTTAATTCCATGCACGAACAAAAGCAGAAGCACCCGCATCGAGGGGGTGTAATTCGTAAGGAGTTTGCCGAAAGAGGCCTTGAGGATATGTATGTAGCCCAGAAACAATGGCTGGATAGCAATTGGATTAGGATACTGGAAAAATATTACGGCCCTGAAAATATCTATAAACCTAGGAGAAAAACCGTGAAAATCAAAATTCCTTGGTGGATATCTGGACTATAAAAACAAAAAGAGTAAAATATAAGCATGAGCAGAATAAAAAAGACTACAAGAAAAGTCAAAAGACGTTCTAATAGTGTTAATTTATCTTCTGGAAAGACAAAATACTCAAAGAAGCCCTCTAAAGAGTCTGTAAAAATAGCTGCCAAAAAGCTAAGTCGCACAAAAACCAGGCAATATCTGCTTTTTGCACTAGGTTCATTTATATTGATGCAAATAATTAGCTATATCACAACAGACAGCCCATTGGCCGATCTTATTCCTTCGGGCGGATTCTTGTTTTTGATCATTATCTATGCCCAGTTCGGGTTAATGTTGGCACTGGTTGGTTTTTTAATGGTTGCATCGGTGACATATTTAAGATCTCTAAACGATTAGTTAATTTAAGACATACTTAGTGCTATAGCACTTGCTGCACGTTAAATTGATCTGCTTTATAGCTGTTAAATTTATTATTGGTTGTATCAAATAATTATTAATTTAAAGAGTACATTAATTATGCAGGGCTGCTTTATTCGTTATTTGTTCGCAAAAAAATAATATTTATAGTATTATTAAATTGTTATGAATATTTTATTAATATCATTGCTGGCTTTAATACTTATCTCTTTAGTAGGCGTTATTTATTTGTTAATTAATAAGAAAAATGAAGCCAGTGGAGATGCCTTGTCCCTACTGAAGCAAGATCTGCAAGGGATTCAGCAATTGATCAACCAGACACAATCACATATGAACGAGCGTATAGATAAGAACAATTCTGCAATGCAAGAAAGTGTTCAAAGACAGATGAGTGAGTCTTCTAAGCTCATTTCTGACGTGACAGAAAGGCTTACCAAACTAGACGAAACAAACAAGAGGGTAGTTGATGTGGCCGATGAATTAAAGACCTTGCAAAATGTGTTGCAAAACCCCAAGCAAAGGGGAGTTCTGGGTGAGTATTACCTACAGACCGTGCTAGATAATGTTCTTCCTGCCGGCAGATACAAGCTTCAATACAAATTTAATGATGGGGAGACCGTTGACGCAGTTATATTTTTAGAAAAAGATAAAATATTACCTATTGATTCCAAATTTAGTCTAGAAAACTATAATCGTCTAGTAGAGGAAAAAGATAAGAGTACCAAGGAATCTCTAATTAAAAAATTTAAACAGGACTTAAAGTCCAGAATAGATGAAACCTCCAAGTATATCAGACCTTCTGAGAACACTATGGATTTTGCTTTTATGTTTATACCTTCGGAGGCAATTTATAATGACCTACTTACCAACAAGATAGGTGCTGCCGATACAGCCTCAAGAGATCTTATAGAATATGCCTTTCAGGAGAAAAAGGTAATAATTGTAAGCCCAACCACCTTTATGGCCTATCTGCAAACCGTACTTCAGGGACTTAGAAGTTTACAAATCGAGGAGCAGGCTAAGGAAATCCAAAAAAGAGTAGGAATGCTTGGAAGACACATTAAAAGCTATGAGCAGTTTATGCATAAACTCGGCAACTCTCTGGGTACCACGGTTAATCATTACAATAATGCCCACAAAGAACTTAAAAAGATAGATAAGGATGTTGTTAAGATAGCTGGAGCAGAGGAGGTAGTAGATCCAATGCTTTTAGAAAAGCCAAATATCGAAGACTAACTATTGTTAATGTATAATGGTCATATGAAAACGGTATTTTCAGGACTCAAGCCAACAGGCGAAATGACAATCGGCAATTATATTGGCGCAATGAAGGGCTGGGCTACGAGCCAGAAAGAGGACGTCAGGAGTATTTTCTTTGTGCCAAATGCGCATGCTCTTACAGTAAGACAGAAGCCTGAGGAAATAAGAAGAAGAACATTAGACTTGGCGGCGTGGCTATTGACTATTGGTATTGACCCAAATAAATCTATAATCTTAATCCAATCTATGGTCTCGGCTCATAGTGAGCTGTTCTGGATACTAGATAATTACGCAACAATGGGCGAACTTAACCGAATGACCCAGTTTAAAGATAAGTCAAAGAAGCTTGGTGCTGAAGGTCAAGTTGCCGGACTGTTTAACTATCCAGTATTGATGGCTGCAGATATCCTTCTCTATGACTCAGATGAGGTTCCTGTTGGCGAGGATCAAATACAGCATGTCGAACTAACCAGAGACATAGCTAACAGATTTAATAATCTATACGGTAAAACATTTACTATACCAAAGGCAACTACACCAAGGATTGGCGCAAGAATAATGGGGCTAGACGACCCTACAGTTAAAATGAGCAAAAGCGACCATCCTGACAGCTTTGTGGCATTGTCTGAGCCGGCTGAGTCTGTGATTAAGAAGTTTAAAAGAGCAGTAACGGATTCGGATACTCAGATAAGATATGATAAATCTACCAAGCCCTCAGTATCTAACCTAATAGAGATTTATTGCAGTTTTGCGGATAAAACAACCGCAGAAGTTGAGAAACAATATGAAGGAAAAGGATATGGCGAGTTTAAGCAGGATCTAGGCGAGCTTGTTGCAGACAAATTATTGGTCTTACAAAAGGAATTTCATAAATACAGGGACGATGAGGCTGAGCTACTAAGGATTTTGGCCGCAGGAAACTTAAAAGCGAGCGAAATAGCCAACAAAAAAGTCACTGAAGTTAAATTAAAAATAGGCTTGTTGTAAAAAATAAACACATTTTTACAGAGTAAAAATAAAAAAACACAATAAAAAGCATTGACATAAGCATAAGCATAATGCTATACTATATTCATATTAAGTTCATTAAAAACAAAAACAAAAATCCATGCCATATAAAATACCTCCATAAGTGGAGCTTGAACTCTAAAAAGTTTCCGCTAGATAAGTTGACGGTAAGGGATTTCTGGATACAAAAAGCAACCCCCTTGTTTTTTGTACCAGAACTTCCTTACTGTCGTAGGGTTTGTCTGAGTGCAGTCATTATGCTCAGGGGGAGTTAGACTCCATGCCCGATGGAATTTGGCCAGGACTTAGGTCTTTTATAAAAGAGACTTGTGTCCTGGTCAGATCCCGAACCGATGGTTGGGAAGCCACATCTGCAGTATTTGTTCCATAACATATAATTAAAAAGCAGTTGTACCTTCTTAGATCTTAGCACCCAGCTAGGGTCAAACTCCGGGCCGATACATGCCAAGTTTGTTTCTAAACATATTAGGGCATTTGAATCGGCCCGTAACCATTTTTGAATGATATAGCCACCCGTTTGTACAGGGTGGCTTTTTATTTGCAAGAGATTAATCCTAGAAGCCTCATATATGTTATCTAGTCTATTTTCCAACAATTAAATGCAGGTATTTGATATATTTCGGTGCTTATAGTTATTAATACAACAATGTGCCTTATTCAGTACTTATCCACAGGCTATAGTCTAAATTCATAAATCGGGCACAGTAGTGTAGAAAAATAAATATATTGTTCACAAAATGAGTATAAAAAATTAGTTCAATAGCTGGTATAAAGATATGCTCTGAATAAATGTGTTCACACATTTAATAAATTTGTTCATTATTTGAAGTATTTTTTTGTACTCTGTACTAAACCTTACAGATATGCAATAATAATTTCTATCTTATGAAAAATAAAGTAACCGCTTTATTAAGTTTAATAGCTTTTGTGGCATTCGTAACAATATGCCTATTTGTAGTATCTTTGTTTGTTACTAATCCGACAAAACTTGGGCCGGGTGGGGTTACATTCTGGTTTATCAATTTCTTATTGATGATCTCAAGCTTAACTACCGTTCTTTTGTATTTTTTAAGATCTAAAAAAACTGAATCTAAGACAAAATTACTATTTTCCTGTTTAAGGACCGGTTCAATTTTGGGATTTAGTGTGACTTTATTACTTGCGCTTTCAAGTCTTAGGAGTTTGAACTGGAGAGACATAATTCTCTTAATCCTCTTGGTTGTATTAGTGGAAGTATTCTTCAGAACTAGAAGGGGTGCGTAGTGGAAGATTTACTAATAAAATTAAAAAACGATCTTGATAAAGCTAATAGCTTATTGGATCTAGAAAAAATAAGAGTTTCATATCTGGGTAAAAAAAGTTTTATAGCTCAGCAGATGAAGCTGTTATCGTCGCTAGAAAATGATAAAAAAGCAGAGCTTGGAAAGACTTTGAATATCGCCAAGAAAAATATGCTGCTTTTAATAGAGGATAAAACTGCTCAGATTGATGCCGTTCAGAGCTATGAGCCGATTGATATTTCGAGACCCGGCAAGGCTCTTTATGAATCAACTAAAGTTGGTCATATGCATCCTAATAATATTGTGTTGAAAGAGACTTATAGAGTATTTACAGAGCTTGGATTTGCTATTGTTGATAGCCCAGAAATCGAAACTGACTGGTATAACTTTGAAGCGCTGAATATGCCCGAAGTACACCCGGCCAGAGAGATGCAAGATACATTCTATATAAAAGGAACTGATCAAAAGCTACTACCCAGAACTCACACCTCGGGAATGCAGGTAAGGTTCATGGAAAATAATAAGCCACCATTCAAGATTATTGTTCCGGGAAAGGTTTTCAGAAACGAAAATGAAGATGCTACCCATGCTTGGGTTTTTAATCAGATCGAGGGATTGGTGGTTGGAGAAGGGGTGAGTGTTACAGACATGAAGGGTACACTGCTTCAGATTGTAAAGAAACAGCTCGGTCCTGAAACAGAGATAAGATTCAGAGCAAGCTACTTTCCATACACTGAGCCCTCTGTAGAAGTAGATGCCAAATTCAACGGAAAATGGTTGGAGCTTGGTGGAGCAGGGATGATTCATCCTAATGTGCTTGTAAATGGGGGAATTGACCCAGAAAAGTACTCGGGATTTGCATTCGGCTGGGGGGCCGAAAGGCTTGCTGTTATCAAGTATGGCATAAACGACCTACGCCAACTGTGGCGTCCTAAATTTGAATATTTGGAGCAATTTTAAATGAAAATAAGCGTTGAATTATTGAATTTATATCTGGAAAATAAGCTAACAACCGAGAGAATGGCTGAAGTTATTGAGCGCACAGAGGTAGAAGTTGAAGAAATTCTGTATGCAAATAAGCTAGATGAAAAGATAGTGGTAGCCAAAGTCCTAGAAGTAGAGAAACACCCAAATGCCGACAAGCTAAACAAGGTCAAGGTAGACAACGGAAGCGCGGTGGTTGATATTGTTTGTGGCGCTCCCAATATCAGAGAGGGCCTAATGGTTGCTTTGGCCCAAGTTGGATCGATACTTCCAGACGGTTTTGAAATTGGAGAAGTAAAAATCAGAGGTGAAATATCTCATGGAATGCTTTGTTCCGAAAAAGAGTTGGCCTGGGGTGATGACCACAACGGTATCGTAGAGCTCGACCCTAGCCTACCTATAGGCCAATCATTGTGCGACATAGCAAAAATGAGTGATATCATAGACATAAAGACGCCCTCGAACCGCTGGGACTACCTTTCATATATCGGGTTGGGCAGGGAAATAGCAGCTTCTGATGATCAAAATATGCTTATTGAGCCTGAAACAGAAGAAATTGTATATCAGAACAGGGAAGTCGCAAAAGTCAATAAATTGGGCGGAGAGTGCAAGGCATTTTATATTGTGAAAGCCCATGTGAAAGCGAATTCTACAAGTCCTCGTTGGCTTGTGGATAACTTGCAGGCTTCAGGAGTTCGCACAATAAATCCTGTTGTAGATATTACCAACTTTGTTATGCTTGAATACGGCCAGCCCTCACATGCATACGATGCCCAAAAAATTAAAGGAAATATTGGCGTTCGCCCTGCAAAGGATAATGAGAAGCTCACCACCCTGGATGGTAAGACTCTCAAGCTCACTAAATCCGACTTAGTGATTGTGGATAACTCTGGCGCTATTGGGTTGGCTGGGGTTATGGGCGGAGCCAGTACTGAGGCTGACGAAAGCACTACTGAAGTATTGGTTGAGATTGCAAATTTTGATAAAACAATTGTTAGAAGGTCTGCGCTCCGACACGGAATCCGCACAGAAGCATCGGCTAGATTTGAAAAAGGACTGCCGACCACTCTCCCCTCTCTGGCCACAAAAAGAATTATTAAACTATTAAAAGAAATCTGCGGAGCAGAAATATTAGAAGCCAACGAACAGCTTTACTCCCCCTACTCTGTTCTTGAACTGGGTTTGCGCCTGAGAAAAGCTGAAAAATTCATAGGCTATAAGTTAGATGAAAAGCAGGTCATGACTGCATTTTCAAAACGCGGTTTTGAACCAAAGCATTTTTCTTTGACTAAAGAATTAAAAAACTTGGAAAATTTAAATACGCCCGAGGAAGCCATTGTAAAGTTATTTACTAAGGCTGGTGTAAAAATCGACGAATCAGACAGTACTATGGAAGACCTTGGCATGGAGGTTCCGGATTATGGATTGAAGCCAGCAGATGTACTATATAAAAAAACCGGAAATAAAATTATTGTTGCTGGTTTGTATTGCGGTAAAAAAGGAGTATTAACTGATTCGACCAAGCAGCAAAAACTAAATTATCTGCCCCTTACCAAAATCACAAAATCAAAAGAATACGCAGGAGCTAAAAGGTATGTTGATAATTTCAATCACATTATTAGTGTAAAAGTCCCCTGGTGGAGAAATGATGTATTGATACAAGCGGATCTTTTTGAGGAGATAGCAAAAACCCAAAATTATAATCAAATGCCGGAGACGCTGGCCGATATTGAACCTAATTCAACTCAAGATCATCAACTTCTCCCAAAATTAATGGATCTTAGGGAAAAATTGGTTGCTTTGGGTCTTATGGAGGTTATGACTTACTCCTTCATTTCTAAAGAGGACATTGATTTTATTAAATCCGACATTAGTAAATATTTACAAATAGAAAACCCATTAAATAGCGAGCAAGATTATTTAAGAACAAATCTTCTGCCAAGTCACCTGAGATCAGCATCAGCTAACCAGTCTTCAGATTATAATGCGATGTTTGAGCTAAGCAGAATTTACCAAAAAGATCCAAAGGGTGCCATTGAAGATTGGTCTCTAGGCATTTCGGTTTGGGGCAGTGATAGTGTGCTGAGACTAAAAGGAATAATTGATAGCTTATTTGGCTGGTACAGCCAAGATTTAGAAGTGGAACGTGATGATAAAAGCGATACATACTTGGCTGGAAGATCGGCTAAATTGCTTGATAATTATGGAAGCTTTGGGCAAGTTATGCCTTCTGTTCTAAAAAAATATGATATCAAAAGCGAACTTTCATTTGCCCAAATAAATGTAGCAAGACTTGTGAGTGCTGAAAAGAAAATTACTGCCCTCCCACTACTACCCTATCAGGTGATTTACAAAGATATTACTGTCGAACTAGATAGCACCATTCTTTATTCTGAAATTGTTAAAAAGCTCGGCGATGGACTCTACAGCGTCAAATTCATTGACGAATACACAAACGATAATTTGAAAGCTGAATCAAGAAAGAGACTTACCATTAGAATTGGCTTGGACTTGGGTCCAAATCCAAAAAATGATGAAATAAACAAAATTATTAAAAAATACGAAAACAGGCTTGAAGCCATAGAAAAATCGAAAGTATTGTAGCTAATATCTTCAAATATATTTATAATGGTTATGTATGGGAAGAAAACCTCATTCTCATTTTTTAAGTTTACCTCCAAAGATATCTAAGAGCGGCCAGAAGCCATCAACTCAGCACAGAATATGGTTTATCTTTATAGGTATATTTTTGGTGTTTATATTTTCGAATTTACTCGTGGGAGCTTTTACACAAGGGGTGATTTTTCCTGGCGTATCGGTCGCCGGTAAAGATTTAAGCTTCAAGACTCAAAATCAGGCCAGAGAAATATTATCTAATATAAAAAACGACAAAAAATTCAAAGTCAAAGTTGGAAGTAAAAGTTTTGACGCCACAAGTAAAGATTTTGGTGTGAGTTATGATTTAGAGAAGACTCTTCAGCAAGCTTATAGCATTGGTCATGCTAGTCCTCTGCCGATTTTGGGATTTTTTGAGGCAAATAGGAGAGGCCAATTGGGCTATGCTTACAATGTAGACTCAAAAGAATTGAAAAAATTTACTTCTAAGGTTGTATCGGCCGTCGGTAAAGATCCAGCAAATGCAACGCTGAAAGTGAACAATGGTAATCTTGAGATTGTTCCTGACCAAGACGGATTTAGGGTAGATCAGAAGCTATTAACTTCAATAATCCAAAGCGCAATTGCTGACGACAAGGATACCAATGTTGTCTTAGAGCCGCAGCCCGTCAAGGCGTCTTTTTTGGTAAGCGATATTGAGACAGCTCAAAAACGAGCTAATGAATTGTTATCTAGATCAGTTGTGCTCAACTACGAAGGCAGGCAATTTGTTGCCGATAAAACAGCAATGGGCTACTGGTTGGAATTTAAACATGTACAAAGAGAGGATGGAAAAGTTGAGCTTCAGGTAGGCCTATCAAGAGATCAAATAAAAGGATATCTGCAATCAATCGCAAACGAAGTTAATGTCGCCCCCAAAAATAAAAAAGTTAATATCCGCAATGGGGTAAGTACCATCGAACAAGAAGGAGAAAACGGTAAAGCCATACTTCAGGATCAAGCCTTGGATCAAATATTAGCTGATTTGCAGAGAGGTAGTGTCTCGGTAAACTTAGCATCTACACCAATTGCCTTTAAAACAGAAACAAATCGCTCTGTTGGCCTTGACTATGGCAAGTACATAGAAATAAACTTATCCTCGCAAAGACTTTGGGCTTATCAGGACAACAAAGTTGTATTTTCAACGCCGATCACCAGCGGTGCAACCGGAGCTGGATTCCCTACTGTTACTGGGCTGTTTAGTATATATGCTAAAGAGCGCAGTAGATACCTTAACGGAAGGCCTTACGGCTGGGACTATAATGTATATGTAGATTATTGGATGCCATTTTCTGGAGGTTACGGTCTGCACGACGCCGACTGGAGAAGTTCATTTGGTGGTCAGGATTATTACTATGGCGGTAGTCATGGCTGCGTAAATATGCCAAAGGGGTCGGCATCTTTCATTTATGGTTGGGCAAATGTTGGTACACCAGTTTGGGTGCACTATTAGACTGGTTTAGAGTAAGCATAACTGATATAATTCTATATATGAAACCAGATAATAAAATCACTGGTTCTGTTG
>Ga0209450_10001033_pt1 | contig 14034 bp, 17 predicted proteins | sample FrelakmetLWP11LW_FD_187149 | JGI IMG/M metagenome (GOLD analysis project Ga0209450, IMG submission 187149) | Freshwater lake sediment microbial communities from the University of Notre Dame, USA, for methane emissions studies - LWP11 LW (SPAdes)... | ecosystem: Environmental > Aquatic >...
AACACCGAGGGCTTCGTGCTGCTGCACGCGAACGAAAGCCCGCATCCGCTGCCTGCGCAGCTCCGCGCGCGCCTCGCCGAGGCGGTCGCGGACGTCGCGCTCCATCGCTACCCCGATGGCGCCGGCGACGCCGTCAAGGCCGCGCTCGCCCGCACGCTGCCGCTGCCCGAGCACGCGGCGCTGATGCTCGGCAACGGTTCCGACGAGCTGATCCAGATCCTCACCACCGCGGTCGCGCGCGAGGGGGCGGCCGTGCTCGCCCCGTCCCCGACCTTCGTGATGTACCGCGCCTACGCGATGCACGCGGGCGTGCGCTATGTCGCGGTGCCGCTCGCCGACGATTTCCAGGTGGACGAACGCGCGATGCTCGCCGCGATCGAGCGGGAGCGCCCGGCGCTGGTCTGGCTCGCGAGCCCGAACAACCCGACCGGCCGCGCGGTGCCGATCGCGACGATCGAGCGGATCCTCGCGGCGACACCCGGCGTCGTCGCCGTCGACGAGGCCTACGCCGACTACGCCGACGGGACGCTGGTTCCCCGGGTGCTGGAGTTCCCGAACCTGATCGTGCTGCGCACGCTCTCGAAGATCGGCTTCGCCGGCGCGCGGCTCGGCTACGCGATCGGCCACCCGGCGTGGATCGCCGAGATGGACAAGGTGCGCTCGCCCTACAACGTCAACGCGCTGACGCAGGCGGTGGTGCCGGTACTTCTCGGGGCAGCCGACGTGTTCGCCGCGCAGATCGCATCGGTGCGAAGCGAGCGCGCGCGGCTCGCAAGTGCGCTCGCCGCCGTCCCCGGCTTCGCGGTCTGCCCGAGCCAGGCGAACTTCCTGCTCGTGCGCGTGCCGGACGCGCCGCGCGTGGCTGCCGGCCTGCGTGCCGGGGGCGTGCTGGTCAAGAACCTGCACGGCCACCACCCGCTCACGGCGCACTGCCTGCGGATCACCGTCGGCACGCCTGCCGAGAACGACACCCTCCTCCGCGCGCTCGCCGACCGACCATGAACGCTCCCGCACCCGCCACGCGCACCGCATCGGTGCGGCGCGACACCGCCGAGACCCGCATCGCCGTCGAATGGAACCTCGATGGCTCGGGCCGGGCGAGCCTCGCCACCGGCGTGCCGTTCCTCGACCACATGCTCGACCAGGTCGCGCGGCACGGCATGACCGACCTGACCGTGCGCGCCGAGGGCGACCTGCACATCGACGCGCACCATACGGTCGAGGACGTCGGCATCACGATGGGGCAGGCGTTCCGCCAGGCGGTGGGTGACAAGGCGGGACTCGTCCGCTACGGCCACGCCTACGTGCCGCTCGACGAGGCACTCGCGCGCGTCGTCATCGACCTGTCAGGCCGGCCGGGACTCGAGTTCCACGTGCCGTTCACGCGGGCGATGATCGGCACGTTCGACGTCGACCTCGTGCACGAGTTCTTCCAGGGCTTCGCCAATCACGGGCTGGTCACGCTGCACGTCGACGGGCTGCGCGGGCAGAATGCGCACCACCAGGCCGAAACGGTGTTCAAGGCCTTCGGACGGGCGTTGCGGATGGCCGTCGCGCGCGATCCGCGCGCCGCGGGCGTCGTGCCATCCACCAAGGGCAGTCTCTGACGGCGGAGCAAACGTCGGGATCCGTTGCCATGAGTGCGATCGCCGTCGTCGACTACGGGATGGGCAATCTGCGCTCGGTCGCGAAGGCGCTCGCGCACGTCGCACCGGAACGCGAGATCGTCGTGTCCGGCGACCCGGCGGTGATCCGCGCCGCCGAGCGTGTCGTGCTTCCCGGACAGAGCGCGATGCCCGACTGCATGCGCTGTCTCCACGACAGCGGGCTTGCCGGCGTCGTGCGCGACGTGCTGGGCGACCGCCCGTTCCTCGGCATCTGCCTCGGCCTGCAGATGCTCTTCGACGCGAGCGAGGAGGGGCCCACCGCGGGGCTCGGCGTGCTGCCGGGCCGCGTCGTGCACTTCCGGGACACGGCGATGCGCACGGCGCGGGGCGAGCGGCTCAAGGTGCCGCACATGGGCTGGAGCCCGGTGCACCAGACGCGGGCACACCCGCTCTGGCGGGGCATCGCCGACGGGACGCGCTTCTACTTCGCGCACAGCTACCATCCCGTTCCGGACGACCCGACGCTCACCGCGGGCACCACGGAGTACCCGACGCCGTTTACTTGTGCGATAGCGCGGGCTACTATTTTTGCCGTGCAGTTCCACCCGGAAAAGAGCCACCGCGCCGGACTGCAGCTTCTCGCCAATTTCGTGAACTGGGACGGGCGCGCCTGACGGCGCGAAGCGTTCCAGGGGACTGCGCGCCGCGCCGCCCCGTACGACCCCTCGAAGTCACGACCACGCCATGCAGATCATTCCCGCGATCGACATCAAGGACGGCAACTGCGTTCGCCTGAGGCAGGGCGAGATGCACACGGCCACCGTGTTCTCCGAGGATCCCGCGGCGATGGCCCAGCACTGGCTGGAGCAGGGCGCGAAGCGGCTGCACCTCGTCGACCTGAACGGCGCGGTCGCCGGCGTCCCCAAGAACGAGCTTGCGATCCGGGAGATCACCGCCGTCGTCGGCGAGGAGATCCCGGTGCAGCTGGGCGGCGGCATCCGCGACCTCGACACGATCGAGCGCTACCTCGACGACGGCATCAGCTACGTCGTGATCGGCACCGCGGCCGTCAAGAACCCCGGCTTCCTGCACGACGCCTGCTACGCGTTCCCGGGGCACATCATCGTCGGGCTGGATGCCCGCGACGGCAAGGTCGCGACCGACGGCTGGTCGAAGATGACCGGCCACGACGTCGTCGACCTCGCGCGCAAGTTCGAGGACTACGGCGTGGAAGCGATCATCTACACCGACATCGGCCGCGACGGCATGATGACCGGCGTGAACATCGAGGCCACCGTGCGGCTCGCGCGCGCGATCAAGGCCCCGGTGATCGCGTCGGGGGGGATCGCCTCGCTCGCCGACATCGTGGCGCTGGCGAAGCACGAGGCCGACGGCATCATCGGCGCGATTGCCGGACGTGCGCTCTACGAGGGCACGTTCGACTTCAGGGACGCGCAGAAGGCGGCAGGCTCCGGTTGACAGTTGGCAGTTGACAGTTGACAGTGGATAGTGCCTCGGAGGATGGCGTAGTCGTGTGCCGACGACTGTCGACTGCGAATTGTCAACTGACTTCTGACTTCTGATGCTGGCCAAGCGCATCATCCCCTGCCTGGACATCGCGGAAGGCCGCGTGGTCAAGGGCGTGAACTTCGTGAACCTGCGCGACGCGGGCGACCCCGTGGAGGTCGCGCGTCGCTACGACGAGCAGGGCGCGGACGAGCTCGCGTTCCTCGACATCCGGGCGAGCGTCGAGACGCGCGGCCTGCTCTACGACATGATCGAGCGGGTCGCCGACCAGGTGTTCATCCCGCTGACCGTGGGGGGCGGGGTCAACGCGGTCGACGACATCCGCGCGCTGCTCAACGCGGGCGCGGACAAGGTGAGCATCAACACCGCCGGCGTGAGCCGCCCCGACCTGTTCGACGAGGCGGCGGGACGCTTCGGCTCGCAGTGCATCGTCGCCGCGATCGACGCCAAGCAGTGCGCGGTGGACGCATGGCAGGTCTACATCCACGGCGGACGCACGCCCACGGGCATCGACGCCGTCGCCTGGGCGGCCGAGGTCGTCGAGCGCGGCGCCGGCGAGATCCTCCTCACCAGCATGGACCGCGACGGCGTGCGCACCGGCTTCGACCTCAAGCTCACGCGCGCGGTGGTCGAGGCGGTCGACGTCCCGGTGATCGCCTCGGGCGGCGTCGGCCGCCTGTCGGACCTGGTCGACGGCATCGTCGTGGGCGGCGCCGACGCGGTGCTGGCCGCGTCGATCTTCCACTACGGCGAGTTCACGATCGGCCAGGCCAAATCCGCGCTGAAGGCGGCGGGCATCGAGGTCCGCGACTGATGCGGGAAGCGACGAGCTGGCTCGACGAGGTCCGCTGGAACGCCGACGGCCTGGTCCCCGCGATCGCGCAGGACGCGGGCACCGGCGCGGTGCTGACGCTCGCGTGGATGAACCGCGAGGCGCTGGCCGCGACCGTCGACACCGGCCTCGCGCACTACTGGTCGCGCTCCCGCGGAAGGCTGTGGAAGAAAGGCGAGTCCTCGGGCCACGTGCAGACGGTGCGCGAGATCCGGCTCGACTGCGACGACGACGCGATCCTGCTGCGCATCGAGCAGGCCGGCGGCATCGCCTGCCACACCGGCCGCGCGCGCTGCTTCCACAAGCGCCTGGACGGCGGGCGCTGGCAGGACGTCGACCCCGTTCTCAAGGACCCCCAGGCGATCTACGGCCATGACCCTTCCTGATCCGGCGCTCGCCGGCGTGCTTGCCGCGGTGGCGGCGACAATCGAGTCGCGAAAGGACTCGCAGCCCGACGGCTCGTACGTCGCGTCCCTGTTCTCCCGCGGCGACGATGCGATCCTGAAGAAGATCGGCGAGGAGGCGACCGAGACGGTGATGGCCGGCAAGGACGCCGACCCCGGCAGGATCACGCACGAGGTCGCCGACCTCTGGTTCCACTGCCTCGTGCTCCTCGCGCGGCACGGACTCTCGCCCGACGACGTGCTGCGCGAGCTCGCCCGCCGCCACGGCAAGTCCGGCCTCGCCGAGAAGGCCTTGCGGCGCCGGTAGCCCCGGCCGGTCGAGGCGCGGGGACCATGTACTCGCGCAGCCAGTTCGGCTGGCCGATGGCCGTCGGCACCGGTCTCGGGCTCGCACTCGCCACCGCGGTCCTCGCCTCGGTGTCGGGCGAGACGCGCGCCGCGGCCCCCTGGGCGATGGCCGCGCTGTACGCCACGCTCGGGCTCGCGTTCGCGCTTTTCTATCGCCTCACGGTGACCGTGGACCCGGACCGGATTCGGGCGGTGTTCGGCATCGGACTGATCCGCAAGGAGATTCCGGTGGCGGACGTCGTCGCGGCCGACGTCGTGCGTACGCGCGTCTGGTGGGGATACGGCATTCGCTGGACGCCTTCCGGTTGGCTTTACAATGTCGCCGGTCGCCACGCGGTGCGCCTCGAGGTCCGGGGCGGGCGGGCGGTGATGATCGGCACCGACGAACCGGACGCGCTCAAGGCGGCGATCGACGCGCGGCTGGGCGCACGCGGCCGCTGAGGAAACGGCATGCTGCAGGACCCGAACTGCATTTTCTGCAAGATCGCTCGCGGGGAGATCCCCAGCCGCAAGGTTTACGAGGACGATGCGATCGTCGCCTTCCACGACATCAGCCCCATCGCGCCGGTGCACCTGCTCATGATTCCGAAGGTCCACGTCCCGACGCTCTACGAGGCGACCGGCGTGCACGAGCCGGTGCTGGGGCGGATGATGGCCATCGCGGGCCGATTGGCCCGCGAGCAGGGCGCGACCGACGGCTTCCGCACGATCGTGAATACGGGCCGGGTCGGGCGGCAGGAAGTGATGCACATCCACATCCACGTGATCGGAGGACCGGACCCGCTGGGCCCGATGATCGTGCGGAAGGGATCACAAGGAGATTGACATGGGATCGTTTAGCATCTGGCATTGGCTGATCGTACTTCTCGTCGTGGTGCTGATCTTCGGCACGAAAAAGCTGCGCAACATCGGCCAGGACCTGGGCGGCGCCGTCAAGGGCTTCAAGGAAGGCATGAAGACCGGCGACGACGCGGCGACCGCCGGCAAGGAGGCCGAGCCCTCCCAGATCGCCGGGCGCACGATCGAGGGCGAGGTCAAGAAGGAATCCTCGACCAGGACCTGATGCCCGCGCGCTCGCCGGCCGAGCGGTCGTCTCCCGCCGCGACCGGACCGACCGGCGGCGTGCCGGTGCTGCCTGTTGTCGCGACTGCCTACCCGTCCCCAAGCCCCCGATGTTCGATATCGGCTTCTCCGAACTGACGCTCATCGCCGTCGTGGCGCTGATCGTGCTCGGCCCCGACCGTCTGCCCAAGGCCGCGCGCACGATGGGCCACCTGTTCGGTCGCCTGCAGCGCTACGTGAACGACGTCAAGGCGGACATCAGTCGCGAAATGGAGCTCGACGAGCTGAAGAAGCTGCAGCAGCAGGTGCAGGGCGCGGCACGCGAGATCGAGACCTCGATGACGTCCGCCGTTCGCGACTTCGAGACCGGCGCCCGCGCCGTCGAGAAGGAGCTCTCCGACGTGGGCGCGGCGGCCGCGGGTGCGGCGACACTGCCGCCGCTCGCCGAGCCGCCGGTCGAAGCGTCAGTCGCAGCGGCGAGTCCGCCGGCCGAGCCGGAACCGCCGGCACGCCAGGCGAGCCTGCCCGGCTTCGACAGGATCTGACCGGGCGCCACGCGCCCGGAACCGATGGCCGACACGCCCGAGCCGCAGGAAACCTTCATCTCGCACCTGGTCGAGCTGCGCGACCGGCTGCTGCGCGCCATCATCGCCGTCGTCGTGCTGACGCTGGTGATGATCCCGTGGGCGAAGGAGATCTACGCGGTGCTGGCGAAGCCGCTGCTCGCGGCGCTGCCCGCAGGCGCGACGATGATCGCCACCGACGTCACCGGGACCTTCCTCGTGCCGCTCAAGGTGACGCTGATGACGGGCTTCGTGGTCGCACTGCCCTACGTGCTCTACCAGGCCTGGGCGTTCGTCGCCCCGGGCCTCTACCAGCACGAGAAGCGCCTCGCGCTGCCGGTGATCTTCACGAGCTTCCTGTTCTTCCTCGTCGGGATGGCGTTCGCCTACTTCGTCGTCTTCCCGGTCGCGTTCGGCTTCTTCGCGAGCTACGCGCCGACTGGCGTGCAGATGATGACGGACATCGACAAGTACCTGTCGTTCGTGCTGACGATGTTCATCGCGTTCGGCCTCACGTTCGAGACGCCGGTGGTCGTCGTCGTGCTGGTCCGCCTCGGCATCGTCAGCCTCGACAAGCTCAAGGCGGCGCGGCCCTACATCGTCGTCGGCGCGTTCGTGATCGGCGCGATCTTCACGCCGCCCGACGTGATCAGCCAGCTGCTGCTCGCGATCCCGCTGTGGCTGCTCTACGAGGTGGGGCTGTTCGTCGCCCGCTTCGTCTCGCCGCCGCAGCGCGAGGCCGAGGGCGGACCCGCGGCGGGTGCCGAGCCCTAGGTCGCCCGCGGCCGCTTGCCGACGGCCACGTCGAGCAACAGCGGCTTCGCGTCGCGCAGCACCGTCACCTTGGCGCTCGAGCCCGGCGGGAGCTCGGCGATCCTGGTCAGGAGCGCCGGCGTGTCGCGCGTCGCGCGACCCGCGACGTCGAGCACCACGTCGCCCACCTGCATGCCGGCGCGTTCGGCCGGACCGCCGCGCTGCACGCCGCGAATCAGCACGCCCTCGGGGCGCGGCAGCGACAGCACCCGCGCGATCTCGTCGTCGACGTCCTGCGGCTCGATGCCGAACCAGCCGCGCGTGACCTCGCCCTTCTCGATGATCTGCGCGAGCACGTCGCGCGCGAGCGACACCGGGATCGCGAAGCCGATGCCGAGCGAGCCGCCGGAGCGGGAGTAGATCGTGCTGTTGATACCGATCAGCCGCCCGGAGGTGTCGATCAGCGCCCCGCCGGAGTTGCCGGGGTTGACCGCGGCGTCCGTCTGGATGAAGTCCTCGTAGCGGTTGATGCCGAGCCGGCTGCGGCCCAGCGCCGAAACGATGCCAAGCGTCACCGTGTTGCCGAAACCGAACGGGTTGCCGATCGCGAGGACGACGTCGCCGACCTGCACGCCGGCGAGGTCGCCGAGCGTGATCGCCGGCAGGTCGGCCGCCTCCGCCTTCAGCACCGCGAGGTCGGTCTCCGGATCGGAGCCGCGCACCTTCGCGGCGATGCGGCGGCCGTCGGCGAGCACGAGCTGAATTTCGTCCGCCCCGTCGATCACGTGGTGGTTGGTGAGCACGTAGCCTTCGCGGGCGACGATCACGCCTGAGCCGAGGCTCGTGGCACGCTGCGGCGGCATCCGCTCGGCGAGATCCGGGAAGTACCGGCGCAGCAGGTTGTCGTCGAGCATCGAGCTCCGCCCGCGCATCTCCTTGCTGGTGTAGATGTTGACCACCGCGGGCATGGCGAGCTTGGCCGCCTCGGCGTACGACGTTGCACCGGCAGGTGCGCCGGTCGGCGTGGCCGGCGCGGGGGCCGCGGATTGCTGGACCGTGACGACGGTGCCGGTGCCCGAGAAGCGCGGCAGCAGGTCCGGCCGCAGCGTGGCCACGACGAACAGCGCCGCGAGCAACAGCGTGCAGGCCTGCGCGAAGAGGAGCCAGAACTTGCGGAGCACAGGAAGCATCCCGGTAGAGCGTCGATTATAGGCGCGGCGCAGCGTTCTCCCCCCTGGGATGCCGGCGGAACGCGCCGGCATCACCCCGGATGTCCAGGTTCAACCTGATGAAAATGAGGCATTTTCTGGCTTCGGGCCGCGGTGAGCCTTCCGGTCCGGTGGGGCAAACCCGTATAATTCGAAGGTTTTGCGAGCCAGCGACCTGTCGCCGGCGCGTTCCCGCGGTACGTGCTTGCCGGGGCCGACGACCGGCGAAGCTCGCCCGCGGCGCACTCCATCCGCGGCGCAACTCAACCACCTACGACCACCAGCAAGAGCGACATGTCCACCGACGCGAAACTCTCCCCCGGACTCGACCTCCGCAAGCGCCGATTCCTGCTCGGCGCAACCGGTGTCGTCGGCGGTCTCGGCGCGGCCGCGGCCGCGCTGCCCTTCGTGATGTCGTTCTTTCCGAGCGAGCGGGCCAAGGCCGCCGGCGCGCCGGTCGAGGTCGACATCGGCAAGCTGGAACCTGGCCAGAAGATCGACGTCGAGTGGCGCGGCAAGGTGGTGTGGCTCATCAACCGCACGCCGGAGATGCTCGCGACGCTGCCGAAGCTCACCGGGCAGCTGGCCGACCCGGGCTCGCTGGCCTCCGAGCAGCCGGCCTACGCGAAGAACGAGACGCGCTCGATCAAGCCGGCGGTGCTCGTCGCCGTGGGCATCTGCACGCATCTCGGCTGCTCGCCGACGTTCCGCAAGGACGTCGCCCCGGCGGACCTCGGTCCCGACTGGCTGGGCGGCTTCTTCTGCCCCTGCCACCAGTCGAAGTTCGACCTCGCCGGCCGTGTCTACAAGGGCGTACCCGCGCCGATCAACCTCCCGATCCCGCCGCACAAGTACCTGGGTGAAACCAAGGTGCTGATCGGCGAGGACGCCAAGGCTTAAGGAGCGGACATGCAGAAGGTCCTGCAGTGGATCGACGACCGGTTCCCGCTGACGGCGCTGTGGGAGTCGCAGTGGGGGAAGTACGTCGCGCCGAAGAACTTCAACTTCTGGTACTACTTCGGCTCGCTCGCCGCGTTCGTGCTGGTGATCCAGATCGTCACCGGCATCTTCCTGACGATGAACTACAAGCCCGACGCGCAGAAGGCGTTCGAGTCGGTCGAGTACATCATGCGGGACGTGTCGTGGGGCTGGCTGATCCGCTACATGCATTCGACCGGCGCGTCGATGTTCTTCGTGGTCGTCTACCTGCACATGTTCCGCGGGCTGATGTACGGCAGCTACCGCAAGCCGCGCGAGCTGACGTGGATCTTCGGCTGCCTGATCTACCTGTGCCTGATGGCCGAGGCCTTCTTCGGCTACCTGCTGCCGTGGGGCCAGATGTCCTACTGGGGCGCGCAGGTGATCGTCAACCTGTTCACGGCGGTGCCGCTGATCGGCGAGGACCTCGGCGTGTGGATCCGCGGCGACTACACGATCTCCGACATCACGCTGAACCGCTTCTTCGCGTTCCACGTGATCGCGATCCCGCTGGTGCTGATCGGCCTCGTGGCCGCGCACCTGATGGCGCTGCACGAGACCGGCTCGAACAACCCGGACGGCATCGAGATCAAGCAGCAGCCGAAGGACCCGGCGACCGGGCTGCCGCTGGACGGCATCAACTCGCACCCCTACTACACGATCAAGGACATCGTCGGCGTGATCGTGTTCCTCGCGGTGTTCTCGGTGATCGTGTTCTTCATGCCGGAGATGGGCGGCTACTTCCTCGAGCACAACAACTTCATCCCGGCCGATCCGCTGACGACGCCCGCGCACATCGCACCGGTGTGGTACTTCACGCCGTTCTACGCGATGCTGCGCGCGGTGCCCTCGTCGATCGCGCCGTTCCTGCCGGCGACGCAGTTCTACGGTGTCGTGGTGATGGGGGCCGCGGTGATGATCCTGTTCGCGCTGCCCTGGCTCGACCGCGGCGCGGTGAAGTCGATCCGCTACCGCGGCACGCTGTACAAGTCGTGGCTCGCGGCGTTCGTGGTGAGCTTCGTCGTGCTGGGCTACCTCGGCGTCGTGCCGGTGACGGTGTGGGGCCAGTTCCCGACCTCCTGGCCGGTCCTCGGTGGCGCCGACGTCGCGACCGTCCTCTCGCGGCTCCTCACGGTCGTCTACTTCCTGTTCTTCCTGCTGATGCCCTGGTACACGGCGCGCGACAAGACGAAGCCGGTCCCGGCACGGGTGACCTCGTGATGATGAAGATCGCCACTCTCCTCGCGGCCGTCCTGTTCGCCGCTTCGGGCGCCGCGCTCGCCGCGGGCGCGCCGGCGCCGCGCATGGAACGCTTCAGCGCCGACTCGCGCGACCTCGAGTCGCTGCAGCGCGGTGCGCGGCTGTTCGTCAACTACTGCCTGAACTGCCACAGCGCCAAGTACATGCGCTACAACCGGCTCACCGACCTGGGGCTGACCGAGGCGCAGATCGCCGACAACCTGATCCTCACCGGCCGCTTCGAGCAGACGCCGGCGGGCCAGGTGTTCGCGCCGACGAAGGTCGGCGAGACGATGCAGGTCGCGATGCGGCCGGCGGACGCCAAGGCCTGGTTCGGCGTGCTGCCGCCCGACCTCTCCGTCGAGGCGCGCGTCCGGGGCGGGGAGTGGCTCTACAACTACCTGATCTCGTTCTACCGCGACGACAAGTCGGCCACCGGCTGGAACAACCTGGTGTTCCCCAACGTCGGCATGCCGCACGTGCTCTGGGAGCTGTCGGGCGTGAACCGCCTGGACGTCGCCGAGCACCCGACCCGTGCTGCGGCGGAGGGCGCCGCGATCGCCGCCAAGGCGATCTCCCTGGTCGAGCCGGCCAAGGACAAGTACACCGTGAAGACCCTCGCCGTGCAGGAGCCGGGCGCGATGAGCCCCGCCGAGTACCGCAAGGCGATGGGCGATCTCGTCAATTTCCTGGACTACGTGTCGGAACCGGCGAAGAACACCCGCAGGACGCTCGGCGTGGTGGTGCTGATGTTCCTCGGCGTCCTGTTCCTGCTCGCGTACTGGCTGAAGCGCGAGTACTGGAAGGAAGTCCACTAGCAGGCCGGCCGTCCGCGTCCGGCCGCGCGGCGACGCGCGATGCGGGGCAGGAGCGGCGCTCCTGCCCCGTTGCCTTCCCGGGCGCGGCCGCAACATTACAACGCATTCCGGCCGCCAGAGCCGCCCGCGACCGAACCCGCCCGCGAGGAGACCCCGCCATGATGACCCTCTATTCCGGCACCACCGACCCGTTCAGCCAGCGCTGCCGCATCGTGCTGCACGAGAAGGGCATGGACTTCCAGATCATCGACGTCGACCTCGACCACAAGCCCGAGGACCTGGCGGTGATGAACCCGTACAACCAGGTGCCGGTGCTGGTGGAACGCGACCTCGTGCTGCACGAGTCGAACATCATCAACGAGTACATCGACGAGCGCTTCCCGCACCCGCAGCTCATGCCGGCGGATCCGGTGATGCGCGCGCGCGCGCGGCTGTTCCTGCACCGCTTCGAGAAGGAGCTGTTCTGCCACATCGACGCGCTGGAGGGCGGCAACCAGAAGAACGCCGAGCGGGCGCGCAACCAGGTGCGCGATGCGCTCATGCAGATCGCGCCGGTGTTCTCCAAGCACAAGTACATGCTCGGCGAGGAGTACTCGATGCTGGACGTCGCGATCACGCCGCTCCTGTGGCGGCTCGAGTACTACGGCGTGCAGATGCCGAAGCTGGCCGCGCCGCTGATGAAGTACGCCGAGCGCCTGTTCGCGCGCCCGGCATTCTCCGAGGCGCTCACGTCGGCCGAACGCGGCATGCGCCGCTGATCCCGCGGGGCCGTCGACGCGTGCCGCCCGTCGGCTCGCCGAAGCGGGCGCCGTCCGCGCACTGTTCACTGCAGCGGCACCCGCGGGTGCGCGTTTCCGGCGGGCGCACGGGCGGGGGCCGGACTGCTGTCCCGCACAGCGCGCGGCTGCCCTGCCGCGGCCGGGGCCGGCGCCGCCCGCGGGGTGTCGCCCGGCCTTACGAATCGCGCTTGACCCTCGCCCCGCCCTGCGTAGTATCCTGCAACGCATGTCCGAGCAGTCCGCCAAGCCCTACCTGGTGCGTGCCATCTCCGAGTGGTGCGCCGACAACGGCCTCACGCCCTATCTCGCGGTGCGCGTGAACGCGCAGACCAAGGTGCCGCGCGCGTACGTGAAGAACGGCGAGATCGTGCTGAACGTCAGTGCCAGCGCGACGCGCCGGCTGACGATCGACAACGACTGGATTCAGTTCACCGCGCGCTTCAACGGCGTTTCGCAGGAAGTCTCCGTGCCGATGAGCGCGGTGGCCGGCATCTTCGCGAAGGAAACGGGCTACGGATTCTCGTTCAACGTTGCGCAGGACGCCGCGGCGTCGCTCGACGCCGCGACGATTCCCGCGCCGGAATCCGACGAGAAGCCCGAAACCGATCTCGAGCGCGGCCGTCCGCGCCGCTCTCACCTGCAGGTCATCAAGTAGCGAGCGGGGCCCGCCCGGGCCCCGTGCCGGCGCCGCCGTCCGCCGCGCCATCTCCCCCGATCTCGTCTCGTGCGACTTCGCCGCGCTACAATGCGCGCGCGTCGCATTCGTCGCCGGCATAGCTCAGTTGGCAGAGCAGCGGTTTTGTAAACCGTTGGTCGTGGGTTCGAATCCTACTGCCGGCACCACTCCCAATCGCATTGCGCGCGCCATCGATCACGCGCCGACCGCGCATCACGCGCGTCGCGGCACGTCCGCATCGGCGACACCGTCGCGACGGTGCTTCGCGGGCGATGCGTGCCGCGTGATCGAGATGCGTCCGCGCATGACATTCGCATGCGCCCGGCGAGGGCGGTCGCGACGTGCCTTGCGCGGTCCGCGCAACGCTCCTTTCGGCCGGGTTGAAACAACACCGGGTGAACAAACGCGAAAGCGGGGTCGTTTGTCAATTTTCCCGACGTCCGCGCGTTCCCGTTCGTCGCACGCGTCGCGCAAGCCCTTTACGACGCGGAACCAGCCATTAGAATCAACCACGCTTCACCAGCCGCGCGAAGTGCACGACGAACGTGCAACCGCGCGAAGCGATCCGACATGCGCAAGACCGCGCGCCACTTCGAACCGTCCACACAACAGACCATCTCGCCCGCGCCGCCGGAAGCCGACGTCGCGCCACGCATGCCGCTCATCCGCTTGAAGCCGCACAAGGCGCGCGTCGTGATCGAGGACGGCGCGGAGATGATCCTCGTGCTCAAGGTGTCGCTGAATCGCGGCGAGACGGTCGAGCTCGCGAGCGGCGGCAAGATGGAAGCGCTGAACGGCATGCTGCGCATCCGCGAGCGCGGCGGTCTCCTGACGCGCGCCGACGGGCGCATCGCCGGCAAGCTCACGTACGTGCCGGAGACGGCGTCGGGCGGCAGCCGTGCCCCCGCGGAGTTCCAGATCGACGTGCCGCTCGGACCACGCGAGTTCCGCGTGCTGCTCGACCTCGGCCGTGCCGGACGGCTGCCGCACAAGATCTTCATGCAGGCCGGCGATCGCACGGGCCTCGGCCCCCGCGGCCTCACCTATCGCTCGAAGGGCGGGCGTACCGGCAAGTTCTGGGACAACGTCTCGCATCGGCGCCTGCCGGTGTCGAATCTGACGTTCGTCGTGCCTGTCGACGTCGCCAATGCGTCGGCCGGCCCGCCGCGCGGGCCCCGCCGCGACTGGGACGACGACGACTACGATCGCGAACGCGAACGCGATGTCGACGGCGACGACG
>Ga0209450_10001034_pt1 | contig 14025 bp, 15 predicted proteins | sample FrelakmetLWP11LW_FD_187149 | JGI IMG/M metagenome (GOLD analysis project Ga0209450, IMG submission 187149) | Freshwater lake sediment microbial communities from the University of Notre Dame, USA, for methane emissions studies - LWP11 LW (SPAdes)... | ecosystem: Environmental > Aquatic >...
TTTTCGGCCGATTTTTTGGTAAGCGTGGTGATCAGGACCCGTTCCCCTCCTTCGATCGTTTTACGGATCTCTTCCAAAAGATCATCGATCTGATGTTTCGTCGGTCGCACCTCCACTTGTGGATCGATCAGGCCCGTGGGGCGGATGATCTGTTCAACAATATTTTTTTCACCGCTGTGCTCTTTTTCGTAGTGAGACGGCGTGGCCGAAATATAGACCACCTGATTCACGTGTTCCTCGAATTCCGAGAACTTGAGCGGACGGTTGTCCAGGCAGCTGGGCATTCTAAAACCGTGTTCGACGAGAGTCGTCTTGCGGTTCAGGTTCCCGTTGTGCATGGCATTCAGCTGAGGAATGGTCATGTGCGACTCGTCGATAAACATCAAAAAGTCATCGGGAAAATAGTCCATTAAGGTTGATGGCTGCTGCCCCGGCTCGCGGTTGTTCAGGTAACGGACATAGTTCTCGATGCCGGAACAATAACCGGTTTCGAGCATCATCTCGATGTCGTATTCCGTGCGAGTCAGTAAACGTTGAGCTTCCAGTTCTTTACCCATGGATTTGAGCTGTGCGTGCCGGACTTCCAGATCCTTCCGTATTTGTTCGACGGCATTTTTGATGGCTTCCTGCGTGGTCACGTTGTGCTTGGCCGGAAAGACTTTAACAGTTTGCATCTCTTTAAAAACCTCGCCCGTAAACGAATCGGCTTCGGTGATGGTTTCGATGTCATCCCCAAAAAACTCCAGACGATAAATGTTATCGGAGCTGGGCGGAAAGATTTCGACCGTATCGCCAAGCACATGAAACATACCCTGCTTAAACTCCATGTTGGAACGAGTGTACTGGAGGTCAGTAAGTTTACGGAGGAGCTTATCACGCTTCACCGAATCACCCACCTTGAGTTCGATGGCCAGATTCTCGTACATGGAAACGTCGCCCAGACCGTAGATAGCAGACACGGACGCCACGATCAGAACGTCTTTGCGGGTGAGCAGATTGTGGGTGGCCGCGTGCCGGAGCTTGTCGATCTCTTCGTTGATAGCGGAGTCTTTCTCGATGTAGGTATCGGTCGCCGGCAAATAGGCCTCGGGCTGATAGTAATCGTAGTAGGAAACGAAGTATGAAACAGCGTTCTCCGGGAAGAATTCCTGGAACTCGGAACAGAGCTGGGCCGCCAGCGTCTTGTTGTGGGCCAGCACGAGGGTCGGCTTATTGATCTGCTGAACCAGATTGGCCATGGTAAAAGTCTTTCCGGAACCGGTAACACCAAGCAAAGTCTGGTGCTTCTCGCCTTTCTTCAGGCCCTTCATCAGTTTTTCAATCGCCTTTGGCTGATCGCCCGTTGGTTTGTAGTCCGAGACTAGTTTGAAGTCCATATAGGCAATAGTACAGGAGGGAACCGAAGGGTTCAAGGCTTAGACTGACGTGTATCCATTAAATCCGAGCAGTTGTAGCGGACATCCGGATAATAATAGAAATCCACGAAATGCCCCAAACTATCTACCCCCCGCAATTGTCTCAAAGAACTGGTAACGATTCGCGTTTCAAGCAAATCCTTGGAGATTCTCAGCCGGGATGCGCATGCCTTTAAGGTTCCGTAAACACCAATCTCAGTCTGAATAAAACCATCGGCATCGGCCCGAGGCAAATCCAGATTTAAGTCTTTGTCTCCCTGCTCCTGAACAATTCTCCTAGGCAGAAGAGCGCAACGCCTCTCTAATTCGGAAAGAAGATATGCATGATGCACAGGCCCTTCTTTCTTTTTCACTTTTAGGAATGGAACGGGAGTCTTCTGAATTTCCGTCCATATTGCATCAATAGGGAGCTTCGATGATCGTGCAAAACCTTTCACTGTAATATAGGTTTCACCGTCCACGTCGATAGTGTCCTTTTCGCTTAAAAGGGGGGTGATATCTTCCAAGTCCCAACAGATTTTCCGAACTTCGGACAAAGGATAAAAATTCTTGAGTTGTCCGTTCGCTGTTATTCCAGACATTGACTCAATATCACTTTTACCAATCCGATATTGGAGCGTTTGACGAGTAATATGAAGCAATCTGGCAAGACTGGAAAAAGTGCCAAAGGTTTCGCTATCCTTTTCAAAGGTGCCATCAGAATTGGCCTTGGGTAACGAACCAAAAAGATCGACCAGAAGCCTCCGGACCAAAGACTCAGGGTAAAGCTTTTCCTCCGTAACCTCGCCCAGCCGCTGCCTCACCCTTTCACTTACAGCTCTAACTTGCTCCAGTCTGCTTCTCACGATGGCTTCGGGCAAAAAATGGCCTCCGGCCCGAAGGATTTTTACCCAAGCCCCTATGGTCGCACACCGTTCGTTATCTGGCACCATCAAGTCAGTCAACTACAAAGTAAAAAGAGAAATTATTATATGTATTATATTTAATTTGTCAATACAACCTGCCCCCAAATTTGATATGCTTAGAACTGCATAAAATAAAGCTTAATATGTATTCCCAAATCGACAAAAATAAAAGTAATACCCGCATTCTGATGTATCTCTTCATCAGCTTCTTTTTGGTGGTGGGTTATGTATTCGGCTACGCCTACACCGGCGACCAAAATGCAGGCATCGGTTTTATGGGGTTTTTCGGCATCGCCGCCATCATTTATGCGATCATCAGTTACTATGCCTCCGGAAGTATAACGCTGAGTATTACCGGCGCGACTAAAATCCAGAGAACGGACAACCCCACCCTGTACCGCACGGTCGAGAATCTGGCCATCGCCGCCGGCGTTCCGACGCCCGATATTTATTTGATCGACGACACTGCCTTGAACGCTTTTGCGACCGGACGCGACCCAAAACATGCCAGTCTGGCGATCACGAAGGGGCTTTTGGATCAGCTGGATAAACCGGAGCTGGAAGGTGTTATGGCCCATGAACTTTCGCACGTACAAAATTTGGATATCCGCCTGCAGAGTATTACGGTGGCCCTGATCGGCCTGATTGCCCTGGTCTCGGACCTGTTTTTGCGAAGTATGTTTTACGGTCGACGGTCTAGCAGTAAATCAGAAAACAAAGGCGGTGGCGTACTGATCATTGTCGGAATTGCCCTCGCCATTCTTTCTCCAATCATTGCCAAACTCATGCATCTAGCCATCAGCCGTCAGCGCGAATATCTGGCGGATGCTAGTGGTGCCTTACTGACCAGATTCCCCGAAGGGCTGGCCAGCGCGCTCACCAAGATTAAGGCCGACAAAGAACCACTCGAAGCCGCCAACAAGGCGACGGCTCACATGTACATCGAAAATCCGCTGAGGAACGAGGCAGGAATGAAGTGGATGAACGGCCTTTTTTCCACGCATCCCGACATCGATGACCGCATTGCCCGCCTGCGAGGTATGACTCTTTAATAAAAACTATGAAGAAGGAATTAATCTACTTAAAAATTCTACAAATTGTTGTCGACGCAGGTCTGATACTAGCCGCCTTTGTGCTCGCCTACTTTTTTCGCATCGGCTTCATCTTTTCGTCAACCTTCCCCTTCACTCAGTACTTTTTGATTGCGCTCATCAGCATGCCGTTTACTCTGCTCTTCATGTTCTTCATCCGAGCCTATAAATTGTCCCAGCAGATCCTGAGCTGGAGGCACATTCAGAGGCTGACACTGGTATCAATCGAGAACGTCTTCCTCTTCATGATTCTTTACTACTTCACCTACCGCGAGTTCTTCAGCCGTCTAATTCTGATTTACCTGTTCTTACTGACTCTCGGACTAACTTACGCGTGGCACGTACTGTTCAGCTGGATTCTAAAAACGGCATCCAGAAAAGAAATCGGTGTTTACCGTGCTCTGATCATCGGCACAAACCGCCCTGCGGAAGTGATTGTTCGTATGCTCCTTTCCGAAAAATCCTATATCCGACCGGTAGCGGCCATAAACGCGCATGGGGGTGGAAAAAGCATGATTCACGGTATTCCGGTTGTCGGTCGGATGAACCTATTTGAAAAAACCATTGCCGACCACGATATCGACATCATCATTCAGGTAGACCATTTGGAACAGAGTTTGAACATCATCAATTACTCCCTCGCCAACAACATCCGCTATCTGATGCCTCCCGAACTGCTCGGCATTTTTCAGGGACACCAGGTGATCGAAGAAGTGGAAGGAATGCCATTTCTCAAAGTGCACAAAAACAAACGCTGGTGGCAATCTATCTGGTAATTTTTTTAGCTGGGAGCTGGTAGCTGAGAGCTGGGTGTGGCTCCAAGCTCCAAGCTCACAGCTCCAAGCTTTAATTTATGAAATGCATTATTCTCGCAGGCGGTTTCGCTACCCGACTCTGGCCTCTGACTGAAAACAAAGCCAAACCCCTTTTGCATCTAAAAGACAGACCGCTCGTTTCGCATATCGTCGAAAAACTACCCAAAGATACCGAAATTATTATTTCGACCAATGCCGTTTTCGAGGAAGCTTTCCGCAACTGGGCCAAAGGCCACCCGGATCGTAAGCTAAAAATTTTTGTGGAGGACTCCGCCGGCGATGATATGAAAAAAGGCGCTCTGGGAGCCACCGCGTTGGTTATCGAAACGGAAAAAATCGAGGAAGACCTGATGCTTTTAGCAGGCGACAACTACTTCGGTTTTGAGATGGAAGATTTTATAAAAAGATTTTCCGGCAACCCCATGCTGGCCGCTTACGACATTAAGGATTTAACGAAAGCCAAAAAGTTCGGCGTGGTCGTCCAAAAAGACGGAAAAGCGGTGGAATTCCAGGAAAAACCCGAGCACCCCAAAAGCACCTTGGTCTCGACCGGCTGTTTCATTTTTCCCGCCAAAAACCTAAAGGATATCGTTCATTTTGCCAAAGAAAAAAAAGATGATCTGGGCGGCATCTTCGAATATTTTATTAAGAAAGGTGAAACGATTGACGTCTTTAATTTTGATCAGCCCTGGGTGGATATCGGTTCTTTCGATGCTTATCTGCAGGCCAACCGTGACCTACTAAGCGGCCAGACGATTAAGAAAGAAGGGGTGAAGGAGGAAGGAAATAACCAGTATCTGAACGGCGTATATCTGGGCGAGAACGTCACTGTCAAAAACTCGGTCATCGACCACTCCGTCATTCTGGATAACTGCGAAATCGACAACTGCGTGATCCGCGGATGTGTGGTGGACGAAAACTGCACCCTCAAAAACCTGGATCTGAGCTTTAAGATGATCCGTCAGGGCAGCAAAATCGAGAAATAGATTTGAATTGTATTACATTTTGTATTACAATCATGATGTAACTTGAGCAGCATGACTATTTTGAAGAGCTTCCGCATCGACGAAAAACTCATACGCTTTCTGGAGCAAAGAGCTAAGGAACTGGGCGTCTCTCAGGGGACTATTATCGAACAGGCATTAGAGGAACTGATGGAAGAAACCATTCAGTGGGAAAATGACCTGGATCTAATAGCCAACGATGAGGAATACCGCAAAGAACAAGTAGAGCTGGCTGAAGAATTAATAGAAGATTTGTATGAAGATCAATAGAGGAGAAATATGGTTAACAAATTTCGATCCGGTGGTTGGGAGCGAAATAGCAAAAACGCGACCCGCTCTTGTCATCAGTCATTCCAGCTATAATGCGGTCGCTGACACAATCACCGTTATTCCTATTTCGACAGGGCGGTACATCAGGAGCTTTCATGTGCATCTTAAGAAAATGCGGAATGAATCGCATGCGGTTTTACCCCAAATGAGAGTCGCGGCAAAAGAAAGGCTACTCAAAAAAATGGGGCAGGCTTCGGAAAGCGAACTGACCGAAGTCAAAGAAAAACTGCTCCGCTATTTGGATTTACGATAAAAAAATAGCACGAAAACCCCCAGCCATCCGTAGATGAGTGGGGGCGGTTTCGCTCGCGAATGCGGGGTGTCAGCGGGCGGCAAGAAGCCGCCCGGGATTAGATTGGAAGTACTTCTGGGCGAAGCGTGCCCGCCCCGCTTGGGACAGGCCGTCGGTTTCGATGAGAATCCGAAAACTTCCGGCTAGGACGCAAACAATGAGCATGCATCCGGCCCAAATCTTGAGGAGCTCCAACGCTTTCATAAATTTCCTCTCATTTAGAATACCAATTTTGACCCCGCCTTGGCGGGACCGCTATATCAAAGCTCAAAGACTTAAGCACTGATAAGCGTTCCGCGGACAAGAGCAAATATGTATTCGCGAGCTGTTAATGAGCAGATGAACACCGGATTTCCCACCCCACCTTGGCGGGGAGAAAACCCGATGATGTTCATAGCAGAGAGATTTTAACATATTTATATATACATGTCAATCATTGAACCCCCTTTTACAGATAAAAAGAGAATTGCTAAAAAAGGGTCTTTCAGCTAAACTGTCACCGCTAAATCTCTGATTAAATAACTATGAAACGCTTTTCAAACAGCCTTATTGGTATCATTATTGCCGCCCTTTTAATGGGAGTGGTCGCCTTGCCGGAATCGATCAAGGCTAAACTACCTAACGATCCTGTCAGTACCTGGGTCAAAAATCAGCACGTAACGCTGGGTTTGGACTTGCAGGGTGGTACACAGCTCGATTACCGAGTTGATTTACGCAGTGCCGATGCTAGAAACTCGGATAGTGACTCTTCAAATGACGTTGTTATTAAAGACATTGTGGAAGGCGTGCGAGCTACGCTCGAAAGACGCGTGAACGGGCTTGGAGTGGCTGAACCGAACATCTATACGTCGGACGTGGGAGGTGAAAAACACATTATAGTGGAGCTCGCCGGTATTAAGGATGTGAATGAAGCTAAAGCCATTGTCGGTAAAACAATTCAGCTTGAGTTCAAGGAGCCAAAAACAGAGGCAGATCCTAATGCCTTATCTACCATCAAAACAGATGCGGATGCTACGCTTAAGCAGGCCCTTGCCAAACCCGAAGCCTTCGAGACCCTGGGTCAATCAGTCCAGACCAGCGACAACAAAATCATGTACACGGCCAAAAAAGAAAGCTGGATTTCTTCACTTCCCCCTACTTTAAAGGATATATTGCCAGCATTAAAAGCCGGTGAAGTCAGCAAAACCATCATCGAGAACAGCGGTGATTATTATATAACACCCGACAACCAATTGGCTGAAAGGAAAGGTTATTTGATCGTTAAACTGATTGGCAAAGAGGCTCGTGAAAAAACAGATACTACCGAAGCTCAGGTGAAGGCTTCCCATATTCTGATTGCCTATAAAGGTTCCGAAAGGGCTCCCGAAACCGTGACCCGCACTAAAGAAGAAGCTTCAGCCGAAGCCGCCAAGGTACTAGCCGAAGTCAAAGCCGCGCCGGATACTTTTGCCACTCTCGCCGAAAAATACTCTGACGATCCCACTGCCAAGGGTAAGGGAGGAGATCTTGGCTTTTTTACTAAAAGCACCATGACCCCTGCCTTCTCGGATGCCGCCTTCGCCCTCGAAAAAGACCAGATTTCCGCGGCTATAGAAACCCCCTTTGGTTATCATATCATCAAAGTTACCGACAAAAAGGCGGGTGAAACCACCAAACATCAAGAGGATTTTCTGACGTACGGCGAAGTCCTCTACGACACCACACCGGACCCCTGGAAGGAAACGGGATTGGATGGCTCCCACTTCAAATCAGCTTCTGTCACCTACGATCAGCTTGGTGCACCTCAGGTAGCCATTCAGTTCGACAATGACGGGGCAAAGATGTTCGAGGATCTGACGGGCCGCCTGACGAGCCAACAGCTCGCGATTTTCGTAGGAGGTGAACTGGTTTCCGCCCCACGAGTGAATCAAAAAATCGTTGGCGGACAGGCAGTTATTACCGGTATGGGCACACTTAAACGTGCTCTGCAGTTAGCCAGCGATCTGAATACGGGTGCCATCGACGCCCCCATCATTCTGAGTGGTCAGAACACCATCAGCGCCTCACTGGGTGCTGACGCCCTCAAACTTTCGCTTCATGCTGCCATTATCGGTCTGATCGCTCTCGCCGTTTGCATGATTTTGTACTACCGCATGATGGGCTTCTTCGCCGTTTTGGCCCTAATGATCTATTCCATTATTGTTCTCTTCATTGTAAAAACGCTAGGTCTTGTCATGACTCTGGCCGGTGTCGCCGGTATTATCCTGTCGATTGGTATGGCGGTGGACGCGAACATTCTGATTTTTGAACGAAGTAAAGAGGAATTAGCTGAAGGAAACAGCTATATTGCCGCCGTTCACACCGGCTTTGACCGTGCCTGGTCTTCCATCCGTGATTCCAACGCCAGCTCGCTCATCACCTGCGCTATCCTCTGGTTCTTCGGCAACTCCATCATCCGCGGTTTCGCCTTCATGCTGGCTCTCGGTATTCTGGTTTCTATGTTCACAGCCATCACAGTCACTCGAGCCTTCCTTAACACGCTGACCGGTACTGCCATTTCCCGAAGCAAGTTCATGCTGGGAGCAAAGATGAAAAAATAGTCCATGAGCCAAAACCTCACCGTTTACATCGATGGCGGATCGCGTGGAAATCCGGGTCCGTCTGGTGGTGGTTTTGCGATATATAAGATCGGAAAACTAATCCACAAGGGATCTCAGTTCTTTGGCGAGGTTACCAACAATCAGGCGGAGTACATGGCTTTGCGTCTGGCCTTAAATACGATTTACCAAAAATTCAGTGACGGCGAAACAGAGGTGAACTGTTTTATGGACTCCAAATTGGTGGTTGAACAGATGAACGGAAACTGGAAGGTCAAAAGTGAAAATGTACGACCCCTTTTTAAGGAGGCTCGTAAGATCGCGGATCAGTTCAAGGACTTTACGATTCAGCACGTTCCGCGTGAAGAAAACGGCCTGGCCGACCTTCTCGCCAATCAGGCGATGGACAGAGGTTAGACGAACAACATTAAGCGGCTTTCGATGTTGAAGCTTTTTCTTTGTGCAATTCCTGAATCCCCCATTCGGACCTGCCTTCAATATTTCCCTGCCTATCGATTTTTATCCCCCCCTCGCTGGATGCCCTTTCATTATAACCAATTGACATAGCAACATCCGAAGCAATGAGCTTGATCCCCTCCCTTTCAAAACGCTCATCCAGCATGGGGCCAAAGTCCATCACGTCATGTCCCAGTACCACCGCATTAATACCACGATCCTTCAAACATCTGGCGATGACAGCCACCTGATACGCAGAAAAATTCTTGATCCCCCCTTTATAACGAATCCACAGAGGACCTTTTTCACCAGCTACTTTTTCAAAACCAGCCCCCTGCCCCTTTTTTAGATCCTCGTATGCCTGTGACCATCGCCGATTGACTCCTTCCACGCCTTCATCCTTAATAATCTTTGCCCACTCTACATCAATTCCTCCGTGAACATATAAAACATCGTCTACTTGGGACACTAATTTGAGTGACTTTGTCAGTTCATAGTATTTACCCTGTGGCGCGAACAGTTCCTCCAGTTTATCCCAAACTTCCTGATCACTCTTGAGTTGATACCTATTCCTGACTTCTTCAAATACCTTACCACCCCCGTTTTCGGGCAAAAGCCAGTATTTTCGATAATGCATTTTGTCTCTGATTGCCCCTAGCATCATAGATTCGTGATTGCCTAGAATTAAGTCAATTCGGCCTCCGGCCGCCTCCGCTTCAGCCTTAAGTTTTACAATATAGTCCAACACCTCCAGATTGGCATTTCCGCGATCGATATAATCACCCAAAAAAACGGCTACATTGTCACCCCCTATCCAAGAATCCGAAGAGTCAGTAAGTCCGAGTCCGCGAAGCGATTTCTTCAAAGCCACAATATCGCCATGGACATCGGGAATAGACATAACATCCGTTTCACGAACCACTTCGCTGTACTCACGACAATCCGCGTTCAGTCTGGGTTTTTGTTTAACAGAAAGCAAGCTCGACATCGCGTTCCGCCTAGAAGCCAGCATAGACTGCTGAAGGCTGGGGGGAGCGATAGGAGGAGTGTTGGCCGGAGTATTAAGAGGGACTGACTGCACGATACTGGTTTAAATATCATAGTATTATATCATAATTTTTATATTTTAGCAATATCTTTGACCATCAAAAAAGCGTGAATAAATCACGCTCTTTTGGCTTATCTTAGAATAGAATTAAGAATTTCTTTCGATCACTTCAAGGAGGTCTTTTTTTTGATGAACCCCCACCATGTTTTCGACCATTTCGCCGTCCTTAAATACCAGCAGGGCCGGAATACTCATAATACCGTATTTTTGCGCGGCCTCTTGATTGTCGTCCACATCCATTTTTCCGATCACCGCCTTGTCGCCGATTTCGGAGGCGAGAGCCTCAATGATCGGCCCCTGCATCTGGCATGGACCACACCATGGAGCCCAAAAATCCACCAGAACGGGTTTATTTTTAACGTCGAGAACCATCTCCTGGAAATTGTCATCGGTAATAATCAGAGCTCCCATATAGTTTTAGATTAAAGAAATAGTAGCGTATCTCATAATAGAGGATGGGAATTCCGGAGACAAGTCTGGATAAATCCGGACAACAAAAAACCCCCCGCCATGGCGGGGGGTTAGATTGTTTAGCTATTAAGAATAGCCGAAAGAACTATCTGACAGCATCCTTAAGAGATTTGCCAGCCTTGAAAGCAGGAACGTTCATAGCTGGGATCTTGATTTTCTGGCTTGGGTTACGTGGGTTAACACCAGTGCGAGCAGCTCTTTTGCTGACGCGGAAGGTGCCGAAACCAGTGATGGTTACGTTCTTGCCCTTCTTGAGCTCCTTAGTAACAGCATCAAGAACTGCCTCGAGAGCGTCTCCAGCAACTCTTTTGCTGACACCGGCAGCGGAAGCTACGGCAGCAACCAAATCTTGTTTAGTCATAATTGATAAATTAAGAATTAAATCTGAAGCAAGTATAGGCAGGCCCCAAACCCGAATCAAGGGTTTTTGCCTTAGATAAGCGAAAAAAGTGGAATGAGGACATTTTTTATACAGAAAAAAGGCCTTTTTTAAGCCATTTTGTTCAAATTTGACTAAAAATTTTTTTTCATGTCAAAAGTACAATGTTTTGGCACTATTTGGCTTAGCTAAAATAAAAACGGGCGGTAAACGGTGGCTATATATAGGTAGACGAATTATGATTGCCAAATTAAGACAATTGGTTATACTAGGCCCGCTTTGATTGAAAAAGCATTATGAAGGACTCCCTGAAAAAAAAGAACTGGCGGAAATATTTTGAAAAAGAAACGATGATCAGAATCGGAATTCCGGTTTGCATCGTCCTTTTATTGTTCAGTACCGTTCAAAGTGCCCGTTTTGCCGGCATTGTGGGTCGTGTAGACCAGTATAATGAGGGACTGGTGGACGAGGTTGGGGGTTTTCGTCAGGACATCAAATCCTTTGGCGATGACATTAACGAAATGAGGAGCTTCTTGCTTTTGCCCACTAGGGACTATTCTTACATGAGCAAAGAACAGCAGGAAGTACCCGATGATCAACAGGAGTCTTCCGAAACGGAAGTGGCCCTCTATAAGTTCATGGAGGGATTGGTAACCAAAAAAACAGCCGAAGAAAATACCAAGCTAGTTCGCGCCAGAATTGATGGTCTTCAAAAAAACGAAGGGGCAATCAGCGGATTAAAGGCATTGGGCCTGATTATGGACAAGTCAAAGGACGAAGGAGAAAGCGTCATATTCGAGATTCTTGCCGGAAAAGAAGTCATGTTCAAAGTTCAGGGTAACCTGAAAACCGGCGAACTTAAAATATCCGATATCAGCGATGAATCTGTCCTACAGGGCACAGATGAAAAAATACTGGCTCAAAAGATGACTGAATTTGTGACTGCGAATGCGGGCACCATCGCTGCCGCCAAAAAAACGATTGAATCCAACCGCCTCGCGATCAAGGATATGATGGGCAACGAGGAAATAATGAATTTGCTCGTCCAGCAAGGCCTGCATCTGCCCGAGGTTCTTCCGGAAAGCAGTGAAAGTATTTCTTACCCAATACTCAATTCCGAAGACGCGGTGATGATGACCATTGCCATCCGACTCAAAGACGGCGCTCTCATGATCAATGATGAAGTAATCAAAAATGCCATTACTTTAAAAACCATGCTGCCGGCTCTCATTTCCAAAATTGACGGAACCACCTCGGAAGAGAAACGGGCGCTGGAAAAAAAGACAGAACTGGAGACTGTTTTAAAGGATGAAGCGTTCGTTTCGATGCTCAGCACGCTTGGTTTTAAGATCAACATGGAGCCGCGCTCCGAAAGCAACAAGTTCCTCTACGACGTAACTGATGCAACCGGCAAACTGCAGTTCTCTTTTGTTATCGAAATGTCTTCGGGAATGGTCAAGATCTTAAAAGACAATAAAGAAACAGATATTCTGTCGGCCGTGGGTGAAAACGCAAAAAAAAAACTTTAGAATTGCCCAAGTTCATTCCCGATTACGGGGATAAAGCGCAAAAAATCAAAGGACAGTTAAACATTCTGGTCGCAGGCAGTCATGGCGGTATGGTCGATACCATGATTTTGGCCAATATTAATCCGGTCAACCGTAAGATCACCCTGATCAGCCTTCCGCGTGACCTCTATTACAACAACCGTAAGATTAACAGCATCTACGGTCTTTATGGCATGGAGGAACTCAAACGCACCATCGCCTTTGTAACCGGATTTGAAATCGACAAATACATTCTCATCGATATGTATGCCTTTATTGACGTAGTGGATATGATTGGTGGAATCGATGTTCATCTGGATGAACCGGTCATTGATCCGACCTATAAAACCCTGGACGGTGGAAAGTGGGGCACGCTCTATTACCGGGAAGGTGACCATCATTTGTCGGGCAAACAGGCCCTACGTCTGGCCCGCACGCGGCACACCTCATCGGACTTTGTAAGGTCCGAAAGGCAGCAACTTATTCTGGCAGCCCTTCAATCAAAGGCCAGGACTTTCGGCTTGGGCGATGCCAGCGCTCTGAAGATTCTGGCCGACCAAATTCTCTCAAAAACAAAAACCGATATTAGTATGGCCGAGGCCATTGCCTACTATTTTAGATACCAGAGTTTTGAAATAAACGGCGGGAATGTGATCTCGACGGACAACGCGCTCATCTCAAAAATGGCCAATGACGAAGCCTACGCCGTGGCTGGTTGTCCAGCCTCAAAAGATGCTGATGCGGAGCAAAAAACGAAGTGCGCTAAATTCGATCGGGGCGCCTATATATTGGTACCGAAAGATGAGGACTGGGATACGGTCAGATGGTATTATAGAAAGATCATAAAATTTGACACACTTTAGCTGGCTCATGTATAGGTAGTCATAGTATTCAAAAAATAAATAGGTCCTTATGAACCACCTGATCATCGTTGAGTCCCCTGCCAAAGCCAAGACTCTCAAAAAATTCCTTGGAGCCAAGTACGCGGTCAAAGCGTCCATGGGTCATATTCGCGACCTCCCCAAAAAAACGTTAGCCATCGATGTGGAACATGACTTCACTCCGGAGTATGAGATTTCACCTGACAAGAAAAAAATCGTAAAGGAATTAAAGGATGCCGCCCATAAAATCCCCGACACAATGGTCTGGCTCGCATCCGATGAGGACCGCGAAGGAGAAAGTATTGCCTGGCATTTGGTGTACGCACTGGGCCTCAAGAAAGGCCAGTTCAAACGTATTGCTTTTCACGAGATCACCAAGCCCGCCGTATTAAAGGCTCTGGAAAACCCCCGAGCAATCGACATCAATCTGGTTCACGCCCAGCAGGCCCGCCGTATTTTAGATCGTCTGGTGGGTTATAAACTGTCCCCGCTATTATGGACCAAAATCCGCGCCGGCCTTTCCGCGGGACGTGTACAGTCTGTAGCAGTCCGTTTGATTGTCGACCGTGAACGCGAGATCGAAGCCTTCAAGCCAGAGGAATACTGGAAGATCGACACCGATCTTTCCGTAAAAAAAGGGAAATTCAATGCCGAGCTTTCTAAAATCAATGGAAAGAAAGCTGAAGTAAACAATAAAGAACTGGCTGACAGAGTTCTGCGTGGTTTGGACAAGGCCAAGTACTCGGTTAAAGAGA
>Ga0209450_10001035_pt1 | contig 14023 bp, 9 predicted proteins | sample FrelakmetLWP11LW_FD_187149 | JGI IMG/M metagenome (GOLD analysis project Ga0209450, IMG submission 187149) | Freshwater lake sediment microbial communities from the University of Notre Dame, USA, for methane emissions studies - LWP11 LW (SPAdes)... | ecosystem: Environmental > Aquatic >...
AATTGCTGTACCGGTCCGCGAGCAGCCGGGGAAATAACCTAACTTCAAATTATCCTCCGTTATGAGGTTATAAAAATTATTTTTTAGCCGTCTTCTTAAAAATTTTCCTGACGGAGTCTTTATCTTTAATTATGTGTGGCAGAATGTTCAGTTTCCCTTTGAAAAACAGCCCCGGAGCAGAATCAACGTCCGTGAGCAAATCAAGGGTTCTTGCCTTGTAATCTGCGGTAAGGCCAACTTCGTAGGACTTTCCGAACCATTTTATCTGGTCAAGGAACGCTTTGTGAAAATCAAGAATATGCTTTTCTTTCACCTCGATGCCTTTTTCAAGCGCAATTTCCCTTACCGCGTCCATAAACTTCGCAAGGTCAAATTCCTGCGGACAGCGCGTTGAACATGTCTGGCATCCCGCGCAAAGCCACGGTGTGGAAGAATTGAGCGCTTCTTCATAAAATCCGAGCTGAATCAGGCGCACAACCTTGTTCGGCGCAACGTCCATGTAGTATCTTACGGGACATCCCGCAGAGCATTTTCCGCACTGGTAGCAGAGGCTTGTGTCCTGAAACGTCTTTTCTGCTATTTCGTCAGCAACTGTATGCGCGTGGTTATGAACGTGTGAACTCATAAGGGGAAAATTTTTAAAATTAAACACCCAAAGGGGTAAAGTATTCCCGGGTGTCTTGAAATGCCTTTATGTTTTTTATTTCTGAACATTAAATTAAAGCGGCCCCGGCTTTTTTGTTCTGTGTAATATTACAAGGTTTTTCGTGGGGGAAACGATTTTAAACCGTATACAAAATTATGCAAGATTAACCCGAAGTTCAATGTATTATTTTGCCACACACTGCTATGCTATCCTGTAGGTGGGGTCTTTTAGGGTTAAATATTATTTTTATTGTCGGTATTTTTAATAAATCTATATTAACGCTTTTATGCAGGATTATTTCGAGAAATTCAGACAGAATACAATAGGCCATAACTTTAAATATAAAACTGTTTACGGCGAACAGCGGCTTGTTTATGCCGATTGGGTTGCGAGCGGGCGGCTTTACGGACCGATTGAGGATATAATAATAAATTCCATAGGTCCTTTCATTGCAAATACACATACTGAAACCAGCGAGACGGGCACGCTTATGACAAACGCATACCGCTACGCGCACCAGAAAATCAAAGAGCATTGCAACGCGGGCAAAAAGGACGTTATAATTACCGCGGGACCGGGAATGACCACGGTTATCAACAAGTTTCAGAGAATGCTCGGCTTGAAACACTACAACAAGCTGACTTATAAACCCTTAGAGGAAGTGACGGAGCGGCCGGTTGTTTTTATAACACACATGGAACATCATTCCAATCAGACCTCGTGGTATGAAACCAATGCGGACGTTGTCGTTGTTCCCCCGGGAAATGATTTGCTTGTTGATTTAAATAATCTTGAAGCTGAATTAATCAAATATAAAGACAGAAAAATAAAGTACGGCTCGTTTACTGCCTGCTCAAACGTTACGGGAATACAGGCTCCGTATCATGCTATGTCAAAACTTATGCATAAATACGGGGGGTATTGTTTTATTGATTTTGCCGCTTCCGCACCTTATGTAGAAATTAATATGCATCCGAAGGTCGAAGAAGAACGCCTTGATGCCGTTTTCTTTTCACCTCATAAATTTCTGGGAGGACCGGGTTCATCCGGTGTCTTAATATTCAATTCTGACCTTTACCGCAATTATACTCCCGATCATCCGGGCGGCGGTACGGTTGAATGGACTAATCCATGGGGCGAGTATAAATACATAGATGATATCGAAGTCCGCGAGGACGGCGGTACTCCGGGTTTCATACAGGCTATTCGTACCGCTCTCAGCATTGAACTGAAAAATCAAATGGGCGTTAATAAAATGACGGAAAGGGAAGAGGTCCTTGTGAAAAAAGCTTTTTACGGACTTTCAAAAATTAACGGGCTTCATATTCTCGCCAACAATGTAATGACCCGTGTCGGGATAATTTCCTTCTACGTTGATAATTTGCATTATAATTTAATAGTGCGATTGCTCAGCGACCGCTTTGGTGTTCAGGTAAGGGGCGGTTGCGCGTGTGCCGGCACATACGGTCACTATCTTTTAAATGTGGACTATAATCACTCAAAACAAATTACCGAAATGATAAATCTCGGCGACCTTTCGCTTAAACCCGGCTGGGTTCGGCTTTCTCTTCATCCGACAATGACGGATGAAGACCTCGGACTTGTGATTCACGCGCTAGAAGAGATAACAAAAAACCAAAAAGTCTGGGCGAAAGAATATGTATATGATAAATATAAAAATGAGTTTTTTCACGTTTCGGGCAGGCACGATGCGGCAGATATTAAAAGCTGGTTCCGTTTGCCTTAAACGAATTTCAAAGAGGGAAGTTCAACCGTAATTTTTGTCCCTTTGCCGGTTACACTTTCCGCAATTATTTTGCCCTGCAGTTTGTCCGTAAATTCTTTACACAAAATAAGTCCCAGTCCCGTTCCTTTTTCGCCATCGGTTCCTTTTGTGGATGTGTTTTCGTCAAGGGAAAACAAGTGTTTTAGTCTTTTTTCCGGGATTCCACCCCCGTTGTCCTGAACGATTATTTTTAATCCCGCGGATATTCGGCTTGCTTCAAGCGTTACTTTTCCGCCTTTCGGGGTAAACTTTATTGCGTTTGACAACAGGTTTCTTATTATTGTTTTTAGTATGTTTTCGTCTGAGCAGATTTGGAGATTGTTTTCCGCATTTATAAAAACTAAAATATTTTTACGGTCAGCGGAATCCATCAGCGTTTCCGTTGTGTCCGAGATAAGCTCGCTTACAATAATATTTTCGGGTACCACTTCTATCCCTGATATCTGTATACGCGACCATTCAAGAAGGTTTTCTATAAGTCTGTATGTGTTATTTGCGGAATTGTGTAAGGACTGTATCATTTTTGCTTTTTCGTCTTCACTGTGTTTGCCGCGGGGGTGTGCAAGCAATTCGGTCAGTCCAAGTATCCCTTGGAACGGGTTTGTTAAATCGTGGGCAATTATTGAAAACAGTTTGTCTTTTGTTTTGTTCAGTTCGCTCAGTTCTTTTTCTCTGTGTTTAAGGTCGGTTTCTATTTTGTGTTTGTGGATTGCCATTTCAATTGTTGTATAAAGTTCGCGTTCATCAAATGGTTTTATTATATATCCGTAGGGCTCTGTGGTTTTTGCCCTTAACACTGTAGCCGGGTTTGAATAAGAGGTCAGATAAATTACGGGAATATCGAACTTTTCTTTTATCGCTTTGTGTGTTTCTATTCCATCCATCCCCTTGCCTAGCATGATATCCATTAATACAATATCGGGTAAATTATGCTCACAGATTTTTAATGAGTCTTCTCCCGTTGACGCTGTTCCGGTAATGTCATAACCTATCGCCTTGAGCCGCGTTGAGATATCTTCGGCAACAAGAAGTTCGTCTTCAACAATAAGTATTTTGGTTTTTTTGTTGTTATCTTTCATTAAAATTGTTCTTTTATTGTAACTTCGGCTACTGCGCCGTTATTATTGTAGATATTAAATGAGCCCTTGTATTGTTTTGAAAGAATTTCAACCACCCTTAGGCCGAGCGAATTAACCGATTCTTTGTCGTACGGTGTTTTAAGTCCGATTCCATTATCCGAAACTTTTAGCGATAAATAACCGGCTCCGGTTCTGCTTAGTGAAATAAAAAGCTTCCCCTTTGTGTTGTCCGGAAAGGCATGTTTAAATGAATTTGTAACGAGTTCGTTTGCTATTAAACCAATCGTTGTGGCAGAATCCGAGCTGATTTCAAACTGCGGGGTGTTATACTCTACGTCAATCAGGGACGTATTTGAAAGATAAGAACGTTTCAGATAATCAACAATTTCTCTTATATAAGCTGAAACATCAACGGTTGTTAATTTTTTTGTTCTATAAAGCTTTTCATGTATAAGCGCCATGGTGCGTATTCTTCCTTCGCTTTCCCTTATAATTTTGCTTGTTTGTTTGTCGCCGATGGATTGTGCCTGCAGGCTTAGAAGACTGGATACTATTTGCAGGTTGTTTTTAACCCTGTGATGGACTTCCTGTAAAAGCGCTTCCCTGTATTTTGTTTCGGCCTCCATCAATTCTTTTGTGACTTTTGCAATTTCCTTTTTTAGAAATTTATTGTACCGTTTCTGTGAACTGTATTTTTGCACGTAAAAAAGAGTAAGACCTAAGACTAAAAGCATTAAACCATAAAACCACCACCTTTGATAGTAGGGGCTCGATATTTTAAAAACAGATGAGTAGTAAACAGGGCCTTTTATGCCCAGAGAATTGGACAGCTGTACTAAAAGGCGGTATTCTCCGGGAGAAAGTTTGTTAAATTCAAGTTCATCTGAATCCGTGTATTTTTTGACCGCCCAGTCATTACTAAATCCTTCGAGTTTATAATACAGTTTGTTTTCTTTCTCATTAATAAGCGATACACCAAAAAGTTTGAACTTTATGTCGTTTTCGTTGTTGTTAAATATCTGCGTTTCGTTTGGGGAATAGCTCTTCCCGCCCGCGAAAATTTCCGTTACCGTTATCTCCGGTTTCGGTACGGGAAGATTATCTTCGTCATATTCTTCAAAATAACAAGATGCCCCGTGGTTTGTGCCTATCCAGACTCTTCCGTTTACATCTACAATGCCGGCAGACCGGTTAACCTCTGTTCCTGCAAGCCCGTCCTTATCGGTATAAAATTTTAGCACCGTACCGTTGTACCTGTAAATTCCCTCGTTTGTTCCGAACCACAGGTTGTTTTTTCTGTCTTTAATTATTAAATATACGGGTTTGGTTATTTTTTGTCCGTTGAGGTCTGCTATTTTAAGTGAGTCGCCGTCAATTTTATATAAACCTGCTTGCGTTCCTGCGTATTTTGTTCCGTCGGTGTCTTCATAGAACCCGAAAATATTGTTAATTTCTCTTTTCTCGCTGTTTTTTATTCTTTTTATGCTGTTGTTTTGCATTACAACAAGACCGCTGTCAATTACAGAGGCGTAAACCGTATGTTTGTCCGGCGAAAGAAAAAGCTTTCTTGTGTTGTAATCTTCTTTTTTGTATTGATGGAGTGTTTGAAGTCCTTCTTTTCCGTAATTATAAATTGTTCTGTCTGTGGCTATCCAGAGTTTTTCTCCGTCAAACAGAACCGAAGTTACTAGACCGGGTATGTTGAGTATTTCACTGTAATTTGTTACCTCGTGGTTTTTGTCTATTTTTCGCAGGCCCTTCCCGTTGGTTGCCGCCCATATGTTTTCCTCGTTATCCAGGCACATATCTAAAACTCTTGTATAGCCCCTTGGCTCTTCTAGTGAATCAAAAAGCGGTATTCTTTTTACCGGGTCTTCCTGGTAAAAAGAAAAACCATAGTTACCGCCGAAAAGAATTTTTCCGGGTTTATATTCAAGCAATGCTGACACTTCTTTTTCGTAATAAAAAAATACGTTGTTGTAGTTTTGAAACCGTTTACCGTAAATTTTACTTACGCCCCGCGAGCAGGAAAGCCAAATATTATTTTCTCTGTCAACAACGCATGCATACTTTACGTCTGCTATTAGTCCGTTTTTAATGCCCAAGAATTTAACAGAGCCGTCTATAAGAGAATAATAAATAATCGAGTACAGGTTTCCGAGAATAAAACCTCTGTCTTTGTCTTTTTTAATATCTAAGTATGGAGAGCTTACATCAAAAAGGGGTGTGAGTTTTTCTGTGAGTATTGTTGTCTTGTTGTTTTCCGAATATCCAAACCATGTTTCGCCGGCCATATAAAGCCGCCTTTGCTGTTCGTCATAAAAAAGCCCGATAATTTTTGATTTTGTTGTGATATCTTTTCTTATGATTTCTCCGTCCGGTTTCAGGAAAAAAAGTCCGTTGTCTGCTGCAACAAGAAATCCGCCCTCCGTTTTAACGGTGGAATAAATTATACTGCTTTTTACAAGCTGGCCAAAATCTATAGTTTTCCAGTTGTTATTGTAATATATAAAAATCCTTGCGTAAATCTCAGAGAGTAAAATAACCCGTTGTCCGTTAAGCGTATCTACAATAAAATCTTTTAACCAGGATGTTGTTATGCCGATATTTGCTGAGAAATCCGACCATTTGTTGTTTTTAAATTTAGATATTCCTGCGCCTTCTTGTGTATAGGCTGCGTAGATGTTTCCAAGCGGGTCTGCTGTTATTTTGAGCGGGCTTCCTTTGTAAGCCGAATCTTTTTCCGTATAACCGGTCCACTTTATTCCGTCATAAACAGAGATGCCCCTCTTGGTTACAAACCACATTCTGCCCGCATTATCCTGTGCCATATCCCAAACCCAGTTATCTAAAAGCCCCGACTCCTCTGTGTATTGTTCGACTTGATATAGTTGCGCCCGTAAATTTAAAAAAGAAAAAAGTATAAGCAGTAATAGAATAATTTGCTGTGTTCTCTTGTATGCCGTCTTGACTGTATTTTTATTCTCTGCCATATTGTTTAATTAATTCTCTTGCGGTTTTTAAAGATGCCTCTGTTACGGAGTTTCCGCTGAATAATTTCGCTATTTCCGGTATTTTTTCCTCTTGGTTTAAGTGGTTTATTGTTGCTTGTGTGTTGGTACCGTTTTCTTTTTTACTCACAGTTATATGGTTTTTGCCGGCCGCAGCTATTTGTGGTAAATGTGTTATTGCTATTATCTGGTGGTTTTTTGCCAGTTGTATCATTAGTTTTCCGACTTTATCCGCTATTTTTCCGCTTATTCCGGCATCAATTTCATCAAAAACAAGAACCGGTATGCTTTCTTTTCCGCTTATTGTCGCTTTTAATGAAAGCATTATGCGCGATATTTCTCCGCCAGAAGCCGTTTTTCGCAAAGACGTAAGTTCATCACCCCTGTTGATTCTTATAAAAAACTCTGTATCATCCTTTCCTCTCCGGGTTAATTTTACGTTTTCTGTTTTGTTCTTAAATGTGAGTCCATGGTTTTCTTCTTGCTTGTAATTATCTATTTTAACTTTAAAAACTGCGTTTTCTAGCCCTGTTTCATGAAGGTATTTGTTAACGTTTTTTTCAAGCTGTGCGGCATATAATTTTCTTTTTTCGGTTAGCTTTTCCGCCAATAAAAACAATTCTTTTGATTTTTCTTTTATTTCTTTTTCGCGTTTTTCTGCTTCAAAATCAAAATTCTCTGATATATTTAGTTCTTGTGCCAGGTCTGTGGCTTTTTTAATCAGTTCACTAACCGAAAGACCGTACTTTTTCTTAAGAAAAGTTAGAGTCGATAGGCGCTGCCTTATTTGTTCTGTTGTTTCCCTGTCAAAGCCAATGTTACCGCTGAATGTTCGGAGCTCTTCTGTTATGCTTTTTATCTGGAAATAAGAGTCTTCAAGTGATGTAAGTATTCGTTCTAGCGCTTTGTCATATGCCGCTATTTTTTTTATTTCCTTTATTGAGGCTGAAAGACCCGCTGACACATTCTCGTCGTTTTCATATAGCAGTGTCTGCGCGTTGCTGATTGATTCGTTTATTAATTCCGAGTTCTCAAGTTTTTTAAGGTTCTGTTCAAGTTCAACGTCTTCGTCCGGCAGGGGATTAATATTGTTTATTTCTTTCAGCTGAAACTCAATGTATGATTTTCTTTCCTGAAGAGATTCTTTTTTTGATTTCAGCTTTTCGTATTCGGCAATAAGTTTTTTATATTCATCAAATTTTCCGGTATAGTCTTCCAGCTGCGGGTTGTCTCCCGTAAAACTGTCAAGAAACTCCAGGTGTGTTTCTTTTTTCAGCAACGACTGGTGCTCGTTTTGCGAGTGTATGTCTATTATTATATCGCCGAACTCTTTTAAAAGACTTATATTTACGGGCGTATCGTTCACAAATACCCTGCTGATTCCCTTTTTTGATATCTCTCTTCTTATTATAACGTACCCGTTGTTGTTTTCGCCTGATAACTTGTTATCCTCTAAAAACAAATCTGCCTTTTTATAATTATTAAAATTGAAAATGCCTTCTACAACAAGTTTTTCATCCTCGTTCTTTATTATCGAATGACTGCTTCTGTCTCCCAAAAGAAGCCCCAGTGCATCTAGAATTATAGACTTTCCGGCGCCAGTTTCACCGGTAATGATATTTAAACCATTTTTAAAGTTAAGTTCGGCCTCTTTTATTATCAGGTAGTTCTTTATGTACAGTTTCTCTAACAATTAATATTATATAGTATAATATAGTAAAAGCAATAGGTGTGTTAATACTGTTAAAAAATATCCAAATACTGTTTAATTTGAAATATAATTAATAAAACAGCGTTAATAACGTGTTAATAAAGTAACACCTTTTTTATCTTAATAGTATTGAAAACGGAAGGTTGTGTAAAATTAAACTATTTTTGTTATTAACAGCCGTTTATAAACAAGCTGTTAATAACTTTCTAACAAAACAAAAGAAAGCGCCTTTTAAGCGTTTTCTTTATTTGGGTATGTGCTTTTTGTCAGTTGTTTTGATTGTAAGGGCAGTTTGGATTGTTTCTGCGGCCCCTTACGTAACCTTTCCATTCATTTTGAGAATTGTTCTTTTTATAACCTGTGTTGTTGTAAGGGCAGTTTCCGCATTTGCCTTTTCCCTTGCCCCCCCAGAGAGCAACGCCGTTTTCATCTTTTAATTTTATTGTCTTGCCGCTCTGTTTGATTTCATACGGGTAGATATTATTTTCTTTAACTACCCCTGTGACAGTTGCCTGCTCAAGAAGAAGCTTATATCCGTTGTTTTTCCAGTACCAGTATGGACCAAGAAACATCTTATATACAGTTCCGTCGCCGGCACTTAGAAGAGCGGTAGGATGATTTACTTCTGTGACATTGCCCGTTACAGTTGTTGCGGTATTTTGTGCCGGCGCAAAGGAAACGCTGACCGTAAAAAAGACTAATAATAAAATAATTTTTTTCATAAAGTATCCTTATAATATTTTTTAAATGTTGGTTTATCAGATAGACAATCCGGAGAGTAAAAAGGTTTAGTCGTTAAAAACTCAATTTTTTGCATTATTTATTAAACCTTCTGAAGGTATCTTTTGTCTATTACCAAGTAAACCCGGACAAAATGTTTACAAAACCACAAAAAACGTTTATGAAACTTAACAAAATGGTAGCTATTAGCGAAACAGGCTTTGTTTTTGACGCCGAGACAGGCGATTCGTATTCACTTAACCCGCTCGGATTGAATATAGTCGAAATGATAAAAAACCGTATGTCTGTGGAAGACATCAAAGAACGGCTAACAAAAGAATACGAAGTAACCCCGGAAACGCTTGATAAATCAATGGACGACTTTATCTGGTCTCTGAAGGGGTTTAACATAATAGAGAATGAATAAAAGCAAAATTACCGTGGCGGCAACGGGACTGAACAACGCCGATAATCCGGGACCGGGAATACCTTTTATCCGGGGACTGAAAGATTCAAAAGAGTTTCAGGCAAGAATTATAGGGCTTGCCTACGAAAACCTTGAACCGGGAATATACATGAAAGAACTTGTCGATAAGTCTTATCACATTCCTTACCCTACGGCCGGTTCTGATGTTTTGCTTAAACGGCTTGAATATATAAACGGTGAGGAAAAAATCGACGTTCTTATTCCAAATTTCGATGCCGAACTTTATACTTTTATGAAAGCATCTAAAAAACTGGGAGATATCGGAATAAAAACATTCCTGCCCACACTGGAGCAGTTTGAAGAACGGCAGAAAGCAAACCTTAACGAATTCGGCAAAAAACACGGCATAGACGTTCCTTTCAGTAAAACGGCAACGGCAGAATCAGAAATAAAAGTTTTTGCAAAAGAGTATAAATATCCTATATACGTAAAAGGAAAATATTATGACGCATATTCCGTGTATGATTATGATGAAGCCAAAGAAGCGTTCAATAAAATAGCCGCAAAGTGGGGCTTTCCAATAATCCTTCAGCAATGCGTTTCGGGAAACGAGGTGAACGTTGTCGCACTGGGAGACGGAAAAGGAAACATGGTTGGCGCGGTCGCAATGCGGAAGCTGTATATCACGGACAAGGGAAAGGCGTGGGCGGGAGTTACCCTTGCAGACCAGAAACTGATTGAGATAACAGAAAAAATTATTGACGAAACAAAATGGCGCGGCGGTATGGAACTTGAACTGATAAAGGACAAAAACGGAAAATATTATCTTCTTGAAATAAACCCGCGGCTTCCCGCGTGGGTTTACCTTTCAGTAGGCGCAGGCCAAAACTTGCCCGAAGCTCTTGTAAAACTTGCGCTGGGCATGAAAGTTGAGCCGTATGACAAATATGAAGTCGGAAAAATATTCATCCGCTATTCTTATGACATCATAACCGATATCAATGAGTTTGAAAAACTTTCACTGTACGCCGAACTGTAACCTTAAAACGAAAACTTAATTTATAATGGAAAAGAAAAATTTTGAACGCCCGGTTATAACCAAGCTTAATATCGGCATATCGTCAAAATTCGGAATGAAAACAGAATTTGAACCGATGAAAGAAATTAATGGGGTGCCGGTAAAAGACCTTGTTAAAAATTACGGTTCGCCGCTGTTTGTAATTTCGGAAAAAACAATAAGAAAAACACTTACAGAGGCAAAACGGGCATTCAACACAAGGTATCCCAAGGTACAGTTTGCATGGAGCTATAAAACGAATTATCTAAACGCTGTCTGCAACGTGTTCCATCAGGAAGGTTCCTGGGCAGAAGTAGTCTCCGGCTTTGAATATGAAAAAGCCGTGAAAAACGGAGTGCCCGGCAATAAAATTATTTTTAACGGACCCGATAAAAGCGTGGAAGATTTAAGCCTGGCCATTAAGAACGGTTCGTATATTCACCTTGACCACTTTGATGAATTTTATACACTGCTGGAACTTGCGGATAAGTTTAAAGAAAAACCAAAACTTGCAATAAGAGTTAACATGGACACAGGGGTTTACCCCATGTGGGACCGGTTTGGGTTTAATTATGAAAACGGCGAGGCATGGGAAGCCCTGAACAGGATAATGCTCAGCAAAAAATTTGACCTTGCAGGACTGCACTGCCACATTGGAACATTTATGCTTACTGCGGACGCTTATGCAAAAGCGGCGGAAAAACTTGTTGACCTTGCGCTTAACCTGAAAAGAAAATTTAATCACGATATAAGTTATATAGATATGGGCGGCGGGTTTGCTTCAAAAAACACCCTGAAAGGTTCATACCTGCTGGGCATAGATACCAGCCCGTCGTTTGACGATTATGCGGAAGCAATTACCACGGCTATTATTAATTCTTCTCTTGATCCGGAAAACCTTCCAGTTTTAATTCTGGAAACAGGGCGCGCCCTTATTGATGACGCGGGAAACCTTATCGGAACGGTTATAGCAAACAAAAAACTATCGGACGGACGAAGGGCGACAATTCTTGACGTAGGCGTGAATATACTTTTTACATCGTTCTGGTATGAACACAAAATAACACCCGCGCAGGAATTTTCACAACACTCTGAAATAACAAGCCTTTACGGTCCGCTTTGCATGAACATTGACCAGTTAAGGGATACCGTAACCCTTCCTCCCATGAAAAAGGGAGACCAGGTCGTATTCAGCAGAATAGGAGCATATAATATGACCCAATGGATGCAGTTTATCAGGATGAGGCCGAAAGTCGTGCTAATTGATATGCAAAAAAACGTTCATGTCATAAGAAATAACGAAAACACGGAAACGCTTAATGCGCTGGAAAACGTTCCGGAACACCTTAAAACCCTTAATCTGTAATGCTTTGGCAATAATAACAAACGGTTGTTAAATTTTATTATTCAGTGAAGTTAAAGAACACAATAAAAGGCATACTGAACAGTTATTCTGTGATTTTCTTCTCGGAAAAAACGCTGTTTGCTGTTATTCTGATTGCCGTTTCGTTTTTTGACGTCTATTCCGGTATCTGCGGCATTGCAGCGGGCATAACCGCGAACCTTGCAGCAGAACTTACCGGCTTTGACAGGCATAAAACCGAGAAAGGATATTACGGTTTCAATGCCGTTCTTTTCGGAATTGTAATGGGTATGACGCTTGAGTTTAATGCCGTTGTATTTTTTCTCGTCATAATCGGTGCGTTCATGACGCTGTTCACCGGGGTTTTTCTTGAAAGCATACTGTCGAAATACGGGCTTCCTTATTTAAGCTTGCCGTTTCTTATTGTTTACTGGATTGTTTCGCTGGGAATTAGAGACGTTCCGCTTCTTGTTCTTAGTCCGCGGGAAATTTATTTTGTTAATTTTCTTTACGGACTGGGCGGCGAACAACTGATTAATGTTTATTACTGGTGGAACGGGTTTGTAGCAGCAGAATCCCTGCGCACTTATTTCCTTTCCCTTGGTTCAATTTTTTTCCAGCATAAAATAATATCGGGTGTTTTCATTGCCGCCGGACTTTTATACTTTTCACGCATAGCGTTCAGCCTGTCGCTGATTGGTTTCTATGCGGCTTATTTATTCTATCCGCTTGTCGGCATAAAACTTAACGAGATGCTTTTTTCATACATCGGCTTTAATTTTGTTCTTGTTGCAATTGCGGTCGGCGGATATTTTTATATACCGTCCCGTAAATCATACATGTGGACGGTTTTACTTATGCCGGTTATAGTGCTCGTTTCAATCGCGGGGATAAAAATTTTTACCCCGTTAACCTTAATGGTGTATTCGCTTCCCTTCAATATTGTTGTAATAGCCTTTTTGCTTGTAATGAAAGCGCGGCTGTACGGACAGAAAGGGCTCGAAGAGGTTTCGCTTCTGTACGGAACTCCCGAAGAGAATCTTTACAATTATGTAAATAATAACCACAGGTATAAAGATAATGTCTATTTTTCTATGCGGCTTCCGTTCTTTGGAGACTGGGTAGTATCGCAGGGACACAAAACAAACCAGACGCACCGGGACAAATGGCAGTATGCGTGGGACTTTGTTATAAGAGACAATGAAAATAAAACATATAAAAACCACGGTGTGCGGCTCGGGGACTACTATTGCTATGGCAAGGCTGTTATAGCACCCTCGCCTGGAATTGTAGAGGAAATAATAGACAACGTTCCCGATAACATTATAAGCAACGTAAACCTTGAATCAAACTGGGGGAATTCGATAGTAATTAAACATGCTGATGGTTTTTATTCACAGATGAGCCACCTTAAACCGGGTTCGTTCAAAGTCGTAAAAGGAGAATGGGTTAAGGCAGGACAGGTAGTGGCTGCCTGCGGTAATTCGGGACGCTCGCCTGAGCCGCACCTTCATTATCAGTTTCAGACACAGCCGGCGGTAGGCTCCGAAACGGTTGATTACCCGTTCGGGTATTATCTTGAAAAAAGCACAGGCACTAAGTACGGGTCCTTTAAAAGGCCGGCGATGAATGATGTTGTGGGAAATTTTGAAACTAACACGCTGATGAAAAACGCTTTCAACTTTGTCCCCGGGAAAAAAATAAAATTTGAGATTCTGACACCGGGAAAAAGAAAACATGCCGAGTGGAAAGTCGTAACTGATATATATAATATTTCGTACCTGTTCTGCAAAGAAACAAATTCCTGTGCTTATTATGTAAACGACGACAGGGTGTTTTATTTTTACAGATTCACCGGCAGCAAAAAATCCCTGCTGTATTATTTCTTTTTGCTCGCGTATAAAATGCCCCTCGGATTTTATGAAAATCTCTCTGTTGAAGATACCGTGGCGGTGAATTATGTTTATTCAAAACCGGGATTATTCATTCAGGATTTTCTTGCGCCGTTTTATATTTTTATGAATGCAGATTATAAAATGGTTTATGCGCGCAAGGATGACGACTTAAACCCGGGAAAACTGACCGTTGTTTCATCCGTAACAAAAAGATTCTTTGGTTTTAACCTTAAATCCGTGGACTTTGAACTTACAGTATCCCGAAAAGGCTTATGTAAAATATCGGTAGATGCTCACGGCAGAAAGATAGAGGCTGTATGTCCGGATA
>Ga0209450_10001036_pt1 | contig 14008 bp, 11 predicted proteins | sample FrelakmetLWP11LW_FD_187149 | JGI IMG/M metagenome (GOLD analysis project Ga0209450, IMG submission 187149) | Freshwater lake sediment microbial communities from the University of Notre Dame, USA, for methane emissions studies - LWP11 LW (SPAdes)... | ecosystem: Environmental > Aquatic >...
GGGGAAAATCAAGAACATAGGTGGCGGGGCCGACGAGACTCGAACTCGCGACCTCCGGCGTGACAGGCCGGCGTTCTAACCAACTGAACTACGACCCCGCGAGGGCCCGCCTATTATAGAGAAAGGAGCCGCCAGTTTCAAGACGTTCCTCAGATAACGGGACCGGGCGCCTGAAACCCCCGGGGGGCCATCCCTCAGGGACAGTCCCCCTTCGGGCACAGCCCCGCAGGCTGCCGCCCTCCCCTATCGTAGCGACCGCGGATTTCTGGTACATTGGGAGGCAGGAGGGGATAACATGCAGAGAATGACAAAGACGGACGAACTCCGGGAGAGGCTGGCCATCGAGATGGAGCACATAAAAGCCAAGACGATCGAGCTCAAGGCCAAGGGCCGCCAGCTTGGCCTCGAGGCGCGCCTGGACCTGGAGAAGCGCCTTGCGTCCTTCGAAAAGACCCAGGAGGACCTCAAGGTCCACTTGGCGGAATGGGCTAGGGCCGGCGAGAAGGCCACGGCGGACATGAAGAAGGGCCTCGAGAAGGCCGCCAAGGAGCTCAAGAAGGCCGTCGACGACGCCGCCTCGCGCCTGAAATAGCGCCCTGACGGGCGGCCGAGACGGTCCATGCCCATCCACAACAACGACGTCGCCGCCGTCTTTGACGAGATCGGCGACCTGCTCGAGATCAAGGGCGACAATCCCTTCCGCGTCCGGGCCTACCGCAACGCCGCCCGGACCGTAGGCGGGATGTCTCGGAGCGTCGCCGAGCTAGCGGCCGAACCCAAGGGGCTCGAGGGCATCCCCGGCATCGGCAAGGACCTTGCGGAGAAGATCCGGACGTTCGTCGCCACGAAGAAGGTGCCCTTCCTCGAGGACCTGAAGAAGGAGCTGCCCGAGGGCCTCAGCACGCTGATGAAGGTCCGCGGCCTCGGGCCGAAGCGGATCGCGACGCTCTACAGGGAGCTCCAGGTCGCCTCGCTCGAGGACCTGAAGAAGGCCGCGGCCGGGGGGAAGATCCGCGAGCTCCCCGGCTTCAGCGTCAAGACCGAGCAGTCCCTCATCGAGGAGATCGGCCGGACCGCGGCCGGCGGCGGCGCGCCCGAGAGGTTCAAGCGGGCCCTGGCGGAGCAGATCGTGACGCCGCTTTTCGAGGAATTGAAAAAGGCCAAGGGTGTCGAAGAGATCGCCATCGCCGGGAGCTACAGGCGCAAGGCCGAGACGGTGGGCGACGTCGACATCCTGGTCGCCGCCGAGAAGAGTGACGATGTCATGGCCCGGTTCGTCGGCTACGACGACGTGTCCAAGGTCCTGGCCGAGGGCGAGACGAAGTCCGCGGTCGTGCTGCGGGGCGGCTTGCAGGTCGACCTGAGGGTCGTGCCGCTCGTCTCGTTCGGGGCGGCCCTCCATTATTTCACCGGGTCCAAAGCGCACAACATCGCCGTGCGGCTCATGGGCGTCAAGCGCAAGCTCAAGATCAACGAGTACGGCGTCTACAAGGGCAAGAAGATGATCGCCGGCCGGACCGAAGAGGAGGTCTACAAGACCGTCGGCCTCCCCTACATCGAGCCGGAGCTCCGGGAGGACCGGGGCGAGCTGCAGGCCGCGGCCAAGGGCCGGCTGCCCCGCCTCGTCGAGCTCGAGGACCTCAAGGGCGACCTCCACGCCCACACCAAGGCCACCGACGGCCGCTACACCGCGCTCGAGATGGCAGAGGCCGCGAAGGCGCGCGGCTACGAATACCTGGCCATCACCGACCACTCGCAGCACGTGACCGTGGCCAGGGGCCTCGACGAGAAGCGGCTGGCCAAGTCCATCAAGGAGATCGACCGGCTCAACGCCAAGCTCAAGGGCTTCACCCTGCTGAAATCGATCGAGCTCGACATCCTGGCCGACGGCTCCCTGGATCTTCCCGACGGGATCCTCGCGGACCTCGACCTCGTCGTCTGCTCCGTCCACTACAACTTCAGGCTGCCGAAGGAGAAGCAGACGGAGCGGGTCATCCGGGCCCTCGACAATCCCCGCGTCAACATCTTCGGCCACCCCTCGGGCCGGCTCATCAACGAGCGGCCGGCCTACGAGATCGACCTGGAGAAGGTCATGCGAGCCGCGGTCGAGCGGGGCTGCTTCCTCGAGGTCAACGGCCACCCGGACCGGCTCGACCTCGACGACGTCCACTGCCGGATGGCCAAAGAGATGGGGCTGAAGCTGGCCCTCTCGACCGATGCCCACAGCATCGACGACCTGGACCTGATGCGGTTCGGGGTCGGTCAGGCGCGGCGGGGCTGGATCGAGCCGGCCGACGTCATCAACACGCGTGGCCTGCCGGAACTGCGGAAGCTCCTAAAAAGGAGCTAAAGACTTCTATCCAATCTAGAGTTCCGTCCCCTTGTTCATTAAACTCAGATAGCTCGTATAAGCGTAGATTCTTTTCCTTTTCCTGCCGGTCACTTCGTTAATGATCCCCACCTCCTGCAACGACCCAAGGGCGGCCGACACAGTCGGGGGGGACATCTTTGTGACTTTGGCGAGATAGGCAGCGCTGACGATCGGACGGCTCTGAAGCGCTTGATGGATGCGCAGAGCGGAGCCGGCTTTGCGGCCCAACTCCCGAATCTTCTGCCGGTCTTGCTTGACGATTTCGTTCAGACGGTGCGAGGTGGCTACGGCCCCTTCGGCGACCTCCCGGACCCCGATGGCGAAGAATCTCAGCCAGGATTCCCAGTCGCCGGTCTGACGGACTTTCATAAGGAGATCGAAATACTCATCCCGATGCTGCTTGAAGTACAAGCTGAGATACAGGAGAGGCTGGCGCAGAACCCCCTCGTGGCAAAACAACAAGGTGATCAGTAGCCGACCTATCCTGCCGTTGCCATCAAGGAAAGGATGGATGGTCTCGAATTGGACGTGCGCGAGAGCCGCCTTGATCAGCACCGGCGTTTTTTCAGGGATATCGTGGAGGAATTTCTCCCAATCTCCCATCGCTTCGAAGACACGTTCGGCGGGAGCGGGTACGAAGAGCGCATTTCCTGGCCGCGTGCCCTTGATCCAGTTTTGGGACCGGCGGAATTCGCCGGGATCCTTGTCGCTGCCCCGGCCTTTCGAAAGAAGGATCTTGTGCATCTCCCGGACCAGCCGGTTTGAAAGCGGGAAGTTCCCGCCAAGCCTTTGGAGGCCATGGCTCATCGCGGCAACATAGCTGGAGACTTCGATGACGTCATCGAGCGGCACCCCCGGAAGCTCCTCCAATTCGAAGAGCAAGAGGTCAGAAAGTGAGGATTTCGTTCCTTCGATCTGAGAGGATAAGACCGCCTCTTTTCGAACATATGTGTAGATGAACAGGGCAACGTCGGGGAGGAGGGCCGCCACGCTATCCAGGCGCCCGAGCGATATTAAGGCCTGGTCCAGCTCTTCTCGAAGGGTGGGGTCGATAGAAAGGGGAGGTTTCGGCGGAAGCGGCTTGGGGACGAAAGCCCGGACTTCCTCATCTCCATAGCTCTTGATGACATATTCCCCTGTAAGTCCTCGATTCATGGCGCGCCCTCTTTAAGCCCGGCTTATTAAGTTTACTTTAATTACCGGATCTCTAATTAAAGGATAATGGCTTTCGCTTTAATTAGCAAGAGGGAAATGCGAAGGCGTATTACATCTTCTCGAGGGCGGCGATGCGCTCCTCGATGGGCGGGTGGGTGCTGAAGAGCCTGTTCATGCCTCCCCCGCCCTTGATGTCCTTGAGCGGGTTGACGATGTAAAGGTGGGCCGTGGCCTTGTTGGCCGCCTCGAGGGGCTCGGTGTCGGCCGAGATCTTGCGCAGGGCCGAGGCCAGGCCGGCCGGGTAGCGGGTCAGCATGGCGGAACTCGCGTCGGCCAGGAATTCGCGCTTGCGCGAGACAGCCAGCTGGATGATCGTGGCGATGAAGGGCGAGAGGATGGCCAGGGCGAGGCCGACGAGGACCAGGACGCCCTCGCCGCCGCCCGAGCCGCCGCGTTCGCGGCTGCGCCGCCGGCCGCCGCCCCACATGAACGACCGGAGCATCCAGTCGCTGAGCAGGGCCACGATGCCGGCCATGACCACGACCAGCGTCTGGAGCCGGACGTCGTAGTTCTTGATGTGGGACATCTCGTGGGCGATGACGCCCTCGAGCTCGACCCGGTTGAGCTTCTCGAGGATGCCGGTCGTGACGCAGATGACGGCCGACTCGGGCTTGCGCCCCGCGGCGAAGGCGTTGGGGGCGGTGTCTTCGATGACATAACACTTGGGGGGCGGGACGCCGGCGGCGATGGCCAGACCCTCGACGACGTTATAGAGGTAGGGGAACTCGTCTTTGGTCACGGGCCGGGCCCGGCTGATGCCGAGGACGATCTTGTCGCTCGCGTAATAGCCCACCGCGGCCATGCCCATGGCCACAACGACGGCCAATACGAGTCCGCCCTTGCCCCAGCCGGTCACGTACTCGAAGAACCAGGTCAGGACGAAGATGAAGGCCATGAAAAAGACGATGAGGGCGGCGGATTTCCACTTGTTGCGCGAGATCTGTTCGTACATGACCGGCCTCTGGGAAAGCAGAAGGGGGACATGTACCCCGGGTACGTGTCCCCCACCCGTATCAGAACTGGACCTTGACCGGTCCCTTGGCCACTTCCTCTTCGATCTGATAGTACTCCCGGGGCTTGAAGCCGAACATGTTGGCGATGATGCTCGAGGGGAAGATCTGCTGGCGCATGTTGAACTTCATGACGGTGTCGTTGTAGAACTGCCGGGCGTAGGCGACCTTGCTCTCGGTCCCGGCCAGCTCCTCCTGAAGCATCAGGAAGTTCTGGTTGGCCTTGAGCTCGGGGTAGTTCTCGGCCACGGCGAAGAGGGACTTCAGGGCGCCGGTGAGCATGCCGTCCGCCTGTCCCTGATCCTTGACGGTCTGGGCGTTGACGGCCGCGGCCCGGGCCAGGGTCACCTTCTCGAAGACTCCGCTTTCGTGCTTGGCGTAGCCCTTGACGGTCTCCACCAGGTTGGGGATGAGGTCGTAGCGGCGGCGGAGCTGGACGTCGATCTGGGACCAGCCGTTGTCGCAGCGGTTGCGCAGCGTGACCAGGCTGTTGTACATGCCGATGGCCATGACAGCCAGGCCGCCGATGATGACGAGCAAGAGAACGAAAGCACCCATTTGTTCCTCCTTCGGACTTGCGGTCCGTTCTTAACCATACGGGCACAGGGCGAGAAAATCAAGGCCCCGCTCCCGGCGATGAAGTGCGAACATCGCTCAGGAGGAAATACGGACGCGGGCGCCAGGGGTTCAAATCGGGGACATGAGACCCGTTTCCCTTTTTCTCTTGAATTAAGCCCCTCGGACGGGCCATAATCGCTTTCCGCCCATGAGGAGGTCCCCATGAAAAGAATGTTCGTTGCCGCCATCCTGCTTTCTTTTGCCCTAACCGTGATCCTGCCCGCGCCCGTCCCGGCCCAGACGTCCGCGAAGCCGGCGGCCAAGCCCCCCGCCAAAGCGGCCCCCGCACCGCGGCTCACCTCGGAGCTTCTCGCGGGCCTCGCCTTCCGCAACATCGGACCGGCCATCATGTCCGGCCGCATCAGCGACGTCGCCATCCATCCCCTAAAGCGGCACACGTGGTATATCGCTGTGGGTTCTGGCGGCGTATGGAAGACCGAAAACGCCGGCACGACCTGGACGCCCATCTTCGACAGCCAACCCTCATACTCGATCGGCTGCATCACCCTCGACCCGTCGAATCCCGAGACGGTCTGGGTGGGCACGGGCGAGAACGTCAGCGGCCGCCATGTCTCCTTCGGCGACGGCGTCTACAAGAGCCTCAACGGCGGCAAGACCTGGACGAACATGGGCCTCGCCAAGTCCGAGCACATCGGCCGGATCCTGGTCGACCCGCGCAACTCCGACGTCGTCTACGTCGCCGCCGAGGGCCCGCTCTGGTCCGAGGGCGGGGAGCGCGGCCTCTACAAGACGGCCGACGGCGGCAAGACCTGGACCCTCGTGCTCTCGATCTCCAAGGACACCGGCGTCACTTCGGCCGAATTCGACCCGGCCAACCCCGACGTCATTTACGCCGCGGCCTACCAGCGCCGCCGCAGCGTCGCCGCGTTCATGGGCGGCGGTCCCGAGTCCGGCATCCACAAGAGCGTCGACTCCGGCAAGACCTGGCGCAAGCTCACGGTCGGGCTCCCCTCCGGCGATATCGGCAAGATCGGCCTGGCCGTCTCCCCCTTCGACCCGGGCGTCGTCTACGCCACGGTCGAGGCCGGGCCGGAGGAAAAGGGCTTCTACCGGTCGGCCGACCGCGGCGAGAGCTGGGACAAGCGCAATTCCTACATCAGCGGCGGCACCGGCCCGCACTACTATCAGGAGATCTTCGCCGACCCCAACGTCTTCGACCGCGTCTACCAGATGGACCCGGGCCTGCGGGCCACCGACGACGGCGGCAAGACCTGGCGCCGCGTCCCCGAAGAGAACAAGCACGGCGACAACCACGCCATGGGCTTCGTCAAGGGCGACCCCGGGTTCATCCTCAACGGCAGCGACGGCGGCCTCTATGTGACCTATGACGCGGCCAAGACCTGGCGCTTCTTCGAGAACCTGCCCGTGACCCAGTTCTACAAGCTGGCCGTCGACAACGCCCTGCCCTTTTACAACGTCCACGGCGGGGCCCAGGACAACGGCAGCCAGATGGGGCCGTCGCGGACGCTCAACGCCAACGGCATCTCCAATTTCGATTGGACGATCACCTACGGCGCCGACGGCTACGCCACCGCGATCGATCCGACCGATCCCGATACGGTCTATCTCGAGTGGCAGATCGGCAACCTGCTGCGCTACGACAGGAAGAGCCACGAGACGGTCTACATCAGCCCGAAGCCCGAGCCCGGGGACCCGCCGCTGCGGTTCAACTGGGACTCGCCGGTCCTCATCAGCCCGTTCTCGCACACGCGGATCTTCTACGCCGGCCAGTTCGTCTGGCGGAGCGACGACCGCGGCGATTCCTGGACGAGGATCAGCCCCGATCTGACGCGCGGCATCTTCAGGCTCGAGCAGAAGATCATGGGCCGCCAATGGAGCGTCGACGGGCTCTGGGACCACGGGGCCATGTCACAGTTCGGGACGATCACGTCGCTCAGCGAATCGCGCCTGGCGGAGGGATTGATCTACGCGGGCACGGACGACGGCCTCATCCAGGTGACGGAGGACGGCGGCAAGACCTGGCGCAAGATCGATAAGATAGCCGGTGTCCCCGATTATTTCTTCGTCAACAAGATCATGGCCTCCAAGCACGACAAGGACACGGTCTACGCGGCCGTCGACAGCCACAAAACGGGCGACTACAAGCCCTATCTGCTGATGAGCGCGGACCGCGGCCGGACCTGGACGAACATCGCCGGGGGCCTGCCCCAGCGGACGATCGTTTGGTCGATGGCCCAGGACCACATCAAGAAGGACCTGCTCTTCGCCGGGACCGAGTTCGGGATCTACGCCACGCTCGACGGCGGCAAGAGCTGGCTCAAGCTCGGCGGCGGCGTCCCGACCATCTCGTTCCGCGACATCGAAGTGCAGGAGCGCGAGAGCGACCTCGTCGGCGCCTCGTTCGGCCGGAGCTTCTTCGTCCTCGACGACTACTCGCCGCTGCGGGAGATGACCGAGGACAGCCTGGCCAAGGAGGCCGCGCTCTTCCCGGTCAAAAAGGCCCTCCAGTACATGCCGCTGCGGCCGATCGACTCGGACGGCAAGGGCTGCCTCGGCGAGACGTTCTATCTCGCCCCGAATCCGCCCTTCGGCGCCGTCTTCACTTATTACCTGAAGGACGGGGTCAAGTCGGCGGCCGAGGCCCGGCGCGAGGCCGAAGCCAAGCTGATCAAGGAGGGCAAGCCCGTGCCCTTCCCCGGCTGGGACGCCCTGCGCCGGGAGGAGAACGAGCCGAAGCCGACGGTCATCCTGATCGTCGCGGACGAAGCCGGCCAGGTCGTGCGACGGATCACGGCGCCGGCCGGAAAGGGCCTCCGCCGCGTCGCCTGGAACCTCCGCTATCCGGGCACGGAACCGACCCAGCTCGAAGCGCCCCAGCGGGAGTCCTGGCAGCGCGAGTCGTTCGGCCCGATGGCCGTTCCCGGAACATTCACGGTCACGCTGGCCAAGGTCGTCGACGGCGTCACGACGCCGCTCGCCGGACCCCAATCCTTCGTCGTCGAATCGCTCGGCCTGGCCAGTCTGCCGGAGAAGGACAAGGCGGCCCTGCTCGATTTCCAGAAGAAGGCGGGCGAGCTGCAGCGGGCCATGATGGGCGCGGGCGCGGCGGCCGAGGACGCTCTGAAGAACCTCACTTACGTCAAGAAGGCCCTGCTCGACGCGCCCAAGGCCGACCTGAAGCTGGCCGAGGCGGCCCGGGCGATCGAGAAGCGGATCCAGGACCAGATCGTCGTCCTCTTCGGGGATCAGACGCGCGGCATGCGGTCCGAGCCGGCCGAGCCGTCGCTCATGGACCGGGTCACGGCCCAGCTCGATGCGACCGGCCCGATCACGGCCACGGCCAAGCGCGGCTACGAGATCGCGGCCGTCGGGTTCGAGAAGCTCCTCGCGGAGATGCGCCAGACGATCGAGGTCGACCTCAAGAAGCTGCAGTCGGACCTCGAAGCGGCCGGCGCGCCGTGGACGCCGGGCCGGGGCGTGCCGGTGTGGAAGAAGAAGTGAGTCGTCTAGACCCTGAGCCTCTCGCTCTTGATCCTGCGGGCGATAACGTCTGACGAAACGGCAAACTTCCCGCAGATCGATCGTGAGATGGCCTGAACGATCTTTTCCTCGTCGCTCCCCCCGCGTCGCTTGAACTCTTGGATCTTTGGAGCCAGCCTCTTGAGCTCCTCGACAAGGGAGCTCCTGGGGACCAATAGCCGACCGGCGAATTCATAGGCTTGCTGCTCGAACCAGAACAGATCCTCCTCTTCAAAGTCCTCGCGGAAGCGCATCCAGTCCATGGAAGTACGGAACCGGCAAAGCCGGATCTCCCGGCTATGCAGGACCAGATGGCCGACCTCGTGGGCGAAAGTGAACCTCAGCCGGTTTTCCTTGCGAGGGTTCTCATAGACGTCCTGATCGACGCAAATGCCCTTAAGATCCTTGGTCAGAAAACCGTCGATATCGATCTCTTCGAGCAGACGAAAGACCGGGATCGGGCTGAGTCTCAGCCTGAGTTCGACGATTTCGATGATAGGAACAGGAAGGAGGCCGGCCGGCATGACATGCGCAGCCCGAAATGCCTCGGCTTTTTCTCGGACTTGCGCCCACGTCAGCCGGGGAGGACATACGTGAGTCAATATTCGGGTCCCGCGTCAACTCCGTTTGATCTTCTGAATCAGGTCCTCGAGCTCCTTTTGGGCGGGTTTTTCACCACGGAGAGTGCGGAAGAAGACCGGCAGCTTCTCGACCACTGAGCGGTCATCCAGGAGTTCTTGGGGAATGAAACTGATGCTGGCCAGGTCGAACAGTTCGTGCCAGGCCTCCGAATTCTCGGCCATATGGAGGGCTTTGGCGATCTCCCGAAGGACCTTTTTGCTCTTGGGGGGCGGCAGGAGCCCGCGTTCGACCTTGCTCCAATTGCCCGGGTCCGCATTCATGATCTTACAGAATCCCCTGAGCGTCAGGCCCGCATCTATCCTGGCATCCTTAATAAACGCTCCAAAGGTCATCTTATTCTCTCCTCGTGTGTTGGTATTAAATACTACGTTGTATAATATTACTACATCCACCTCGGATGTCAAGTCGCTTTTTACAGGCAGAAAAATTAACGAGGGGCAGTCCCTCTACGGGATCACCACTTGTCGGTGCGGAAGGGCGAGGCCGGCAGGCCCTCCTTGTTGGCCAGGTTGGGCACGGCCAGCTGGTCCCATCCGAAGCGCACGGCCTTCGGCGACGGGACGCGCGGGCTCCACACCACCACCGTGTCTCCGGCGATCTCGGCCTCGGCCTTGTAGAAGGTCCGGTCCTCGCCGGCGATCTCGAACCACTTCAGCGGCTGGCCGTCGTTCGAAATGAGCCCGCCGCCGACGTGGTCGAACGAGAGGCGGACGAGGTTCCCGTCGACGGCCATAGACTTGTAGAGCGGTCCCGAATAGACGAGCGTCTTCTCGCCGTAGGTCTTGGCCCGGGCCCAGAGCGACAGCCGGTAGCCGACGTCCCGCTTGTTGGCCGGGTGGATGTCGGAAAGGTCGGCGATGTCCGTGATGATGGCCATGCCCGTGTTGGGGATGCGCAGAGCGTTCGCCTGGGCCTCCCAGATGTAGGCCAGGCGCTGGAAGTCGGGCACGCCGACCGTGGGCTTCTCCTGGCCGTAGCCGTAGTTGAAGGGCGCGAGCTGGACGTAATAGAAGGGGAAGTCGCCGGACTTCCAGGCCAGGCGCCAGCCCTGGATGAGCGCCTCCATCTTCTTCTCGTAGAGGAGGCCGTCGTTCCGGTTGCTCTCGCCCTGATACCAGATGGCGCCGCGGATGGCGAAGGGCGTCAGGGCGTGGATCATCCCGTTGTAGAGCGCCGTCGGCGCCTGGGGATCCTGATAGGGATTTCTGGGATCGATCGAGGGGTCGGGCGGAAGGGCCGCGTTGGCCGCCAGCGCCTTGCGGGTCTCTCGGAGCCAGATCTCCCAGCCCGGCAGGGCCTTGGCCACCGCGGCGCGGTATTCGGCGTACTTGGCCGACTGCCCGTCCAGGATGGGCTTCACCTCGGGGACGGCGGCGAATCCGACCGGAGGCGTCCAGGGCTCGATGAGCGTCCCGCCCCAGGCCGACTCGATGAGACCGACCGGGACGCCCAGCCGCTTGTGGAGCTCGAGGCCGAAATAGTACGCGACGGCCGAGAAAGGCCGGACCGTCTCGGGCGAGCACGGCTGCCACGTCGCCGCGACGTCGTCCATCGGCCGGTCGGCCGTGCGCTTCGGGACGAGGAAGAGGCGCATGGCCGGATTGTCGGCGCTCAGGATGTCCGGAACGGGGTTGGGCAGCCACGACATGGCCCACTCCATGTTGGATTGGCCCGAACAGACCCAAACTTCGCCGACGAGGATGTCCTTGACGACGATCGCGGGGCCCTTCGCGCCGCGGACGGTCATCTCGAGCGGGCCTTTCGCCGCTTCCGCCTTGAGCGGATCGAAGACGACCCGCCACGTCCCTTCGGCCGCGGCCACGGTCCTCTTCTCCTGGCCGTTGAACAGGACGGTGACGGGTTCGCCCTTGGCGGCCCAGCCCCAGACCGCGACGGGCTTGTCCTGCTGGACGACCATGTGGTCGCCGATGACCGCGGGCAGCCGGACTTGGGCCGCGAGGCCGGCCGCCAGCCAGGATAGGGAAAGGGCGGCGAAAACGCCTACGATGATGCGCCTATTGTTGTTTTTCACGCGATCCTCCTCTTGAAGTAAATGTCGCTAATGCCGGGGACACGTACCTGAGGGACATGTCCCCAACCCGTGCCCATCCGATAAACCGCCGATAAACCGGGACATGATACCCGTTTCCTAATTAATAAATTGGGAAACGGGTATCATGTCCCCATTTTAAGGCCGGCTGGATCAGAACCGCACGTTGAGCCCGACTCCGCCCGGCCAGGCGCTCACGGACCAGGTCAGGCGCGGGGCGGAGCCCGCCGCGGGCGCCAGATATCCCGCCTCGTACTTCTTGAGGTCGCGGGTGGCCCGCATAGGCTGGGTGAAGATGGTCAGGAGCGAAACGGCCTCGCCGATGGCGAAGGTGACCAGGCCGTCGGCCGCGGGACGGTCGAACGCGACCACGGTGACCACGCCGGCCGCCGTGTTGACGCCCACGTTGAGGAGATGAGTGGTCAGGCTCCGGCCGGACTTTTCGCGCTTGGCACACTGGCGCAGGAGCTCTTCGGCCCGCTTGAGCTTGGCCTGCCGCTCGAGCTCCGTCGTTTCCGGAAGAGGCCTCAGCTTCTTGGCGGCCGTGGCCGGCGTGAACGGGTCGATGACCAGGCCCACGACGCCCAAGGCGAAAGTGGCGCTGCCCACGAGCATGTCCTCGGCGGAACTGTTGTCGATCTCCGGGGCCTTCTCCCAGCTCGTCGCGGCCACGACGCCCATGGCGGCCGCCCCCGCGGAATACCCGGCGATCCAGCCGTACCACCAGCGCTTGGCGCCGGGCTGGCCGTCTTCGAGGGCCTTGGTGATGAACGCGAGCCGCTCCTTGACCTGCGCGTCGGAGAGCGCGGTCTCCTGGGCGTAGACGGCGGCGAGGTTCGCCAGGAACAGGATGAGGACGATCGACGCGACGCGTTTCATGCGGAGCATGGGCACCCCCTGGCGGAGAATGGGTCCGGCGAGGCCGCCGGCGGTCACATTAGACAATAAGTCAGGCCTGCGAGGTTGTCAACGGCCCCGCGAATGTGCAGAATAGAGGGCTCGAAGACATCCCGGACAGGAGGTCCTCCATGAGATCCGTCCCCCGTTCGCTCCTCGCCGCCGTGCTCGCCATCGTCATCGGCGCGTCCGCCTCGGGTCAGGCCCCGACAGCCGATTGGGACATGGCCGCGAAGATCCGCGAAGAAGGTCTGCAGCGCTCGCAGGTGATGGACATCGTCGGCTACATGACCGACGTGCTCGGCGGGCGCCTGTCCCTGTCCGAGGACATGAAGCGGGCCCAGCTCTGGGCCAAAGACAAGATGGAGAAGCTCGGGCTCGAGAACGTCGTCATCGAGCCCTTCATGGATTACGGCGCGGCCTGGGACAACGAGTACTTCTCGCTCCACATGCTCGAGCCGGACTACATTCCGATGGTCGGATTCCCGATCGCCTACACGTCCGGGACCAAGGGCAAGGTCGTCGCCCCGGCGGTCATCGCCGCGGACATCCAGACGAAGAAGGACCTCGAACGCTACAAGGGCAAGCTCAAAGGCATGGTCGTGTTGGGGACGCCGCCGTTCACGCTCGACATGGCCGCGCTGACCCAAGGCGTCTCGCGCCTGACGCCCGAGGACCTCAAGCTGATGGAGGAGACGGTCCTGCCGCGGCCCCAGCGTACGCCGACCGTCCCCCCGCCGCCCAACCCCGACCTCGTCAAGGCCGAGGAGCGGATGGCGTTCTTCAAGGCCGAAGGGGCCGTCGCCGTGCTCCAGTGCGAGAGCGGCATGCTCGGCGCGGTCCGCGGCTTCTCCCGCCCCGGCGCCAACGAGGACAAGTGGTCGCGCGAAAAGACCTTGGCCACCCTGCCCATCATCGCCGTGACGCCGGAGCACTACAACCGGATGTACCGCATCCTCAAGCGCGGCATCCCGGTCAAGGTCGAGGTCGAGGTCCGCAACCGCGTCGGCGACAGGGTCGAGAAGGCCGCCAACGTCCTCGGCGAGATCCCGGGCACGGACCTGGCCGGCGAGGTGGTCATGCTCGGGGCCCACTACGACAGCTGGCACGAGGCCTCCGGCGCGAGCGACACGGCCGCCGGCTGCGCCGTCGCCCTCGAGGCCGCCCGCATCCTCAAGGCCATCGGGGCGAAGCCCCGCCGAACCATCCGCGTCGCCTTCTGGGCCGGCGAGGAGCAGGGCCTCCACGGCTCGCGCGAGTACGTCAACGCCCACTTCGGCAACCCGAAGGACCCGAAGATCGGGGTCAAGCCGGACTACGAGAAGTTCTCGGTCTATTTCAACCAGGACTACGGCGCCGGCCAGTTCCGGGGCATCTACCTCCAGGGGAACGAGCACGTCCGGCGCCTCTTCGCCGTCTGGATGGAGCCCTTCAAGGATTTCGGGTTCACCGCGATCTCCATCCAAAGCGTCGGCAGCACGGACCACGTCCCCTTCGACGCGGCCGGCCTGCCCGGCTTCCAGTTCATCCAGGACCGCATCGGCGGCACGGCCGGGCACACCAACCTCGACTTCTACGACACGCTCCGGGCCGAAGACCTGATGAAGAACGCCGTGATCGAGGCCTTCTTCGCCTACCAGGCCGCCATGGCCGACGAGCGCATCCCGCGCAAGCCGTTGAAATAGCTATAATAGCTCGAGCTAC
>Ga0209450_10001037_pt1 | contig 14006 bp, 14 predicted proteins | sample FrelakmetLWP11LW_FD_187149 | JGI IMG/M metagenome (GOLD analysis project Ga0209450, IMG submission 187149) | Freshwater lake sediment microbial communities from the University of Notre Dame, USA, for methane emissions studies - LWP11 LW (SPAdes)... | ecosystem: Environmental > Aquatic >...
CGCGAAGAGCAGCGGCTCCCGGCTGACCGAAACGGGCCCGAACCACAGCAGGATGGTGGTCAGTGCACCGGGGCCCGAAAGAAACGGGAACGCGAGAGGAAACACGGAGATATCCGCACGACGACGGCTCTCCGCCTGCTCGTCGGTCGAGGTACGGGTGCCGGACTCGCGCGCAAACACCATCTCCAGCGCGACCAGGAACAGCAGCAGGCCACCGAAGATGCGGAAGGCATCGATGCTGATGCCGAGGGCACCGAGGAAGGCCGCACCGGTCAATGCGAACAGCAGGATGATGCCGCCGGCGACGAGCACGGCCTTGATCGCCATGCGGCGGCGATAAGAATCGCTTGCGCCTTCCGTCAGCGAGGCGAAAAGCGGCACGAGCGAGATCGGCTCCACCACCAGGAAAAAAACCACGAAAAACTTCAGGAAGGACTCGAGCATGGACGGACCTGCGGAAAGAACCGACTTGCTGGCGGTTGGCGACCCGGCGCAGCATCAAAATGGTTTCGCAGGATAACAGCACAGGGGTTCACCATGATTTCTCCAAGACCCGTGGTCGGCGACTGGTATCGGTTCATCGATGGCGACGCGTTCGAGGTGGTGGCCCTGGATCGCGAGGAGGGCACCATCGAGATCCAGTACTTCGACGGCACCGTCGAGGAACTCGATTTCGAGGAGTGGAACTCCCGCGCGGACGGCCAGGAGATCGAACGCTCGGCAGCCCCTGAAGACTGGACGGGCTCGGTGGACGTGGACCCGGACGACGATTCGATCGGCGTGCGCCAGCTCAGCGGCTGACGTCGGCCAGTTCGCCCGGATCCACGCCGGGCGCAAGCAGCACGAGTCCGGCCCGCACGGTCACCGGCACCGGTCTCAGCGACCTGCCGGCGCAGGGGCCGGCAATGCAGAGGCCCTCGTCCCGCGTGAACAACGCGCCGTGCGAATCGCATTTGATCAATGCCCCGTCAACCGTCAGGAAGCGATGCGGCCGCAGGTTCAGCGCATGACCCGCGTGCGGGCACCAGTTGACCCAGGCACGCACGCTGTCTGGCCCCAGCCGGATGACCACCCCGCGCAGGGGCCAGTCGCCCTCGCCTGCCGTGAAGCCACGGCAGCCCTCCGTTTCGAGTTCGGCCAGCGTGCACAGCACGCGCGCCGTGTCGATCTCGAGCATCAGCCTGCCGCCTTCTCCAGAGCCGTGACGCGCTCCCGCAACCACCACACCATGAACAGCCCGGGCAGGGCCGTGAAGAAAGTGATCAGGAAGAAGCCCGGCCACCCTATGGCATCCGAGAGGAATCCCGCCGGGGCGCCGAGGACATTGCGCGGCAGCACCGCGAGCGCCGAGAGCAGCGCGTACTGGAAGGCGCTGAAGCGCATGTCGCAGAGCGCCATGATGAAGACCACCAGCGCGGTGTTGCCCATGGCTCCCACGAAGTTGTCGACGAACACGGCAACAGCCATGACGGTGATGTCCTTGCCGGCCAGCGCGACAGCCATGTAGCCCAGGTTCGCGAGGGCCTGCAGGAAACCGAACAGCAGCAACGCACGCAGCAGGCCGAGCTTCACCATCCAGACACCGCCCACCACGGCGCCGCTCACGCTGGCCGCGAGCATCAGCGTCTTGGTCACGGCACCGATCTCGGTCTTGGAGAACCCTACATCCATCAGGAAGGGAGTGAAAAGCTTCAGGGCAAAGGCATCGCCGACCTTGTAGAGCACCAGGGCGACCAGCAATAGCGGCATCCCCGGATTACCGAGCATCTGGCGCAACGGCGCGCTGACGGCCTCGGCCAGCGAGGACGGGGGTGCCGAGCGCGGGACGGGCTCCGGCGCCCAGAATGTCACCAGCGTCAGGGCGAGCATGCAGCCGGCCATCACGAGATAGGTGACCCGCCAGCCCGCCAGGTCCGCGAGAATCAGCGCGCCCGAGAATGCGAACCACGAGGACGCCCGGTAGCCGAGGTTGGCGCCCGTCGCTGCAGGCCCGCGCTCCGCCGCCGTGACGAGATCCGTGCGCCAGGCGTCGATCACGATGTCCTGCGAAGCCGACAGCACCGCGACCAGCAGCGCCAGCGCGATGAAGGGCGCGAGCCCGCGCTCCGGTCCGTGCAGGGCCATCCAGCAGAGCGCGGCGGCCAGCGCCACCTGGAAGAACAGTATCCAGCCGCGCCGCCGGCCAAGGCCCGGCAGGGCGTAGCGATCCAGCAATGGCGCCCACAGGGGCTTCACCGTGTAAGCGAGGCCGACCAGCGAAAGCAGGCCGATCGTCGTATTGGAGATTCCGCCGTCCTTCAGCCAGGCCTGCAGCGTGCTGTCGGTCAGGTTGTACGGCAGCCCCGAGGCCAGGCCCATCAGCAGGACAGCGGCGATCCGCCGGTTGCCGAGCGAGGCCCAGAGGGACGGCGGAGCCGCGACCGGGTCAGAGCGGCCGGTCATAGTCGATCACGAGCGGGGCGTGATCCGAGAAGCGGCTCGCCTTGTGGATGTGCACGCCCCGGGCCGCCGCCGCGAGCCCGGCGCTGACGATCTGGTAGTCGATGCGCCAGCCGACATTTTTTGCCCAGGCCTGACCGCGGTTCGACCACCAGGTGTACTGGTCGGGCTCCTGGCTGACCTGCCGGAACGCGTCCGAATAACCCTCCTCGCCCAGCAGACGGTCCATCCAGCTGCGCTCCTCGGGAAGAAAGCCCGAGTTCTTCTGGTTCCCCTTCCAGTTGCGCAGGTCGATCGCACGATGGGCGATGTTCCAGTCACCGCACAGCACGACATCGCCGCCCCGCCCCTGCAGCTGGCGCAGGTGCGGCATGAACGCGTCGAGGAACCGGAACTTGGACGCCTGTCGTTCCGGGCTGGCGGAGCCGGAGGGCAGGTACAGGGAAACCACCGCCAGGTCGCCGAATCCCGCCTCGAGATAGCGACCCTCGCGGTCGAATTCGTCGACCCCGAAACCGCGGACGACCCGGTCCGGCTCGCGACGGCTGTAGAGGGCGACCCCCGAGTAGCCCGGGCGCTCGGCATCCTGGAAGAACCGGTGGTATCCCGGCAGGTCGACGTCGTACCCGTCGAGTTGCGACTCGCGCGCACGGGTTTCCTGCAGGCAGACGACGTCGGCATCCTGGCCGCGCAGCCATTCGAAAGCGCCCTTGGAGGCAGCCGAGCGGATTCCATTGGCATTCAGGGTGATGATTCGCACCGGGTTATGATACCCGCCATGCAGGATTACCAACGCAGCTTCGTCGACCTCGCGCTGGCGCGCGCGGCCCTGCGCTTCGGGCGCTTCACCCTGAAATCGGGCCGCGAAAGCCCGTATTTCTTCAACGCCGGCCTGTTCGACGACGGCGAAGCCATCGGCGTCCTCGGCCAGTGCTACGCAGCGGCCCTGCAGCGCTCGGGCGTCGGCTACGACATGCTGTTCGGCCCCGCCTACAAGGGCATCCCGCTGGTCACCAGCACGGCGGTGGCGCTCGCCGAACATCATCACCGGAGCGTTCCCTGGGCCTTCAATCGCAAGGAAGCCAAGGCACATGGCGAGGGCGGAAGCGTGGTGGGCCGGGCGCTTTCCGGCCGGGTCGTGATCGTCGACGATGTCATAACGGCCGGCACGGCGATCCGGGAGTCGGTCGAACTGATCCGCCACGCCGGCGCCGAGCCCGTGGCGGTGCTGCTCGCGGTTGACCGGCAGGAACGCGGGCGGGGCGCGCGCTCGGCCGTGCAGGAGGTCGAGGCGGAATTCGGCCTCCGTTGTGTGAGCCTCATCACACTGGCCGAGCTGATCGATCTGCTTTCGCATCCGGCCGGTGACCAGTTTCGCATTTCGGAGGAACAGCTTGGCCAATTGCGGGAATATCGGGAAAAATACGGTACGGAATGAGCTGTACGAAACCCATGAACCTGATTGAGGCACGCTATCCGACGATCCTGGCCGTGGGCATCCTGCTCGCCGGCCTGTCTGCGTGCGCCACCGTCACGGCCACCGCAGCCGAGCAGGGCACGACCAGTTACAAGTGGACCGACGAGAAGGGCGTGCTTCACTACGGGGACCGCGTCCCCCCCGAGCACTCCAAGCGCGAGCGCAGCAGCCTCAACGAACAAGGCGTTGAAGTCGGCCGTTTCGAGGCGGAGAGGACCTTCGAACAGCTTGCCGAGGAAGAGCGCCGGATAGAGGAGGCCCGGCGCGTCGCAAGCCATGATGTCTTCCTGCGCGCAACGTACGCTTCGGTGCGCGAGATCGAACGCCTGCGCGACCAGCGCCTGCAGCAGTTGCGCGACCAGCGCCTCTCCACCGAAGGCTATGTCGCGTCGCTGAATTCCCGCCTGGGCCAGCTACGGGTGCGCGCGCAGAAATTCAGCCCCTATACCGACAGCCCGGACGCCCGCAGGATGCCGTACCAGATGGCCGAGGAAATCGTGCGCTACCTGCGGGAAGTAGAGCGCCAGCACAATCTGCTCGCGGAGCGACGCGCGACCGAAACGACGCTGCGGGCACAGTTCCAGTCCGATATCGATCGCTACCAGCAACTGCGCGCGGGCAACCCGCGCCGTTAGATCGACAACCGACCGGAGTCCGCTCCGGCGACTGCCCGGGCTCTCCCCGAAAGAGTATCCTTCGTTCCGGATTTCCCCGGGGCTGCAAGGAGACCCGTCATGGGTGAGCGCACCACTCTCATGGCCCGTGACGGGCACCAGTTCCAGGCCTGGCTGACCGCGCCCGCTGGCCCACCGCGCGGCGCCGTGGTGGTCGCCCAGGAGATCTTCGGAGTCAACGCGCACATCCGCGCCGTCAGCGACGCGTTTGCCGCCGCAGGCTACCTGGCCATCGCACCCGCCCTGTTCGACCGGGTGCGCCGCGGCGTCCAGCTCGGCTACGGGCCGGACGCCGTCCAGGAGGGCGTCGGCTACATGCTGCAGGTCAAACCTGAGCATCTGCTGGCGGACATCGCAGCCTCGATCGCCGTGGTACGCCATGCCGGCCGCGTCGGCATCGTCGGCTACTGCTGGGGCGGACTGTGCGCCTACCTGGCGGCCCGCGAACTTCCCGTGGCCTGCGCCGTCGCCTACTACGGCGGACGCATCGCGCAGAACCTCGACAAGGTGCCGAAGAAGCCGGTGCTGTATCACTTCGGCGAACGCGACACGCACATCCCCCCGGAAGAAGTGTCGCGCATCCGCGCCGCACATCCCGACGGGATCTTCCATACCTACCCATCCGGACATGGCTTCAACTGCCCCGAGCGCGCGGATTACGACGCCGCCAGCGCGGCGCTCGCGCTCGACCGGACTCTGGAATTCCTTGGCACCCACCTGGGCTGAATCCACCATGAACCTGAAAGATCCTTCACTGCTGCGTCAGCTCGCCTACGTTGATGGCCAGTGGATCCCGGCCGACTCCGGCCAGACGGTCGACATACTCAATCCGGCCAACGGCAGCCGGGTGGGCAGCGTGCCGGTCCTCGGCGCCGCCGAGACGCGTCGTGCGATCGACGCCGCCGCCCGGGCGATGCCCGCCTGGGCCGCGCGCACCGCGCGGGAACGCGCCTCCGTGCTGCGCCGCTGGTTCGAACTGATGCTCGCCCACGCCGACGATCTTGCAGTGATCATGACCAGCGAACAGGGCAAGCCGCTGGCAGAGGCGCGCGGCGAAATCGCTTATGCCGCCTCGTTCATCGAATGGTTCGCCGAGGAAGGCAAGCGGGTCTACGGCGACATCGTGCCCAGCTTCCGCGCCGACGCGCGCGTCCTCGTGCTGCGCCAGCCGGTCGGCGTCGCGGCGGCCATCACGCCGTGGAACTTCCCGGCGGCGATGATCACCCGCAAGGCGGGCCCCGCGCTTGCGGCAGGCTGCAGCTTCGTCTGCAAACCGGCACCCCAGACGCCCTTTTCCGCACTGGCAATGGCCGAACTCGCCGCGCGTGCCGGCGTACCGCCCGGCGTCTTCAACGTGGTCCCGGGAGACGCGGAAGCCATCGGCAGCGAACTCTGCTCGAATGCCCGCGTCCGCAAGCTCAGCTTCACCGGCTCCACGCCCGTGGGCAAGAGACTCATGGCGCAGTGCGCCGGAACGGTCAAGAAGGTTTCGCTTGAACTCGGGGGCAACGCTCCGTTCATCGTGTTCGACGATGCGGACCTCGATGCAGCCGTCCAGGGCGCGATGACCAGCAAGTACCGCAACACTGGCCAGACCTGCGTGTGCGCGAACCGACTGTACGTTCAGGACGGCGTGTATGACGAGTTCGCCCGGAAGCTGGTCGCGGCGGTCGCCCTGCTGCGGGTCGGCGACGGTCTCGCCGGGCCCACCGACCAGGGCCCCCTGATCGATGCGCGGGCCCTCGCCAAGGTCGAGGCGCACATCGCCGATGCCGTGGCGCAGGGCGCCCGGATCGCCTGTGGCGGCAAGCGGCACGCGCTCGGCGGCACGTTCTTCGAACCGACGATCCTGACCGGCGCGACCGCCTCGATGCGGGTCGCGCGCGAGGAAACCTTCGGTCCGGTGGCCCCGCTGTTCCGCTTCCATGACGAAGCCGAGGCGATCCGCCTCGCAAACGACACGGAGGCGGGGCTGGCGGCCTATTTTTACACGCGTGACCTCGCGCGCAGCTGGCGGGTCCAGGAGGCGCTCGAATACGGCATCGTCGGCGTCAACACGGGACTCATCTCGACCGAGGTGGCGCCCTTCGGCGGGGTCAAGGAATCCGGCCTCGGTCGCGAAGGCTCGCGCCACGGCATCGACGAGTACTCGGAACTCAAGTACGTGTGCGTGGGTGGCCTCACCCCGTGACCGATTCAACCGCCGTCTCTCCCGACGCGGGCGACTCACGACTCCAGGGCCGCGGGCTGAGCCTGCTGCTGTCCGCCTGCAGCGCCATGGGGCCTGTCTCGACGCTGATGATGCTGCCCGCACTGCCGGCAATCCGCGACGAGTTCGGCGCGAGCACCGCAGCCACCCAGAGCGTCATCAGCTTTTTCCTGTTCGCCTTCGCGGCTGGCATACCCCTGGCGGGGCCCCTCTCGGATCGCTACGGCCGACGGCCGCTGCTGCTCGGCGGCCTGCTGGTGTTCGCCCTCGGCTCCGCGCTGGCGGTCTTCGCGCCGACACTCGAGATACTGGTTTTTGCACGGATCATCCAGGCCCTCGGCTGCGCCGCGAACATGACGGTCGCCCGGGCGGTGGTCGGCGACATCTACCGGGACTGGCGACTGCCCAAGGCGCTGGCGCAACTCACCCTCGGCATGATGATCGGCACCACGGTCGCGCCCTACTTCGGCGCACTGATCACCGAGAGCCTCGGCTGGCACGCGCCGTTCGCGCTACTGCTGCTCGTTTCGCTGCTGCTGACGGCAGCCGTGAGCAGGCTGCTCCCGGAAACGCGGGTCCAGAGCCAGGCCGCCATGACGCTGGGCCAGGTGGCACAGGCCTCTGCACAGGTGCTGCGCAACCGGCAGTTCCTCGGCTGTGCGATCGACAGCGGGGTCATCTATGCGCTGTACCTGGGGTTCATCTCGGTCGCCCCCTACGTCATGAGCGAGATGCTCGGTCGCCCCGCGACCGACTTCGGCCTGTACGTGATGCTGCTCTCGGCCGGCTATTTCCTCGGGAACCTCTACGTTGCCCGGCAGGCCCGCAGCGTCAACATGGCCAGGGTGGCCCGTTTCGGCATCATTCTCCAGGCCGCGTCCGCGTGCCTCGCACTGGGTCTGGTGCTCGCCGGACTCACGCACCCGGTCTACTGGTTCCTGCCGATGCTGCCGCTGGCCTTCGCGCAGGGGCTGGCGCTGCCGCACATCACGGCCGTCGCCGTGCGCATGGTGCCGGGCTATGCGGGCGTCGCCTCCAGCCTGATAGGCTTCGCCCAGCAGGTCATCGCCGCAGCCGGCGTCCAGGCCCTGGGCTTCGTCCGCACCGACACGCCCCTGCCCGTCCTGACATTCTGTGCCGCACTCGCCATGGTGTCGCTGGCGGGCATGTGGCTGCTGCGCGAAGCCTCTGAAAAAGGAGTACCACCGCCATGAAGCTCGGACTTTCACTCGGTTACTGGGGCTCGCGCCCTCTGGACCGGTTCATCGAACTGGCCCGGCGGGCCGAGGAACTCGGTTTCGATATCGTGTGCACCTCGGAAGCCTACGGCTCCGATGCGTTCACGCCCCTCGCGGCGATCGCCGCGCACACCTCGCGGATCCGACTGGGCACCGCGATCATGCAGATCTCGGCACGCACGCCGGCGTGCGCGGCGATGACGGCACTCACCCTCGACCATATCTCCAACGGTCGCCTGTGCCTCGGCATCGGTGTCTCGGGGCCGCAGGTCGTGGAAGGCTGGTACGGCCAGCCGTTCAGGAAGCCGCTGGAGCGCACCCGGGAATGGCTGGCGATCTTCCGCCAGATCATCGCCCGCGAGACTCCCGTGACTTTTGAAGGCCAGCAGTACCAACTGCCTTACCAGGGACCGGGCGCCACGGGCCAGGGCAAGGCGCTGATGAGCATCACCCACCCGCTGCGGCGCGAGATACCCGTGTTCCTCGGCGCCGAGGGCCCCAAGAACGTGGAACTCGCTGCCACGTCGTTCGACGGCTGGTTTCCGTTCATGATGCCGCCCGACCGCTTCGACATCTATGGCGACTCGCTGGCGAAAGCCAAACCAGGCTTCGAGGTGCTGCAGTCCGTGAGCTTCTCGCTCACGGCGGATCCGGTCGCGGCGCTGCTGCCGATCAAAAAAACCCTCGCGCTCTACATCGGCGGCATGGGCTCGAAAGAAGAAAACTTCCACAAGCGTGTTGTGGAACGCGCCGGCTATGCCGAGGCCGCGCAGAAGATCCAGGACCTCTGGCTCGCGGGGCGCCAGCAGGAGGCGGTCATGGCGGTGCCCGACGAGCTGGCCGATGCGCTCTCCCTCGTGGGCTCGCGCGACGAACTGCGCGCCAAGCTGGCGCGCTGGCGCCAGTCACCGGCGACCACGCTGCTGATCGGCCTCGGCGGCAGTTTCGACGAAACCGTCCGCAACATGGAAGTCCTCGCCGCAGAGGCGGCCTGAGCCACCTTGCCCGACACCCCGACTCCCCCGCGCGCGGCGAAACGGCCCCGGAGGCTGCGCTCACGCTTCGGCTCCCGCACTGATTCTTATTACTGGCTGCGCGACGACACGCGGCAGGACCCGGAGGTGCTCGCACACCTGCGGGCCGAGAATGCCTACACCACGGCGATGCTCGAGCCGCATGCGCCGCTCGTCCGGACGCTCTACTCGGAGATCGCGGGCCGGATTCCGCAGGCGGACGCCTCCGTGCCGGTCCGCCACAACGGCTACTGGTACGTCACTCGCGTGGCAGCCGGCCAGGAGCATCCCGTGCACACGCGCCACCCGGGTTCGATGGAGGCTCTGGAGGAAGTCCTGCTCGATGCCAGCGAACGCGCGCAAGGCCAGGCCTTCTATGACCTCGGCGCGCTGGAGGTCAGCCCGGACAACCGGCTGCTCGCCTTCGCGGAAGACACCGTGGGGCGCCAGCAGTACATCATCCGCATCCGGGACCTGGCCACGGGGGAGATCCTCCCGGACACACTGGTCAACGCCGAAGCAGAGCTGGCCTGGGCAGACGACAGCCGCACGCTGCTCTATATCGAGAAGGATCCCCTGACCCTGCTCGGCCTGCGAGTGCGCAGCCACACGATCGGCACGCCGGTCGCCGACGACCGGCTGGTGTTCGAGCAGGAAGACGACAGCTTTTTCCTCGCGCTGGAGCGCTCGCGGTCCGGACGCTTCCTGTTCATCATCGCCGAGAGCACGCTCAGCAGCGAATGGCGCCATGCCCGCAGCGACGATCCGCAGCTCGAGTTCCGTGTCGCGGTGCCGCAGGAGCGCGGCCACGAATACCAGCTCGAGGATCGCGGCGGGCACTTCATCCTGCGCACCAACTGGCTCGCCCGGGACTTCCGCATCGTCGAGGCGCCCATCGCCTGCGCTGGGGACCGCAGCACGTGGCGCGAGCTGGTCCCGGCGCGCGAGGGGCATTTTATTTCGGGTTTCGCGGCATTCGAACGCCACCTCGCGATCGCCGAGCGGGCCGAGGGGCTGCGCCGGATCCGCGTGTACGCCTTCGATGACGGCCGCGAACACCTGATCGACGCGCCCGACGAAGCACTGACGATGTTCCTCGGCGAGAACGAGGAGCAGGCCACTGGCACGCTGCGCTACGTCCACACCTCGCCCCGGATGCCGCCCGGCACCTGGGATTACGACATGGCCAGCGGCGAGCGACGCCTGCTGAAGCGCGAGTCCGTCCCCGGGCGCTTCGATCCCGACGACTACGTCGTCGATTTCATCCATGCAACCGTGCGCGACGGCACGCGGGTACCCGTATCACTGCTGCGTCGCCGGGACATCCCACGCGACGGAACAGCACCCCTGTACCAGTACGCCTACGGCGCCTACGGCGTCAGCGAGGATCCCGTGTTCAGGCCCGAGGTGCTGTCGCTCGTCGACCGGGGCTTCGTGCATGCGGTGGCCCATGTGCGCGGCGGGCAGGAGCTGGGCCGCCACTGGTACGAAGCCGGGCGTCTGCTCGGGAAACCGCGCAGCTTCGAGGATTTCATCGACGTCACGCGCTTCCTGGTGGCCGAGGGCTACGCCGACCCGCAGCGGGTATTCGGGATGGGCGAGAGCGCCGGTGGCCTGCTGATCGGCGCGGTCGCGAATCTCGCGCCTGCCGAATACCGGGCGCTCGTCGCCCATGTGCCCTTTGTCGACGTCCTGACCTCGATGCTGGACAAGTCGCTGCCGCTGACCTGCAACGAGTACGACGAGTGGGGCGATCCGGGCGCAAGTCGCGAAGCCTTCGACTGCATCCGCGCCTACTCACCCTACGATCGTGTCGTGGCCCAGGACTACCCCGCGCTGTGGGTGACGACCGGCCTGTGGGACAGCCAGGTCCAGTACTGGGAGCCGGTCAAGTGGGTCGCCCGGCTGCGCGAACGCAAGACCGACGATCGCCCCGTGCTGTTGCGCGCAGGCCTCGAGAGCGGCCATGGCGGGAAGACGGGCCGCTTCGAACACTGCCGGGAAATCGCCGAGGAATACGCGTTCATCCTGTGGCAGGCCGGAGTGGTGTGACTGTACGGTCACACACTGGATTCCCCCTTCAGTATCTTTGGCGCAGATGAAATACATCGGCAACCGCGAGTTCCACCAGGCAAGTGCCGCGCTCACCGAGCGGATCGGCGTCCTGCTGGTGAACTCGGGCACACCTGATTCACCCTCGACGGCGGACGTGCGCCGCTTTCTGGCGCGCCTGCTCGGGGACCCCCGCGTGGTCGAACTGCCGCGCGCGCTCTGGCTGCCGATCCTGCACGGCATCATCCTGCGCACGCGGCCGTTCCGCAGCGCGCGCAAGTACCGCAGCATCTGGACCGCAGAGGGCTCGCCGCTGCTCAGCCTGTCGGGCAAGCTGCGCGATTCCATCTCATCCGGCCTGAACGAACGGGTACTGGCACCCATCGCGGTGGAACTCGGCATGCTGTACGCGAAGCCAGGTGTCGCCGAGGGACTCGCGCGCCTGCGCGACGCCGGTGCGCAGAAGATCCTGGTGCTTCCGCTGTTCCCCCAGTACTGCGGCGTGTCGACCGGAGCGGTCTACGACCAGGTGCAGGCCGAGCTGCGGCGCTGGCGCTGGGTGCCGGAACTGCGCTTCATCGCGGAGTACCCCGACCACCCGGGCTACATCGAGGCGCTGCGCCATTCGGTCGCCGATCACTGGGCACGCAAGGGCCGGACCGAACAGCTCGTGATGTCCTTCCACGGTATCCCCGAGCGGTATTTCCACGAGGGCGACCCGTACTTCTGCAAGTGCCAGCGGACGGCCCGCCTGCTCGCGGACGAACTGCAGCTCGCCGAGGGTGAGTGGAGCATTTCGTTCCAGTCGAAGTACGGCCCCGGCAAGTGGCTCAAGCCCTACACCCATGACCTGCTCGAAGCGCTGCCCGGGCGCGGGATCCGGAGCGTCACGGTCGTCTGCCCGGGATTCGCCGTGGACTGCCTCGAGACCGTCGAAGAGATCGACATCGAGAACCGCGAGAACTTCCTGAGGGCGGGCGGAACGCGCTTCGATTACGTTCCCGCGCTGAACGCGAGCCCGCTGCATGCGCGCGCCCTGGCCGACCTCGTCGCCCGCCATGCCCAGGGCTGGACGCAGGTCAACCTGGACTGGCTCGCTGTCGCCGCAGCGGCGCGCTGACGACGCGCCGCCGCTGCCGCTTCCGCCATGACCCTGCTCGGCCGCTTCCACGAGATCAGCATCACGACGCGCGACATCCGCGCCTCCGTGGAATTCTATGAAACCCTGGGTTTCCGGCATTGCCGCACGGGCGACACCTGGCCGCATCCGTACGGGGTACTGACCGATGGCCGCGTGATCCTGGGCCTGCACCAGTACCGGTTCCCGTCGCCTTCGGTGACGACCGTGCGTCCGGGCATTGCGGCAGCGATCCCGGAATTCGAGCGGCTGGGTATCGCGATGGCCTTCGCCCGGACCGGTGCCGACTGTTTCAACGAGATCGGGTTCCGCGACCCTGTCGGGCAGATGATCACCGTGCTCGAGGCACGCACATGGTTCCCGGATGCACTGACCGAAGGTTCCGGCGCCTCGCTGTGCGGCTGGTTCGAGGCCTTCAGCATGCCCGCCACGGATTTCGCGGCCATCAGCGCCTTCTGGGAACAGCTGGGTTTCGTGGCCATGGAAGAACGCGAGACGCCCTGGCTGCACCAGCCCCTGACCAGCGACGGCCTGGAAATCGCGCTGCACCGGCCGCGCACGCTGGATCGGCCGATGCTGGTCTTCAGCGCCGATGACATGCCCGCACGCCTGGCGCGCATCCGCGACCTGGGCATCGCGGCCGCGGAAGAACTGCCGCGCGGACTCGACGCGTCGCGCAGCATGCTCATCGAGTCGCCCGAAGGCACCCCGTTGCTGCTGACGGACCGCAGCCTCGAATAGCGTCGCCGAGCGGTTGCCGGCCAGGCGGCGCGCTTACCCCAGCCGGCGCACGATGCCGTCGGCGAGCCGCTGCAGGGCGAGCGGTTCCTGGGCCAGGAACAGCGAGGGTTCCACCAGTTCGAGCTCCATCACCCGCAGCACGCCGTCCGGGCCCGGCGCCACATCGACACGTCCGTACAGCAACTGGTCCTGCAACGGCCCCAGCGCCGCGGCGCCGAGCCGCCGCTCTGCCTCAGTGAGGGGCAAGGCGGCCGACACCTGCTCGATGCCGTCGGCGAACCGCGGACTCTTGCGTACCGAATGGGTGAACCCGCCGTCGATCCATACGAGCGCGCGCTCGCCGTGGGTCTCGACGGCCGGCAGATAGGGCTGGACGAGCACGTCGCGGGCCGCAGCCAGCCGCGCGAGCAGGCTGTCGGCGGCGCCAGCGTCCGCCCCGCGCAGCAGGTGGGTCTCGAAGGAGCCGGCACCGATCGCCGGCTTTACCACCACATCGCGCCAGCCGCGCGCCTGGCAGAGCCGCGCCAGGCCGGGGTTCGCGCCCCGCTCGACCAGTTCCGTCGGCACGACGGGCACGCCGCGGCCGGCAAGCTCCAGGAGGTACGCCTTGTGCAGGTTGCCGAGCATCACCGCCGCGGGATTCCACAGGGGCGCAGCGCGCGCTGCGCGCCGGATCCAGTGCGCGAAGGCCTCGACGTCGTGGATGTAGTCCCAGGTGGATCGCACGAGGGTGGGCACGGGCTCGTCCCAGGCTTCCTGCGGGTCATGCCACGCGGCCATGCGCGCCGACACGCCACGGACCCGCAACGCCTCGAGCAGCAGCTCCTCGTCCACGTCGGGCTCGGGCAGGGGCCGGCAGGTGGCGATCCGCAGTGCCGCGGCTGCCCGATGCGTCAGGTCGGCCTGAGTCATGCCGGCCGCTCGCGGGAAATCGGCACGAGCAGCACTTTGTCGATGCGCAGCCCGTCCATGTCGAGCACCTCGACACGCAGGTCGCGCCAGGAGAGCACGTCGCCCGCCTTGGG